>JACCDX010493265.1_pt1 | contig 15061 bp, 14 predicted proteins | sample 7449681 | NCBI WGS metagenome assembly JACCDX01 (sample SAMN15323450, study PRJNA562643) | freshwater metagenome | isolation source: river surface water | place: USA:Blue River Watershed | collected 2017-08-18
CTGCGCCATTGGCGTCGGCCCCTTCAAGGTCGAAGTTGATTTGATGCAACCCATGGACATCGAGAAAAAGCCTGCGGTTCACGCCACGCCGTTGAACCACATTGGCTTGTGGATCGACGACCTGCCCGTGGCGGTGGAATGGCTCACAGCACAAGGCGTGCGCTTTGCGCCTGGTGGCATCCGCAAGGGCGCGGCTGGCTTTGACATCACCTTCATGCACCCCAAAGCGAATGATGAATTCCCTATTGGTGGCGAAGGCGTGTTGATTGAGTTGGTGCAAGCACCACCGGAAGTGGTGAAGGCCTTTGCGGCCTTGGCGGCTTCGCACTCTTAAAAAAACGGAATTGCCTGTTTGTAAAAGCCCGTTACGTAAAGTAACGGGCTTTTTACTTTTGTATTTTCTGCTGCTTCAACATAAAGTCGAGAAGTGCAGATATGAGTTGTTTGTTCGTTTTATTTAAAAGAGACCAGTCATGCAAAACAGACTCTGCAAGCTGTTTGTCTAAAAACTGAGCCTCGTTCATTTCTGTGTCGCTGGCTTTGCCCCAACGCAGCCACTCTGCTGAGGTGCCTAGCATTTTTGCTAGAACTTGAATCTTTTCCATTTTCGGAAGCGTAGGCCCGTAAAGCCATTTTCTGGCTGCGTTGGTACTAATTGGCACGCCTAACCAGCGTAGGTTGAACTCTCTCGCCAGAAGAGTGGGGCTCACGGGCTTCCCCCGAAGCAGTAATTGACTCTGCAATCTATCCGCGAATGAGGTTTCTTTGGGCGTCATAAGTGCTTTTTAATTGCAACTAATTTACGCCAAGTTAATTATAAAAATACAACCTAAGTGATTTTGTAAAAGAACCATAATTCTTTCTCTTTCAACGATATGTTTTCTATTTGAATCGTCAAAATGGTTCTTACGTCTTCTAAGTTTTTCTATCTTCTGAAAATTTATCAATTTTTTCTATCAAATTTTTGATAAAGATTCTTCCGAAATACTGCTTTGATAGCCTTGTCGAGGCAACTTTTAGTTGCAGAAGAAGAACTTTTGCAATTATTAATTGCCAATTTTGTAACTAATATTTGTGTAGATATGACAAGTACCCCTGAGCTCGTCAAGCATCGCTTCTCGCAAGAGTTAATGCGGTGTTGCGGTAGCTATTACCGAACGATTCCATCAAACGAGCAGTTTGCGCGTGACCTGTACTTGTCATCGAAATACGTGCTCAAGGTGAGTCGAGAAACGGTGCGTAAGTGGTTCAAAGGAGACTCATTTCCTGATCTGGACCACCTCTTGCACCTCATTGATTGGCTTGGGTTAGATATGACCAAAGTTTTCATGAATTCCAACATGCACCGTGAAAACAAGCTTGAACCGACGCATCTTCAGTTCTTAGATGTCAGTGCGGCCAACCAAATTACGCCAGAACAGATTGACGCATTTGTGAGTTTGCTTAATTCAATCAAAGACTCTGACTTGGTGAATGGTCGGAAAACACATTAATTCGTAAATGATTATGTTTGTCGGATGATGCTCATTCAAAACGCCATTTACTTGGCTTGGGCCGACACCAAAGCTCGTTACAAAAAAAGCGTCATTGGTCCATTTTGGGCAACACTCGCCAACGTCTTTGGCGTGCTGGGCTTGGGGCTGGTTTGGGGGCATCTGCTCAACCAAGACATGAACACCTTCATCCCCCAACTCACTGTGGGGTTGATCGTCTGGCAGCTCATTGCTGGCGCCTTGACCGACGGGCCACAAACCTTTGTGCGCCACGCAGACATGGTGCGCAACGTGTCCATGCCAAATTGGTTCTTTTCGGTGCGGGCCCTGTCCAAACACCTTATTAACTTGCTGCACAACCTCGTCATACTCGTTGGCGTCATGGTGTATTACCAGGTGCCTTTGACCGAAAACACTTGGCTTGTGCTGCCCGGCCTGTTGCTGGTCTTGCTCAATCTGTTCTGGTTGCTCCACGGCCTGGGCTTAGTGGGTGCGCGGTTCAGAGATGTGGAGCTCCTCATCAGCAGCCTAGTGCCCTTGCTGTTTTTTATCAGTCCCGTCATTTACCGGGCTGACCGTCTGCCAGCCGCCTTAAACGTGGTCTGGCTCAACCCCTTCAGCTACATGATCGAAGCCATACGAACCCCATTACTGGGCGCAGCGCCAGACGTGCTGACCTGGTACGTGCTGCTGGGCATGTTGGTTGTGGGCGGCGGCCTGACCTGGCTGCACCAACGCACACAAGGTAAAAACCTCGCATTCTGGGTGTAAGAACATGGTCAAAATTGAATTTGACAACGTCACCCTGCGCTACCCAATTTACGGCAGCCACGGCATGTCCCTGCGCAGCCACCTTATGCGCGTAGCCACCGGTGGCAACATTGAAAAAGACAGCCGTACCACCGTCATTACTGCCCTGAAAGACGTCAGCTTTACCCTGAGCGACGGCGATGCTGTGGGCCTGATTGGCCACAATGGCGCAGGCAAAAGCACCTTGCTGCGCACCATAGCCGGCATCTACCCGCCCAGCAGCGGCAAAGTGCTGCGCCAAGGCAAAACGTCCACCGTGTTTGAAATTGGCGCTGGGCTAGACCCGGAGCTTTCGGGCTACGACAACATTATCCACCTGGGCATGATGATGGGCCTGAGCTACAGCGAAGCCAAAGCGCTGACCCCCGACATTGAAGAGTTCACCGAGCTGGGGGACTTTTTGCAATTGCCAATCCGCACCTATTCATCCGGCATGACCATGCGCCTGATGTTTGCTGTGGCCACGGCGGTCACGCCAGAAATATTGCTGCTCGACGAAATGTTTTCTACAGGCGATGCGGGATTCAAAGAAAAGAGCCAAGCCCGTATCCAAAAAATCATTGATGCCGCCAAGATTTTTGTCTTTGCATCGCATGACATGAGTCTGATTAAAAGCTATTGCAACCGCGTATTCCAACTAGAACATGGCCACTTGAAGGAGGTCCCCCTTGAAACCCTTGCGTAAAGCGATATTCCCAGTAGCGGGGCTGGGCAGCCGGTTCTTGCCGGCCACCAAATCAATTCCCAAAGAAATGCTGACCGTGGTGGACCGCCCACTCATCCAGTACGCCGTTGACGAAGCGGTTGAGGCCGGTATCGATGTGCTGATTTTTGTGACCGGTCGCAGCAAGCGGGCCATTGCCGACTACTTTGACCGCAGCCCCGAGCTGGAGGCCGAACTCGAAGCCAAGGGCAAGAAAGAGGCGCTGGAGTTGGTGCGTAACGTCATTCCGCCGCACGTTAAATGTTTTTATGTGCGCCAGTCGCAGCCGCTCGGCCTGGGCCATGCCGTACTCTGCGCTGCTGAGCTGATTGGGGACGAGCCCTTTGCTGTGCTGCTCCCCGATGACCTGATCGATGGTGCCCCCAAAGGGGCCATGGCTCAAATGGCCGATGTGCATCGCAAAACTGGCAAGGCCGTGCTGGCGGTAGAAGAGGTGCCCTTGTCAGAGGTGCACAAATATGGCGTCATCAAACCCGCGCAAGCAGACGAGTATCCGCTTCAAATTGAGGGCATTGTCGAAAAACCCAAGGCCGAAGATGCCCCATCCAACTGGAGTGTGGTGGGTCGTTACATCCTTACGTCTGACGTGATGGAAGCACTCAAAACCCAAGCGCCTGGTGCGGGCGGAGAGATTCAACTGACCGATGCCATTGCCCGCTGCGTGCCGTCTGGCCAATTTGTGGGCCATGCATTCCATGGCAAGCGGTTTGACTGTGGCAATAAAAAAGGTTTTTTGGAAGCCAATATGCATTACGGCTTGAAGGATGGATTTGTCTGATGATTCAGTTATTTAATTCTGGCTCCTCATGTAAAACTATGGAGACAAATTTCGACTCGCTCGAGTACGAAAAAGAGAGGTTAAAAGAAATATATAGCCTGCTCTATCCGAACGATCGAGTATTGTTAATGATCGCGACTGATGACGAGTTTTCTCGTCCTGTGAGTATTAGATATCAGGAATCCCATCAGTTTTTGCGAGTCTGCCGTTCAAATTATGTGAATTTGGAGCTTGGTGTTGAAAAATTTCCAGTTCCTACGAAAATTTTTCGCTTGACATTTAATTATCGCAATGAGGCGTTGGTGCGAGGGGACGCACGACAATCGCTCCGCCGGAGGGTTATTAATCAGATTCGCCAAGTAATTTCTCATAGAGCGCCTCTTGTTTATGAGTGGATCAAAGAGCGTTACCAAAAGCGGCGTGATCGTTGCAGCAATAGCTATGATCGTCTGCTGAATCTAGAAAACCCGAAGAACCAACATGGTTCTCTCAGAAAACAGCACATTAGTGAAAGTAAGGCTGCATTGGTTTGCATGCACTGGCTGGATGTTGGTGGTGCGGAGGCGTTCGCTGTAGATAGTTGCTGCCTGTACCGTGAAAAAGGATATGAAACTATAGTTTTGTCGGCGCATAACGGTAGACGGCATTACTTCGAGAAATTGGCATCTTTCTATACTGTTTACGAAGTCGATCGGCAAATCCCAGTTGGGGAGGAGTCTCGCTTTATCTGCGCTTTAATAAAACAGCGTGGTATTTCTATTGTTCATAATCATCACAACGATCATTTTTACGAGAGTCTGCCCTCTTTGCGAGTTTTGGCTCCGAACATAAAAGTTATTGACTCTCTGCATATCGACGAGAAAAATCGATTCGGAGGAGGCTTCCCACGTATATCGATTGTTTGGGCGAATTATATTGATTACCACCATGTGATTAGTCGGCGCCTTATGCAGTTGCTAAAGCTAAACGGAGTTCATAGTCAAAACGTTATCATGGGCCATTTGGGTAAGGGCTTAATTCCGCCGGCTAATTTCAGTATTATTGATTCGCTGGCGTCAAAGAAACTTCGCTTATGTTTCGTTGGGCGTATGTCTGGACAGAAGCGTCCACTTTTGGTGTTGGCAATGCTTGCTTGGGCGGTTAAGGAGGGGCGCAGAAAGGGTGTCGACGTAAGTGTTGATATGGTTGGCGATGGCCCTTATCTCGGAGCGCTGGAGTCTTGTCTCAAGCATACAGGGGTCAAGTCGGCATTTGTTCTTCACAATGCTGGTGCCAACGTTGAAGAGTTGATGGAGCGATCTGACATGCTTGTGCTTGGCTCCGAGAATGAGGGAATTACTCTTGTGGCCTATGAAGCTTTTCGAAATGGCTGCCTTGTAGTCTCGACTAATGTAGGAGCTCAAAGCGAGCTGGTGCCTGACGAAATGTTGTTGCCGGCTGATGTTGTGGGCGCCTACAAGCAATGGAAGCGTTTATATCGCCGGATTCTTGGCGATATGAACTTTGTCCAGCAGGCTAAGGTCAACTTCATACGCAAAGCACAAGCTATTCGAAGTGCACCAAGTGCCGAAGAGGTAATCATTAAATTATTGGATTAAAAATGAAAACAATTGCAGCTGTTGTTGTTACTTTCAATCGAGCGGATCTGTTAGATCAAGTCATCACACATTTGTCGGAGCAAAGTCGTCGCATTGACTGTTTAATCATCGTTGACAATGCCTCCACCGATCATACTCAGAAGGTTATAGGTCAACACATTTCGTTAGGTCGCATTAACATAGATAATGTAGTTTTATCTCGGAATATTGGCGGGGCTGGTGGCTTTTATCATGGTGCTAAGAAGGCCTACCAAGATGGATACAGTGCGGTATGGTTCATGGATGACGATACTATGCCGCAAAAGGATGCGCTAGAGCATCTAGTTACTGATCTAGTGTCGTTTGAAAAAGATACGGAATATCGTCCAGCTTTCATTTGTTCTACGGTTCTGTGGAAGAACAATGACCTTTGTGAGATGAACATACCTAAACCTATTTGGGACTGGCCTCGCTTCTTGTTTGATAAGCACCGTGTAGCACTGGTCGAATGTTGCTCGTTCGTATCTGTTTTAGTACGACGTGAAAAAATTAAAGTTGCGGGTTATCCATTTCCCAATTTCTTCATCTGGTATGACGATGTTGAATACACCAAGCGTCTTAGCCAGGCTGGCTATCCGGGCTTATTATCAGTTCGCAGTAAAGTTAATCATTACCTTGCTGAGAACAAGGGGGTTAACTACTCGATGATCACTACCGCTAATTCGTGGAAATATCGATTTGGCATCCGCAACGAGGCGGCGGTTATACTCCGCGATCATGGATTTCTGCGATATATTTATTTCGGCATCCATTGTTTACGTGAAGCATATCGCTGTGATATCAGTGGGGTAATTAAGGTGGAGTTATTTAAAGCGTTTCTTTCTGCCTACAAGTTTAAGATAGCTATAGAGTATCCTGCTGACTAACTCAATAGTGTGATTGGCTCTAATTGTCAAAATTAAAACTCGTACGTTGAGAGCGATTCTGGTATTTCGTAATCGCGAATATATTGTCGGTTAACGGGTAAATAAAATCATGAAGAGAAAAAATGGAATCGTTGGTGCCGGCTTCTCAGGCGCAGTCATAGCCCGCGAGCTAGCTCAAGCCGGGCATCAGGTTGTCGTCTTCGATAGTCGTTCTCATGTGGCAGGCAACTGTCATACAGAGCGTGATGCTCAAACAGACGTCATGGTCCACGTTTATGGGCCGCACATTTTTCACACCAGCAACGAGCGCGTGTGGAACTATGTGCAGCAGTTTGACGAGTTCATGCCCTTCATCAATCGGGTCAAGTCCATCTACAACGGCAAGGTGTATTCGTTGCCGATCAATCTGATGACGATCAATGCCTTTTTTGGCAAAACGCTCAACCCGAAAGAAGCTGCAGAGTTCATGGACTCGATCGGTGACAAGTCCATCACCGATCCGCAGACCTTTGAGGAACAGGCTCTGCGCTTTGTGGGTAAAGAGCTGTACGAGGCATTCTTCAAGGGCTATACCCAAAAGCAGTGGGGTATGCACCCGAGCGAGTTGCCAGCCAGCATCCTCAAGCGTTTGCCCGTGCGCTTCAATTACGACGACAACTATTACGCCAGCAAGTTCCAGGGCATTCCCAAGAACGGCTACACGTACATCGTCGAGCGCATGCTGGACCACCCCAACATCAAGGTGCGTTTGAACACCCCATTCAGCCGTGAGCAATCGGCTGACTATGACCATGTGTTTTACAGTGGCCCGATTGACGCGTGGTTCGGTTACCCGGAGGGGCGTCTGGGCTACCGCACGCTGGATTTTGCGGTGGAGCGCCATGAAGGGGATTACCAGGGTAACGCCGTCATCAACTACGGCAACCAGGAGGTGCCTTACACCCGCATCTCGGAGCACAAGCACTTTGCCCCATGGGAGCAGCACGATAAGACGCTGATCTACAAAGAGTACAGCCGCTTGTGCGAAGAAAAGGACACGCCTTACTACCCGATTCGTCTGGTCAAGGACAAGACGCAGCTTGCCCGATATGTGGAGCTGGCACAAGCCGAACGCAATGTTACTTTTGTGGGCAGGCTAGGTACTTACAGGTATCTGGACATGCACGTCACTATCGAGGAAGCATTGAACGCTGCCGAGTCTTTTTTGACAGCAGACAAGTCGGCTGAAAAAATACCGGCATTTTTTGTGAACCCACTGGGGTAGAAATATGAAGAAACTTTTGCTGGTACTGAGAAACAAAATATTCGGTGTCAACAATATAGAGTCTCTTCTAAATTATCGGGTTGATTTCTTATCGGAGCAGTTGACCCGTTTGGCCCGTGAAACCGAGGTCTCGCGGGCTCACTTGGATTCTTTGTTCCGCGATTATTTGCCATCACTAATGCATGAATCGTTTGATGTACGGTTCATGGCTCGAGTAGAGGCAGGCTTGTCTTCTGCGCGGTTTTTTAATGCGAATCTGTACGATAAGCAAATCTTTGAATCGGATTTGGATTTGTTGCAATCACTTGCTCCCAATGTCAGACCGCAGGACTTGGTGCTCGAGTTCGGGGTTTTTTCGGGCAGAACCATCAATGCGCTGGCTGAGAGTCTTCCTCATCATGCTTTGTGGGGATTCGATTCTTTCGAAGGCTTGCCGGAAACATGGCGCAATGATTTTTCTCAAGGCACATTCAAAGTTGATGCGATGCCCACAGTGCGAGAAAACGTCAACTTGGTGAAGGGTTGGTTTGATCAGACCTTGCCTGTTTTTCTGGAAAAAAAACTCAGGTGAAATCGGCTTTGTGCATATTGATTGCGATCTTTACTCATCTACAAAAACAGTTCTTGGTTTGTTGAAGGATCGATTAAGGGATGGGGCAATCTTGGTGTTTGATGAGTATTTCAACTACCCGGGCTGGGAGCAGCATGAATACAAGGCATTTTTGGAATTCATTGATCAGAGTGGTTTCAAATTCGAGTATTTGGGATGCAATCCAAGACATCAACAAGTGGCGGTGATGCTGTTGCGTAGATGAACAACATGCTTGACAAGTCCCTCCGTGTGGCGGCGGTTGTAGTGACTTTTAACCGTCTGAATCAATTGATCACGACGGTGCAGAACTCACTCAAGGCAGGGGTCGATTGGCTGGTCGTGGTCAACAATGCCAGTACTGACGGTACCCTTGATTGGTTGCATTCGCAAAACGATTCGCGGCTGGTGGTTATGGATTTGCCGGTCAATCTAGGAGGGGCCGGTGGTTTTCATCATGGCTTTGACCACGTCATCAACCATACCGATGCGCAATGGCTGGTGTGTTACGACGACGATGCCTACCCGGATTCAGGGGCTATCGATCGTTTTCGTGAGTTGGCATTGCCGCCCGAGGTGGTAGGCGTGGCAGCGGCGGTTTATTTGCCGGACGGACGCATCAGCGAAATGAATCGGCCTAGCCGCGACCCATTCGCATCATTAGGCAGCTTATTACGCACGGCCCTGCAGCGTCGTTCGGGCTTTCATGTGCGAGATGAGGAATATGCCCAAACAGGATTGGTGCCGATCGACTTTTCGTCTTTTGTGGGGTGCTTCCTGCGAACCGATGCGATCCGACAGCAGCTGGGGCTTCCGCGCAAGGAGCTTTTCATCTACGCCGATGACATTATGTATACGCACGGCATTGGTCGTGCCGGTTGGTTGCACCGATTTGCACCGCAAATTAGGTTTGTGCACGACTGTGGCACTTTGCATATGCAGATGGATGTTTACAAACCAATTTGGAAGGTCTATTACACCTACCGCAACCGATTGGAGTTGTTTAGGCAAGTGGCTGGCCCAGTGTTTTTCTACCCAATTGCGATGCTCAAATTGATCAGCTGGGTTGGCAAGGCGCGTCATTATGACGAACGGCGTACCTACTTGCGTCTGACTTGGCGTGCTTGGCGTGATGGTATGCGGAGGGATTTCAGTTTGCCGCATTCTGCGCTGTTGGATGTTGCCCGGGCTGGCTAATTGGTGACTGCTGCCGTCGAGGTGTTATTGAATGCGATTACATCGGTTCGCATATCGCCGTTGAACTCGTACATGCTGGCCACGTGGTGGTCATCGTGCGGCATGCACTGAAGGTATTAGAAGTAAAGACGCATTTGCAACGGTTAGGGCTGTTACAGATTCGCTTAACCAAAGCCACCCTGTTGTGCTCGGATGTGGTTGCAATGTTGCTGGCTGCTTGCATGGCTTCTGTTTTCGCGCGGCTAGGTGCTGCAGAGCTAGGCGATACGTGGTGGGTGTCGCAAGACATTAAGCGCTATTGGGCATGGTTAACAGTTGTGGCTGTAGGGCTTGGTTTTTTCTTAGTGCGGTCTCGGCACTACAGCGACCGTAAACCGTTTTGGACCGAGCTAGGTGAGGTGCTGCATGTGTTGTTGGTATTGGCAGTGCTCGACCTAGCCGTGTTGGCGTTGACAAGGTGGAACTCGTCACGTTTGTGGTGGCTGTGGGTGTGGCCACTGGCCGCTGTGTGGGTGCCATTCGGTCGTGCGGTGACGCGTTCTGCCATGCGTCGGCTAGGGCTTTGGCAGCGTCCAACCTTGATGGTCGGTAATGGCCCCAACGCTCATGATGCAATGGCCGCTTTGCAAAGCGAGCCTTCGCTTGGCTTTGAAGTCGTGGGGTTTGTGGACGCTCGTCATTCACTTGCAGAGCTAGAGCGGTGGGCACGCGTGCCCGGTGTGCAATTTGTGGTGGCCATGGAGCATGGTGAAAATGACAAACGTGAAGATGTATTGCGCATGTTGGCTCGTCTCAAAGCAGAAGATGTGAGCGTGATACCCGTCATGCGTGGCGTGCCATTGTTTGGAACCGATATTTCATATTTCTTTTCACACGAAGTGGCCATGCTTAAGCTACGCAACAACTTGCGTTACTGGCCTGCACGTTTACTGAAGCGAGTGTTCGATATCGTGGCTGCCAGCGTATTGCTGGTGCTTTTGGCTTTGCCCATGCTATGGATGGCATGGCGCATTAGGCAAGATGGTGGGCCTGCTGTTTTTGCACATCAGCGCGTTGGGCAAGATGGTTGCACATTTTCCTGTTTCAAGTTCAGATCGATGCATGTGGATGCAGAGGGGCGATTACGAGAGTTACTTGCGACCGACCCTGCCATGCGTGAATCGTGGGAGCGCGAGTTCAAGCTGCGCCGTGACCCACGCATTACGAAGGTAGGGCAGTTTTTGCGCCGTACCAGTTTGGATGAGTTGCCTCAGCTGTTCAATGTGATACGGGGAGACATGAGCTTGGTAGGGCCGCGCCCTGTGATAGAGCCAGAGTTGGCGCGTTATGGTGATGATGTGGATTACTTCTTGATGGTGCGCCCAGGCATGACGGGGTTGTGGCAGGTCAGTGGCCGTAGCGATGTGGGCTACGACAGGCGTGTGTATCTAGACACGTGGTATGTGAAGAACTGGTCGCTTTGGTATGACATTGCAATTATGTTCAAAACCATCAGAGTGGTTTTTTCTAGTAAAGGTGCGTATTAAAAATGAAGGTCCATTACGTCAAGGTGATGTTGCTTGTGTTATCCATCGCTATGCTGACTTCGGTGGCGGGTATCAACATTGCTGTGCTATTGCTGTTGTTGGCGTCTCCATGGTTTTGGCGAGATTTAGAGCTAGACCCTACGCAAAAAAAACAAACTGTTTTATTTTTTGCCTGGATAGCCGCTATGTGTGTGTGGGACGTAGTTTCTAATTTGTTGGCTGGTGCCCCATTGGGGCGATCTTTATGGGCTTTGCAGCATGACTTGCGCACATTCGCATTTGTGTTGTTGTTGTGGCCCATATTTGCTGTTGAAGGGGTCGCTCGGTTTGCGTTGTGGACGTTGGTGGTAGCTTTTGTGATGATTGGGGCTGTGAATTGGGGGGCGACATGGCTGGGGTATGTGCCACCAGGTAAGTACCTTTGGCAAACGATGCACCATTTGCATGGGCAGATGAGTGTGGGCTGTGTATTTTTGTTGGCGCAGCTGTGGTTGGTGCATTCAAGGCTGTCGTGGCGGGTGCTGGTGCCTATGGCCGTGTTGCTTGGTTCAATGGTGATGGCCAATGAGCGGCGAGCAGGACTTTTCTTGCTACTTGCTGGGCTACCGTTGTGGGTGGTTTTAAATCGAGAGCGGCTGTCTGTGGGGCGCTATCGCTGGTGGCTGTTGGTGAGTGGCGTTGTCTTGATAGGGTTCGTAGGCGCCTCATCAATTGTGCAAGCTCGGTTGTTGCTGGTGTGGCAGGAGGTAGGTCAGTATTTGCAAAGATCTTCTGTGGAGAGGGCGAACGACTTTAGTTCTGTAGGGCTCCGTTTGCAGTTTTATGTGTCTGTGTGGGAGATCATCAAAGCGCATTGGGTGTTGGGTGTGGGATCACTGCAATTTGTTGACGCATTTCAACAAGTCAATCTGACGATGGGGACGAATGAACCACAACGGTTTGTGAACCCTCACAATGAATATTTATTCATGTTGGCGACCAAGGGCCTGCTGGGCTTGGTGTTGTATCTGGGTATTTTTGTGCAAGCTTGCCGATTGGCCATGCGTAAACCTTCAGAGGTTCAATGTGTGGGTTTGCTGATGTTTGTGTATTTATTTATGGTGAGTATCTTCATGAATTCCATGATGGTGGACATGGAGGAAGGTCATTTTGCGATGCTGGTGCTTTTAATTTTTTTGGCGCCTAAGTCATTGACGCTCGTGCATGGACACGCGTGTAGCCAAGAGAAAGGCAACTAATGATGCACACGTCGCGACCACTGCACACAACCAATAGTGCGTCACTTGCCCGCTTGGTTCGTTTTGCAGCAGCATGCCGCCGACCCATGCAGCCACACCCATGGCGAACGACTGCACCGCGCCGTTGAGCGACATGAATGTGCCGCGGAATTTAGGATTGGCGGCGGAAGTGAGCAAAGCCATGCCCGGAATCATGCGTGCGTTCATGGCAAAGAACAGGGCACTGGTTACTAGCAACACCACATACAGCGGCACAGGTTCGATCAGCGTGATGGCAAACATCGGAATGATGGAGAACAGCACGGCACGTTGAAAGGTTTCGCGTTTGCCCAAACGGTCCGTGACGCCACCCACCCAGCGACCACTGAACAGCGTGACCACGCCACCGCAAAAGTACAGCCATGGAATCTCGCTAGACGCCATGATGTGGTTGTTTTGCAAATACAAGGTGATGTACGGAATGATGGTGAAGGCCGCAAACATCATGGTGGCTGATAAAAGCAAGGCCATGCGTTGGTTGGGTTCTTTCAGCACTTGGCTCATGGCGTGCAGCACGTGTTTGTCCTTAGCGTGGGCAACATGCGCGTCTAGCTTGGGCACGCTGTGGTGGGCCAACACGCCCACAGCGATGCACATCACGCCAATGGCGAAGAAAGCGGTGTGCCAGCCCCAGAGGTTGGCAAACAACAAACCTGCAGGCACACCGGCCACAGTAGCCACCGAGAACGAAGTCATCACAATGCCGGTGGCACGGCCTCGGCGCTCGAAGGGTACGACATCGCCAATGATGGTTTGTGTCATGGTGGACAACACACCGCCAAAAAATCCAGAGGCAATGCGTGCGGCCATCAACCAACCATACGTGGGGGCCACACCGCAGGCCACAGTGGTGAGTGCGAACAGCACATACAACGTGAGCAGCAAATGCTTGCGGTCAAAGCGGTCAATGAAGGTGGTGGCAAACAAGCCAGACAACCCTGCAGCCACGGTGTAGGCCGAGACCAGTAAACCAAACTCAGCAAAGCTGATGGCAAACAAGCTGGTGAGCTGTGGCCCGAGCGGCATCATGATCATGAAGTCCACGATGTGTGTGAACTGAATGCCGGCGAGCGACAAAAGAAGCAGGAGTTCTCTGCGTGCAGTGAGGTGTGTGTGCATGGAAATTTGAAAGACGCGCTTGGGAACGAGGGGCCCCTGATGGCCGCAAGCGTCGGTTAAGCCTTGGTGGCTTGTCGGGCTTTGGCCTTGGCGAGTGCGGCCTCAATGATCGCACGTTTGCGATCCACTTCGGGCGCGTGTTCAGTGCCTTTGGTGTGTGTGGGCAGGTCAGCGAGCTTCTTCACGGCTTTGGCTTGCAACCGTTCATCGTGTTCCACCGCTTCGCGTTGGAGACGTGCCGTGCGCGCGTCATAGCGTTGGCGGGCGAGGTCGGCCAACTCTTGCGGCCATGAGGCCCAGCCACTCAGGTTGAGGTCAATCGGTTCGAGCGAGATGCAATCCACAGGGCAAGCGGGAATGCACAGTTCGCAGCCTGTGCAATAAGCTTCCACCACGGTGTGCATGCGTTTGTTGGCACCCACGATGGCATCGGTCGGGCAGGCCGCGATGCACAGCGTGCAGCCGATGCACCAATCCTCGTCAATGATGGCGATGGTGCGTGGGCCTTCTAAGCCGTTTTCGGGGTTCATGGGGCGGACGGGTTGGCCGGTGAGGGCAGCCAGCCGTTCAACGCCTTCGGTGCGGCCTGGTGGGCACTGGTTGATGTCAGCCTCGCCAAGGACCAAGGCCTCGGCGTAGCGCTGACAGTCAGGGTAGCCACAGCGCGTGCATTGCGTTTGTGGCAGGGCGTTGTTGAGCTGTTCGACCAGACTCACTTTTTAGCGGCAGCGGCTTTTTTGGCAGCAGGCTTGGCCGCTGATTTCACCGGTGCAGCTTTCTTTGCAACGGGCGCTGCTTTCTTGGCGACAACTTTGGCTTTGGGCTTGGCGGTTGATTTGCCTTGGCCTTTGTTGTGTTCCAAGATGAAGCTCTTGACGTGTGGGTACACCACTTCGCGCCAACGACGGCCACTGAAGATGCCGTAGTGACCAGCACCTTTGGCTTCGAGGTGATGGTGTTCTTGGCGAACGATGCCGCTGCACAGCTTGTGCGCTGCTTCGGTTTGGCCTGAGCCTGATATGTCGTCCAACTCGCCTTCCACAGTCAACAACGCTGTGGTGCGAATGTCTTGTGGGCGCACCAACTCGAGCTTGCCTTGTGGGTTTTTGATTTCCCACGTACCGCGCACCAGCTTGAATTCTTGGAACACGGTGTTGATGGTTTCCAAGTAATAGTCGGCATCCATGTCGAGCACGGCGTTGTACTCGTCATAAAAATCACGGTGTGACTCGACGCTGGAGTTGTCGCCCTTGATCAAGTCTTTGAAGTAGTCGTAATGGCTCTTCAAGTGACGGTCGGGATTCATGGCCACGAAGCCCGTGTGCTGCAAGAAACCGGGGTACACGCGACGACCGGCGCCTGGGAAGTTGTAGGGCACGCGGTAAATCACGTTGTTCTCGAACCAGCTGTGACTCTTGTTCATGGCCAAATTGTTGACCGATGTGGGGGACTTGGTCGCGTCAATCGGGCCGCCCATCATGGTCATGGTGATGGGGGTTTTCTCGCCACGGCTGGCCATCAATGACACAGCAGCCAAAACTGGTACGGTGGGCTGGCACACGCTCATGATGTGACAGTTGCCGTATTTGCTTTGCAAATCACGGATGAACTCTTGCACGTAGTTCACATAGTCGTCGAGGTGAAATTCACCTTCGCTCAGTGGCACCAAGCGTGCGTTCTTCCAATCGGTGATGTAGACCTTATGGTCTTTGAGCATGGTGCGCACGGTGTCGCGCAACAAGGTGGCGTAGTGGCCAGACAAAGGCGCCACGATGAGCACC
>JACCDX011198130.1_pt1 | contig 15059 bp, 17 predicted proteins | sample 7449681 | NCBI WGS metagenome assembly JACCDX01 (sample SAMN15323450, study PRJNA562643) | freshwater metagenome | isolation source: river surface water | place: USA:Blue River Watershed | collected 2017-08-18
AAGCCATAATCGACATTGTTGTTAAAAGTTAACTACAGTTCACCCAACACCTAACAAGGAGAACAACAATGGGCGCTTGCACATGCGGATACTCAACTGATCCAGAGAAGAACTGCAACGGCACTCATAATGTTGTTAAGGCTGTTAAGGCCGACCTGATCGCAAAGCTAGAGGCCGAAGGCTTCCCAGAGGCTGCAGATCACCTCAAAAACAATAAGTAACCAGTACTGTCCTAATCTCTGACCACTTCGCTATGTAATTTGGAATAGCGGATTGGTACCGTTTTGCCATGAAACGTTCGCGCCTCTTCTTAGCCTTTGTCGTAGCAATCTCTTTAATTGCAGCTCCGTCCTTTGCAGCAGTCAAGGCAGGTGCCAAGTGCACAAAGGCCGGCGCAACTTCGACAACAGGTGGCAAGAAGTACACCTGCGTTAAGTCAGGTAGCAAACTTGTTTGGAATAAAGGTGTCGCAGTCAAGGCAGCAGCAAAGCCAAATCTAAATCCAGTGTTTAAGCCGGCAGAGCCAACTCCTACGCCTACACCTGTAGCGACTCCCACTCCCACATCTACGCCTACGCCGACACCCACACCTACGCCGACACAAACACCACAATGGGTGGATCCACTATTTGGAAAACCTTGCACGAAAATTTACGAAAGAATTCCTAACCAAATCTTCGAATTGATTTGTATGCCGCACAAAGATACTAACCCTGGCAGCACAGACACATCACTTTTCTGGGCACAAAGCAATTTACCAGGAAACCACAAATTCCCATCCCCAGCACCAAAGCCATTGGTTGCGAATTCTTACGCCAACCCTACGGTTCCCTCACTTGCAATAAATCAATGCGAGATCGTGGAACAAAGCAAAGTGCGAAATGATTTGCCCACGGGATTCCCTAGAGTAAAACCTCGAACTCCCGATAGAGGAACTATCAAGTGGGCGCTAATCCCCGTGGATTTTGTTGATCTACCAGGTGATAAAGACTTCATGTCTCGCATGGAAAATGAAATGAAGTTAGCTGCCGAATGGTACGAGATTGTTAGTGAAGGAAAGTTAAAGATTGAATGGGTTGTTGCAAAAGATTGGATAACTCTTCCTGGTGTTTCTTCTGATTACAAGATTCCTTACTCAGAAGACATTACTAAAAGTCCAGAAGTGGCATACTTTTGGAAACAAGCAATTCCCGCGGTAGATCCGTATTTTGACTTCACCGGAATCAAGACGGTTAATTTCATCGTGCCTAAAGGGCAAAAAATAATCCCAGAAAGTGGACAAGGGTGGCCATGGGATGCCGGAATGAAAACTAATCCGACAAAAGAAGGAATCATAGATTCATTCACTATTTTGGGCGCCGTATTTGAATTGCCAGGCACTACCTACTGGCAGTATTGGGCTCACGAATTCGGACATGCAGTTGGAATTCCACACATCAGTCAAAACAGAGTTTGGCGTCAATCTCCTGCACTGGATTTAATGGGCAATGACAATGGACCTTCAAAAGAACTGAGCACCTGGCTACGTTTTGTTCAAGGCTGGCTAGATGATGACAGGGTTTACTGTCAGTCAAAGAATTCTCTTAAAGAGACTGAAGTGACACTAGTTCCTCTTAATCAGAGTAAGCCAGGCATAAAAATGGCCGTTGTAAAGTTAAGTGAAACTAAAGCGCTAATTTTGGAATCTCGAAGAGTAACTAAATTTGAATGCGTCACTGAGTCCTACAGAGAAGGTGTGCTTGCTTATGTTTATGATGCCACACTTGGTCATAATCAGGATTTCATCGTAGCTATTGAACCCGCTGGAAGGCCATTAGAGAAGACCGCCTGCCGTTCTCCAGATACGACAGATTCTCTTTTGCGAACAGGAGATAAAATAAACTTCGACGGAATAACTGTCGAAGTTTTGCAGCATGGAACTTTTGATCGCATAAAGATTTCCAAAAATGACTAAATTTCCATGAAGCAAACGCGATTGCTTCTCGTCCTCCTCCTGAGCATCTCGCTAATAGTGACTCCTTCATTTGCAGCGGCAAAGGCGGGAGCCAAATGCACCAAGGCAGGCGCAACATCAACAACAGGTGGCAAGAAATACACCTGCGTTAAATCAGGCAGCAAACTTGTTTGGAATAAAGGCGTTGCCGTTAAAGTTGCAGCACCAAAGCCAATAATTTCGCCTACTCCAACTGCTACCCCCACACCGATGCCAACACCCGCACCAACAACTTCCTTAGCTCCTACAGTTTCACCAACGCCGACACCAACACAATCGATTCCAACTGAGCCCAAGGATTTTGCAGACATAGAGCGCAACTACGAAAGCGTTGCTTATTGGGCCTGGAAGAAATCAAAAGATAAGATTGAGGCGAGCAAGCGAATTTTCGTTGAATTTGAGAACATAATTGGCCCCAACTCGGGAATTTTAAATAAGAATCCAATAACTGCATTCGACGCTACTTCCCGGCTCTTCTCTGATTTTGCTCAGCCTTCGAAGTTCTATTCAATTAGTTATTCATATGATGATCTGAACTGGGCCCAATCCAAATTCGAGGAACTGTTTTCAGATCCAATACTATTGAGAGAACTTCAGTCACCAAGTAGAGGTGGACCCAATCAAGCTAGAGGCATTTGCCCTTCCCCGGAGCGATGCCATAGTTCATCACCTAATACAAATAGGGCGGGAGTTTCTATAATTTTGGTTGGGTTCACTCCAACTAGAACTAGCTATTTAACAGAGACGAATGGTGATCTTCAGTCGCATGAATACACACATGCGGTTCAGCAACAGCAATTTGTGAAATCCCCGCGAGAGATGGAGGGGCTCGCATCCCTAAAACAACACGTTCCTTGGTGGTTAGTAGAGGGTGGCGCAGATTTTGGAGGAATTGTGTCCACTCACTCTGACTCATTCTTACGATATGGCGATGCAAGGTTACGGAATGTAAATAATATTCCTCGACGCGATGCCGCGTGGTACGAAAATTTTATAAATCCGGCTTCAAACCAAGAATGGATTCCCCTTGGATCTACGGGGGAAATCTACACAGTCGGCTTTGTTATAACTGAAATCTTCACTGCGCTAAAGGGGCCTGGGGCTCAGATGGAAATAGTCAGGCAAATAGCCCAAGGTAAATCCATGGATGATGCATTTGAAAACGTTTTTGGTACGCCATGGAAGAGCGCTGTACCAATTATTGCCAGAGTAATCGCGACTGAGAGAGCTAAGAGATAATCAACCCATGGGATTTATCGCCAACTTCAAAGCCAAGCGAGCAGCAAAGCGCGCTCAATCTGTATACGAATCAGCACTCCTTGATTGGGAGAGGGAAAACAAAGTCCTTGCCCAAGCCCTAGAGATCTTCACCGCTGCATCTGCTGGCAACCAACCCGATGATCAATCCCTGGTGCAGAAAAAGGGCGAGTTAGTTCTATGGACCGGCACAGCTATCTATCACGTCGCAGGTCGCACACCCTCTCGCTATAGCGGCAGCTCCACAGGCTTTTCCATCCCAATCGCAGCCGGTATTCGCTTCCGCGTCGGCTCAATGCAAGGACGAATGATTCCAGGCGAAGAGATGCAGATGGATAAGGATCAAGGAATGGTGAAGTTAACCAACCAACGACTTATCTTCGCCGGCCCCATCGCAACTACCGAGTGGGCATTTTCAAAACTACTCTCCACCTTCTCAAATCCAGAGCGAACAGATTTCATCTTCGGAGTTTCAAACCGACAGAAATCATCAGGCCTTAGATTCTCACCCGAGGATGGCTACACCTTCGCCCACTTATTTGCCATGGGCCTTCACTCCTATGAAAACGGAATCCCTGCCACTATTGAAGCTATTCAGAATGAGTTGAAAGAGGGCGCTACAGATAAGCCGAAGTTGGAGTTACCAGCGAGCGAGTAAAGGTTTACCCGTTGTAATCCCACCAGGTCTTAACGCCCTTGACCTCATACTTACACTCCAGGATCTTCGCGCAGAAGGCATCCAACGACATAGCTCCGTTGTACTGCTCCATGTCTAAGCCCCATGAAGTCACACCAACAACATAACCCTCGTTATCAATCAACGGCCCACCGCTGCTGCCCGGTGAGATGTTGTTGGTAATCAAAATCTCCAAGGTGTTTGTATTGATCACATTTCCAAATGAAACAGAACCTTCATAACCATCAGCGCTACCCAAAGCCATCATCCAGTAACCAGGCCACGGAGAGTTATCTGACAACGCCAGCACAGGAAGCTCTATCTCTGTGGCAATTACAGCCAAATCATTCTCTTCATCCCATTTCACAATAACCGCATCAACCTTCTCTTCAAAGAGTCGATTGATTGTCACAACGCCAGCACCATCAATGCAGTCATCAATCACATGATGATTTGTGATCAGGGTCGTCGGATACTCCTCAGACACATCAGTCTCTAACTCAATAGCCCATGCAGTTCCTTGAGTTCCCTTACCCTTTTTCGGATCACACCACACAGTCACTGTTGATTCCTGAGTTCTATCCACCAAACGCTCAATACTGCGCGGAGGCACATACCCGTCACCCGAAGGATCCTCATTCGCAAACTGTGCAGAGGGAGCCCAGGTCAAAAAGAAAGCTCCCACGGCAAAGGGAGCAGCGATGATGGCTAGGTATGTTGCGAATTTATTGGATTCTTGTTTCATGGGTAGAAGGTTACGGAGGTTGACTAAAGATTAAGTTCTGGCACACTCATTAAAGACCAGTCATTTTCATTTTGTGTTCCAAAAAAGTTGTTGCTTTTTTCTTATTGGAAGTGACAGTTTCACGCAAACTAATATTACGATTAAGGTGTGAAAAAATTCATTGCAGCCTGTGTCTTTATCGCCCTCAGTTTGCTTAATTCACCAAATGCGTCGGGTGCAGTCGACTTAAATGCGAGTTTGAACCGCATTATTGTGGGGATAAATAAATTTGATACAAATTCGGCTAATGCTTCATACGCGACTAATATTTCGGATATTAGAAACCTTTTCAATACGAATGCCGCTGTTTTACGTGACTTAAAGTCCTCCGTCGCGGCATTCAAGAGAGATTTGAATTCCTCGAAGCGTTACATTCCATCAAGAGACACGAAGGAATCGCCAGCTTTCTCGACTCTAATGAATATGGCTTTGGGATACGAGAGCTGGTTAAAGTACCAAAATATGAATCAAGTAAATGCCCAGAGGTGTTTCCAAGGTTCTGGTACAACTTTCAATTCATATACTGCTTGTTCGATTCGAATACTTTCGCAAACATTAGAGAATGAAAGATTAAGTCGAGTAAAGCTAGTTTCTGCTCTGAATGCATGGAAGCAATGGCAGATCAAGTATGGATATGCCTAGATTTGAATTCGTTCGTTTTATGTTAATGGAGAATAATGATTAAGAAAATTGGGGCATTATTGGGTTTAATCCCTGGCGCTGCATTAATCTTATTTGGTGGATATAACGCGCTTTTAACTTTACTTGCGCAGCTCTTTTCAGATTTTGTGGACTTCACAAATTTTTCTTTAATTAATTTGCTTACTCCATTCACAAGTGTTGGTGGAAGTGGAACTTTACTAGATTCAATAGTTGCTGGGCCTGGGGCTTCAGGGGGATCAGCTGTTCGTTATTGGACCTACATGATATTTGCCTTGATGGCTGCCGCGGGATACGGGATTATCAAAGTATGTTGGGAAGTTTTGAACACGAAAAATGAGAGCTGATAAAGGTGAACGAACTTAAAGCAAGAGAAATCTTGGGTTGCACCGCTGATGCTAGCTTTAAGGAACTAAAGTCTTCATACCGTCGCATGATCATGATGGTTCACCCTGACAAAGCGGGGCAAGATGTGACTTCACAAGAGCGAGCAAAAGAGGCAAGCTCACGCCTTAATATTGCGTGGGAGTACCTTGAGAATCGAGAAAAGCAAGGTTTGCTAGGAAAGGCTGAAACTAACCAAGCCAGTTACACCCAGTCATCACAAGGACGTCGAACTTACCCGCATGAATGCGACGTTTGTGGTTTCGCTCCTGCAATTAGGATTTCCGCACCCATGGTTTCATCTATCCTTTACTTTTTCAGGCGAGGAAAATATGAGTTAAACGCTTGTCAAGACTGTGGAATCGCAATGTCACGCATGGCTCTGCGGAGTTCAATGTTAAAGGGTTGGTGGGGCTTAGGTATTTTTTTCATGCCAAATGTTCTTTATAAATACTTCGTGAATATGGCTTCTCTGAAAAAAATTGACTCGCCTAGACACCGTGATCCAGAAGTAGTAACACTCTCACAATATCCATTGGGAAAACCACCATCACCTTTTAGTGAGTTTGTTCCAATGGTTGCTTCGGCCCTTGCTATTTTTATTGTTGGCGCATTCGTTTTTGGTGGATCAACAAGCAGTTCTACTCCGAGCGTTCCTACTTTCTATTTTGGGGAAGTGGGTTCATGCTACAAAGATTTGCAAAGTGTCGAGGGCAACAAATTGGAAATGGTGGACTGCGCAGATTCAGAGGCAGCATTCAGGTCAATTTCGGTACAGGATTTTGATTACATGTGCCCTGAAGGGACGAGATATACAACAGTTGCAAAAATGCCAGATGGCACCGAGAAACGTTCCTGCCTGGTTGATTTCTAGAAATCACTAATTGTCTTGAAAATCTATCGAGTTGGAACTTGGCTTCTATTTTCATTACTCGTGCCCGCTATTCTTACCGGCTGTGCCTCAAATCAGCTATCTATGGGAATAGGGTCAGAATTTACAAAAGAGACATCTGAAAGAATCGGAACTGGTGGTCAACTAATTTCCATCCAGTCCGACAACGTAAGTGCGGCGGGGTATAACGAAACGTCGATGGTCATGACCGTCCGTTTCGATAATGGCGCCCTTTACGAGTACTACAACGTGCCGGCAGAGCTTTGGATTTCATTTGTTGCTGCTCAACCTCATCCATGGAGTCAGGTCGGGTATCCGCGACTCGTGCAAGGGGGTATTCCTTATAAACGGATTGGGTGATTCAATTAATGAATTGGAGGGATAAATGTTTTGGTCAATCATAGGTTTAATAGGTGGCGGTTCATTTGTCGTAAATGGGTTTAGCGTTCTTACTGACCCGAGTTGTGACACGGTTGGTTTTGGCGGTGGCAGAGCAGTTCAAGTTACATGTTACGAAGCCGGAGCGCCGATGAGTGGCGAGTTTTCGGGAACTGTTGCTGGCCTAGGAATGCTGTTTGTTGGAAGTTTGATTCTTTACTTCGCTTGGCTAAACTTTAAGAGGCGCTAAAATGCCATCTATCGGAAACTTTCACGCACCGAACGGTCCTGATGTTGGGTACTTGCCAAAGATAATTCCAAATAAAGAAGCATCAGCGCAGTTAATCTCGCCATATTTAATTGAGGATGAGTTCTACTCGTGGGATGGTCCATATAACACGAAGGATCCGTTATTAGCGACGAGACCAGGTCAGTCGATGGGTAGGCTGTTCGTCACCAACCTTAGAATTCTCTTCTGGTCTGATGATGCGACAAAACCACTCGCCGGACTTTTCTATGAGGATATTCAGGGCTGGAAAACATCATGGATGCCTATGAAAAGCCGAGGTGTAATCGCAATAATTGGAGGTAGGAAAGTAATCTTTGCGGCTAATTCCACGGCAATTGAAAATGCAGAGAAATTTATGAAGAGGTAATTATGGGACTGTTTAGTAATCCTAAGTCCTTGCATCCACGATTCGAACTTCCCAAGGTTTCTCCCCGTGATTGCTCTCGTATGGCGCTGCCTCATATGAGTTCAATGCTGATGCCGAACCTCAAATGGTTTGAATGGCAAGCTAAACAAGGGCAGGATCAGACATATTGGTGGTCAAGAATTTTTGACTCAGAAGAATATTGGGAAAATAACAATATTGACGTCGGTCAGTTCGCATTTAATGTTGCACATTCAGCTGCAGCCCGCGAAGGTCTTGAGCAGAATAAGGAGATCGTCGAGGACATTTTTATAAATGCGAAACTTGGTGTACTTGCAGGAATGTTTGAGAAAGCAAGTCAAACAACAAGTGCTGAGGATTGCCACCCTGTTGTGTGGAATGCAATGAATTTTTTCAACATGGGAGTTCGAGACATGGAGGGCAGACCGCAGATCCCAGAGTCTTCATTGTTATTGAGAGAATGCACCACTTGGGCGGGATACGCGCTGGGTAAAATTCCAGGCATAACGGTGGAACAGGTTTTCGCACGTTGGCGATGACAGAAGAATTGGAGAATTAAAATGGGTTTATTTTCTAAAGGTCCAACTCTTGAGGAAAGTTTTGGTTATGCAATTCAAGCATTTGGTACTGGGATTCTCAAACTAGATGAAGAAGTTAGAGTCCGAGTTGGACCCGTAGCTTTAAGTGCAGTCAAGGGATTTATTGAAAATCAAAGTTTCTCATTGCAGGAGAAGAATTCCGCTCTTACAATGTTTCAGATTGTTTCTGGAACAGTAGGTGTGAATCCGACGACACAACTAAACACCTATGGTCAGGCCCGCGAAGTTAGTGAAATGATTGAAAGTACACTTCCCTTCAATATCCCCATGGTGGTCATGGCACCGATTCGCATGGTTATAGAGGAGTACATAACAGGTCAATCAATGAATGAGATTGATTTTGAAAAATTCGATAAAAGTGATGCAAGGCAACTAGTACACGCTCTGATGACGGCTATGGAAATTGTTAATACTCGTTGTGTTCAAGACCCAAAAAAACATCCGCAGAACGAAGTTCTTTGTTTGGCATTTCTGGCGGCTGTAGTTGCGCAATACGCAAAGGAACAACTTCTATAGCCATTTCTCCGAATTTGTCAGTCACTCTGAGTAACTTCGTGCCATGAAGCGAAAGTGCCCAACCTGTAACTCCAGCGATGGTGTCCGGATCATCATCTGGGGGATGCCCGCAGGCCCACCAGATGAATCCAAGTACTACATCGGCGGCTGTCTGATGGATGACCAAATGCCTGACTACAAGTGCATTACTTGTGACTGGGAGGGGTTTAAGAGGTCACGAATCACCTCTTTATCCGAACACGCCTCTAAACTGACGCCATGAACAAAGCTGTAAATCCAGTAAATGGCCCGAAATTCGGGACGGCTAAGTCGAATCAAACTGAAGGATAAAAAAGCCAATGGCTAATGCTGAACGCGCCGAACTCCACAAAACGATCTGGAAGATCGCAAATGACCTCCGCGGAAGCGTCGACGGCTGGGACTTCAAGCAGTACGTTCTTGGCACACTCTTCTATCGCTTTATCTCTGAGAATTTAACTAACTACCTCAATGAACATCAGCACAAAGCTGGCATCAAGGATTTTGATTATTCAAAGTTAAGCGACAAAGACGCGGAGTTCGGCCGGAAAGAAACGGTTTTGGAAAAGGGATTCTTCATCCTCCCAAGCGAACTTTTCATCAACGTACGTGCGGCGGCAAAGAGCGATCCAAATCTGAACGAGACCATGTCCCGCGTATTCCGTAACATCGAAGGATCCGCTGTTGGCTCTCCAAGTGAACTCGACATCAAGGGACTCTTTGATGACATGGACGTCAATAGCAACAAAATCGGCGGAACTGTCGCCAAGCGAAACGAGCTCTTGGTAAAACTACTCGATTCCGTTGGTGAGCTTCAGCTAGGTAACTATGCAGACAATTCGATTGATGCGTTTGGTGATGCCTATGAATATCTGATGACTATGTACGCATCAAGTGCAGGTAAGTCGGGTGGTGAGTTTTTCACACCCCAAGAAGTCTCTGAACTTCTCGCCAAAATTACTGTTGTGGGAAAGAAAAAAGTCAACAAAGTCTATGACCCGGCATGTGGATCTGGATCCTTACTTCTTCAGTTCGCAAAAGTCCTCGGCAAGGACAACGTGACGGATGGCTTCTACGGCCAAGAAATCAACATCACGACGTACAACCTCTGCCGAATCAACATGTTTCTTCACGACATTAACTACGAGAAGTTTGAAATCGCACATGGCGACACTCTTACCGCTCCAATTCACTGGGATGACCAACCATTTGAGGCCATCGTTTCTAACCCACCATACTCAATCAAGTGGGATGGTGACGAGAATCCATTGATGATCAATGATCCTCGGTACGCACCAGCTGGTGTACTAGCTCCAAAAAGCAAAGCAGACCTGGCCTTCACGATGCACATACTCAACTGGCTAGCCACGAATGGAACCGCTGCGATTGTTGAGTTTCCTGGCGTCATGTACCGCGGTGGTGCCGAACAGAAGATTCGTAAGTACCTAGTAGATAACAACTATGTGGACACTGTAATTCAACTTCCTCCGGACCTCTTCTTCGGTACAGGCATCCAGACTTGTATCTTGGTCTTGAAAAAGTCGAAGAAGGACAACAAAGTACTTTTCATCAACGCTGAGCGAGAGTTTGCCCGTTTCGGAAATAAGAACAAGTTGCGCCCCGAGGACATCGACAAAGTGTTGGCAAAGTACACAGATCGTGTGGATGTAGCATATTTTTCTCGTCAAGTGTCACATGATGAAATTGAGCAAAACGGTTACTCGCTGTCGGTTACGAGCTACGTAGTTGCGGAGGACACGAGAATAGACGTTGACATTGCCTTACTGAATCAGAAAATTGAGGCGAACGTGACTCGACAATCGGCACTGCGTACTCAAATCGATGAGATTGTTTCATCGCTAGGAGGAGACAAGAAGTGAACCATTTTGACAAGCTTATTCAATCGCTCAGTCCAAAGGGCGTTCGCTATTCACCACTCGGCTCGATTGGGCAAACGGTTTCAGGTCTTCGTGGAAAATCCAAAGAAGACTTCTCGGACGGCAACGCGCCTTTTGTTTCTTACGTTGATATTTTCAACAACCCAGCCATTGATTTTGTGCCAGCAAAGCTAGTGAAAGTTGGACCAAATGAAAATCAGAGTGCGATTAAGCGAGGGGATGTACTTGTAACGGGATCATCCGAAACCAAGAATGAGTGCGGTATGACTGCCGTAGTCACTCAGACTCCTCCCGTACCTGTCTACCTGAACAGCTTTTGCTTCATATGGCGCCCAAATAAAGATGTGGAGTTGTTTCCTGATTTTTCTAAGCACCTTTTCCGAGGAAGAGCATTCAGAGACAAGGTTATTTTGACCGCTAACGGGGTTACCAGGCAGAACATCTCAAAACCAAAATTCTTAGCAATCGAAATTCCCCTTCCGCCCCTTCAAGTACAGGAAGAGATTGCGGCAATTCTTGACAAATTCACGGAGCTAGAAGCAGAGCTAGAAGCAGAGCTAGAAGCAAGAAGAACTCAGTATGAGTTTTACCGTAACAGACTTCTTGATTTCAAAGATCTGAGATCTAAGTGAGCAGTCACAATTTTGAGCCCATCGCGATCACATCGGAAAACACAGTTGTGGCCGAGCTTGATGCCAAAAGTAATAAGACGAGAGCTTATGAGAGTGAGGCTCAGCTCGAAGCCGCGTTTATAGAGTTACTGAAAGATCAGGCATACGAATATCTGCCGGTAACCGATGAGGCAGTGCTCATCGAAAATCTCAAAGCTCAAATCGAGAAGCTGAATAGAGTTGAGTTTAGCGATACCGAATGGGAACGCTTTTTCGTCGAAAGTATCTCAAGTGAAAACGACGGAATTATCGAGAAAACTCGTCGCTTCCAGGAGGATCACATCCGTGTTCTCAAGCGAGATAACGGTGAGATCAAGAATATCTACCTAATCGACAAGCAGTACATCCATAACAACAGCATTCAGGTACTCAACCAGTACGAAGTAGAAGGCGCTCGAAAGAACCGTTATGACGTGACAGTGCTGGTTAATGGTCTCCCACTTGTTCATGTTGAACTGAAGCGTCGCGGAGTCGATATCCGTGAAGCATTCAATCAGATCAACCGATACCAACACGACAGCTTCTGGGCAGGTTCTGGCCTCTATCAGTACATACAGATTTTCGTCATCAGCAACGGTACTTACACTAAGTACTACAGCAACACAGTACGCGATCAGCACATCAAGGAAGCAAGCGGAAACACGCGCATCAAGAAGACTTCAAACAGCTACGAATTCACGAGCTGGTGGGCCGACGCCAACAACAAACCAATCTACGACCTAATGTCATTTGGTAAGACATTCTTTGCCAAGCACAGCCTTCTCAACATACTCACTAGGTACTGCGTATTTACTTCTGACCAGATGTTGCTCACAATGCGTCCGTATCAGATTGTGGCAACAGAGCGCGTACTTCAGAAAATAGTCATGAGCGAGAATCAGAAGACTCTTGGAACAATCGATGCCGGCGGATACGTGTGGCACACAACGGGTTCTGGAAAGACGCTTACGAGCTTCAAGACTGCACAGATTGCTTCGAAAATGCCTTCGGTCGACAAGGTACTTTTTGTGGTCGACCGCAAAGATCTCGATTATCAGACAATGAAAGAATACAACCGTTTCCAAGAAGGAGCTGCGAATGCGAGCAACTCCACCAAGCAGCTTCAGGAGCGCCTTGAGGATCCGAGCGCAAAGATCATCATCACGACTATCCAGAAGTTGTCTAAGTTCATCAGCTTGAATCCAAACCACTCAGTTCATGACAAGCGAGTTGTACTGATTTTTGATGAGTGCCACCGTTCTCAGTTTGGTGACATGCATGTGGCTATCAAGAAGGCATTTTCAAACTACAACCTCTTCGGCTTTACTGGCACACCCATATTCGCTGCTAACTCATCAAGTGGAAACAACCCGAATCTTCGTACGACCGAGCAGGCATTTGGGGTAAAGCTCCACACCTACACAATTGTGGATGCGATTACAGATAAGAATGTTCTGCCTTTTCGTGTTGACTATGTGAACACCTTTAAGAAGTTGGAGAAATTAGTAGACCGTGATGTAAGCGCGATTGACACAGAGAAGGCACTGCTGGCACGTGAGCGAATCACAAAGATTGCCGAGTACATTCTTGAGCACTTTGACCAGAAAACCCGCCGAAACGAAACTTACACACTCAAGAACAAGCGCGTTTCGGGCTTTAACTCACTGATGGCAACCGCATCTATTGATGCTGCAAAGCGTTACTACGCCACATTCAAGGAGTTGCAGAAGGATAAGCCAAGTGATTCTCAACTGAAGATTGGAATAATCTACAGCTTTGCACCAAATGAAGATGAAGAGGGCGGATTGCTGCCAGAGGAAGAGTTCGAAGCGAGTAATCTTGATGCTTCATCTCGCGATTTCCTAGAGGCAGCCATCAAGGACTATAACGCGATGTTCTCCATGAACTTCGATACATCTTCCGAGGGATTCCAGGCTTATTACAAGGATCTGTCTGAGAAGCTGAAGAAGCGCGAGATCGATCTTGTAATTGTTGTGAACATGTTTCTGACTGGCTTCGATTCCACGACTCTCAACACACTATGGGTGGACAAGAACCTACGTCTACATGGCTTGCTCCAGGCTTTCTCACGTACTAACCGCATTCTGAACTCTGTAAAGACGTACGGAAATATCGTCTGCTTCCGAGACCTTGAACAAGCTACCAACGATTCAATCTCGCTCTTCGGAAACAAGGATTCTGGCGGCATCGTGATCCTCAGGCCATTCCGCGAGTACTACGACGAGTACTCAAATTTGGTTTCAGAGTTAACCGCCAAGTTTGGTCCCGGTGAGCTCCCTGCGTCAGAGACAGAGCAACGGGAATTTGTGAACTTGTACAACAAGATTCTTAGGCTCCAAAATATCTTGAAGTCTTTTGATGATTTTAAAGGTAATGAGTTACTGCCTGAGCGAACATTCCAGGACTATCAAAGCACGTACATTGAAATTTACCAGGCACTAACAAAGGGACGAGATGGCGATAAAGAGTCGATCATTCAAGACCTGATCTTTGAAATTGAATTAGTGAAGCAAGTAGAAATCAATGTTGACTTCATACTCATTTTGATCCGAGGCCTCCAATGTGCTTCAGCTAGCGAAAACAAGGAAATTAAGTCGAAGATCAATAAAACCGTTCTTTCATCATTTTCTTTGCGGAGCAAAAAAGACCTGATTGAACGATTCATCGAGACTATTAACAACGATTCAGATGTTGAGGGTCAATGGAAGAAGTTCGTTGAGGAGGCAAAGACTGAAGAACTAGGGAAAATTATTGCTGACGAAAACCTGAATCCATCTGAGACCATAGAGTTCATAAATAAGGCGTTTGCAGATGGTGAACTCAAGTCAGCTGGCACGGCTGTAACGAAGCTACTGCCCGCCAAGAATATGTTCAGTCCTTCTTATGAGCACAGCCTTCAAAAGTCGATGGTTATCGAGAAGCTAAAAGCCTTCTTCGACCGTTTCTCTAACTTGTAGGAGTCAGATGAATAATTCGAACATTAATCAACCAAAAAGAACACTTATTCCAATTTTCAATCCAGCTCGTCCAAGAAATTATTTTATGAGAGCAGCAGTATGTGGAAATGGCCACTTATTCAGTGCTGGACTTGAACCAGATAATGATTTGAATTCATCAAATTACGTTCCAATTCCAAAATATTGTCAAAGTTGTGGTGCAGATTTCTTTAGTGATTGTCCAAATTGCAATTCGATGATTCCCGGTCACTTGTACTCCCCAGATCGCTTTTATCCACCTGAATATCAATTGCATTATTTCTGTGGTGAATGCTCAAAGCCATTCCCATGGGCAGGACAGGAACAAATTTTGATGAATTTGCAAAATGTTCTCCTTAAGGAAATTGTCGACCCCGCTTTGCGGATGGAGCTGAAGAAAAGGTTTGCGGAACTAATAGCCGAGGATCGAGATGCTTCGAAGAGAAAATTAGCGGCTTTAATTAAAGATAAGGCAGGTGAGGTGTTTAATTCTCCACCAGTGCAATTGGCGATAACAGAGGCCATCAAAGCCCTATTTAGAAGTATTTAACTCGGCAACCCAATAAACACTCTCTCCATCCCTCTCCAATATCCCGTACTCGATCATGTATCTGCGTAATGCAGCGGTATCAGGGTGGTACTTGGCGATGATCTCGTTGAGTTGCTTCTCGGGGTACTTGGTAT
>JACCDX010611920.1_pt1 | contig 15054 bp, 8 predicted proteins | sample 7449681 | NCBI WGS metagenome assembly JACCDX01 (sample SAMN15323450, study PRJNA562643) | freshwater metagenome | isolation source: river surface water | place: USA:Blue River Watershed | collected 2017-08-18
CCAATGTAAACTCTTTGGTTCTATTGCCATAAGCCATAATGCCATTATGGGCACCAACAATACCTGCAAAAAATCCAAAGCCAATTAATCTTTGACCATCTTCATGTTCTAAACATTCATAATCAATAAGGGTTATTTGCTTATCCATCATTGTATGAAACAATGCTTGATTAAAAGATTGTGCCTTTTTGGTATGTGAAAAGAATAAATAAGTTTTGTTTGGAATTAACTGCGACTTTGGAACTTCTTTAATCCCTAGTAAAATATCTGCTGAAGAGATATCTTCCACCACTTTAATACACTCTCTTTGGTACTCTATATCTTTATAACATCTAGTAGCTGAAGACTCTACCAAAATATCCCAATCAGGATGTTGCTCTAACAACCACTTACATTGCTTTGGGGTTAATGCCACCCTGTTGTCACTGGGAACTTTTCCCTCTTTAATAAGGCCTAGTACCGGCATTTTGGTAATTTTACACAATATACGAAATTAGACAATGAATTATTTTGAATTATTTGGGCTTCCTATTGGTTTTCAAGTAGATACGAACAAATTAAGGGCGGCTTTTATGGATATCCAAAGGGCATCCCATCCTGATAAATTTGCTCAAAGTAATTCCTATGAGCAAGATGAGGCTTTGGAAAGATCTGCTTTAGCCAACAAGGGATTCTCCCTTTTGAACAATAAAGACCAAATAATGCCCTATGTATTAGAATTGAAAGGGATTATTGATGCGGATGAGAAATATGCATTATCCCCCGATTTTTTAATGGAGATGATGGAATTGAATGAGGCATGGATGGAAGCAGATGATGAATCAGCCAAACAAAGCATTTTAAGTCAAATTAAAGCCATACAAGATGAAATCTTGGAACCTATTAAAGGCTATTTGGAAATGGATCAAATCGATTCTATTTCCCAAGAAGCAATGCTGCAAATAAAAGAGTATTACTATAAGAAAAAATACCTCGATCGTATTTTGGCAGAATTCCGCTGATAGCGTAATATTGCATCCCGCTGAGCACATAGGTGCAAAATGCCCAGATGGCGGAACTGGTAGACGCGCTAGACTCAAAATCTGGTTATCGCAAGGTAGTGCAGGTTCGATTCCTGTTCTGGGCACAAACGCCTCGACACAAAGTGTCGGGGCGTTTTCTTTTGGATGCGATGAGAGCTCGCTCTCAATAGCAGACAAAGGGAAACGCCCAGCAAAAGCGAAGCTTTTGTAGAGGCTTTGGGTACGCCCACCATTTAGTAAGTCGGCGTAACGAAGTGAAGCCGACAGTCCCAGCCGACAGTCCTGCAAAAAAATAACCCCCAATCTCTTGAGGGTTATTCTATACATTCCAAAATTCAATTATTTCAAATCAAATCTATCTAAGTTCATTACTTTATTCCATGCAGCTACAAAGTCATGTACAAATTTTTCTTTTGCATCATCACAAGCATACACTTCAGCTAGAGCGCGTAATTCAGAATTAGATCCAAAGATTAAATCAACTCTTGTTCCAGTAAATTTAAGTTTACCAGAAGCACGATCTACTCCTTCAAAAATTCCTTTAGTAGCACTCTCTTTCCAAGTAGTGCTAAAATCAATTAAGTTAGTGAAGAAATCATTGCTTAAAGTTTCAGGCTTATCTGTGAATACACCATGCTTAGAACCATCATAGTTTGTATTCAATACACGCATCCCTCCTACTAAAACTGTTAATTCAGGAGCAGTTAAAGTTAATAACTGAGCCTTATCAATTAACATTTCTTCAGGAGATACAAATGTTCTTGCTTTGATATAATTTCTGAATCCATCAGCAATTGGTTCTAATACTGCAAAAGATGCAACATCTGTTTCAGCTTCAGAAGCATCAGCTCTACCTGCTGTAAATGGAACTTTAATATCATGACCAGCATTCTTAGCTGCTTTCTCAATTGCTGCAACACCACCCAATACAATAAGGTCTGCCATGGACACATGCTTAGCACCTGTATTAAATGCTTTTTGAATTGCTTCCAATGCATCTAATACTTTAGTTAATTGCGCAGGATTATTAGCAGCCCAATATTTTTGAGGAGCTAATCTAATTCTTGCACCATTCGCACCACCTCGTTTATCAGATCCACGGAAAGTAGATGCAGAAGCCCAAGCAGTTGAAACTAATTCACTAATAGATAAACCAGCTGCTAAAATTTTTGATTTTAAATCAGCGATATCTTTATCGTCAATAGTTGATTTAGTTGCAGCAGGAATTGGATCTTGCCAGATTAACACTTCAGAAGGAACTTCTGGTCCAGTGTAACGAGAACGAGGTCCCATATCACGGTGTGTTAATTTAAACCAAGCTCTTGCAAATGCATCTGCAAACTGATCTGGGTTTTCATAAAATCTTTTAGAGATAGGTCCGTATGCTGGATCAAATCTTAAAGCTAAGTCTGTAGTTAACATAGTTGGAGCATGCTTCAAGCTTGGATCATGCGCATCAGGCACTGTACCAGCACCTGCACCAGCTTTTGGCTTCCATTGATGTGCACCTGCTGGACTCTTAGTTAATTCCCACTCGTATCCGAATAAGTTCTCGAAATAATTATTGCTCCATTGAGTAGGTGTAGTTGTCCAAGCACCTTCTAAGCCACTTGTAATAGTATTTATGCCATTACCAGAACCCATGGTATTTTTCCAACCAGTTCCTTGCTCTTCAATACTTGCACCAGCTGGTTCTTTACCAACATATTTTCCTGGGTCACCTGCTCCGTGTGTTTTACCAAAAGTATGACCTCCTGCAATTAAGGCAACAGTCTCTTCATCATTCATGGCCATTCTTGCAAATGTTTCACGAATATCTTTTGCAGAAGCAATTGGATCAGGATTACCATTAGGTCCTTCTGGATTCACATAAATTAATCCCATTTGCACAGCCGCTAATGGATTTTCTAAATCTCTATCTCCAGTATATCTTTTATCACCTAACCACTCACGCTCTTTACCCCAATACACATCTTCTTGTGGTTCCCAAACATCTTCTCTACCGCCAGCAAAGCCAAAAGTTTTAAAGCCCATAGATTCTAATGCACAGTTACCTGCTAAAATCATCAAATCGGCCCAAGACAATTTCTTACCATATTTCTTTTTTATAGGCCATAACAATAAACGCGCTTTATCCAAATTGGTATTATCAGGCCAGCTATTTAACGGAGCAAATCTTTGCATACCTGCACCACCGCCACCTCTACCATCTGTTGTACGATAAGTACCAGCACTATGCCATGCCATTCTAATAAAGAAAGGTCCATAATGTCCATAATCCGCAGGCCACCAATCTTGAGAAGTGGTCATTAAATCATAGATATCTTGTTTTAAAGCTTTATAATCAATAGAATTAAACTCTTTTACATAATCAAAAGAGCTATCCATTGGATTTGTCAAATTTGAATGTTGACGAAGAATGTTTAATCTAAGCTGATTAGGCCACCAATCTTGGTTTCTAGTGCCATTGCCAGCACTACTTTGAGTTGGGGTAGCAGTTGCGCCTGTAAAAGGGCATTTAGCACCATCTTTAGACATGTTTTCCATATTCAATTAATTGTTTTTGATACGATTATAGGTAAAAATAGAAGATTATTCCCACCATTATTTACATAACAAGGAAAATTATAAATTGTTTGAACTTAGAGGATAAAAATGCTAGTTTCCTCCAACAATTTTGGAAGTACTGCGATATAAGTAATTGCTATAAATATGCCTTCTTGCGAATCTATCAGGAGTGTCTGAATTCACTAGCTTTACATAGATCGCTTTGGGAACTCCATAATATTCGTATTCATTTCCATCAGAGAAAACCACACGCAATATTTCAGACTTAAATTCAAAGTCATCAATACTCGCATCATTGATAGTAGCAGTATATTCAGTTAAGGTAGCTTCATGTGTTTCTGGATGAACGCTCACCAAGAAATGATAAGAAGCAATTAATTTTGTAGACTTCTCTTCTGCCATTTTTTTAGACTCCTCACTATCCTGAAATTTATCAGGATGCCATTCCATCATGATCTTTCTATATACTTTCTTTAGATCACTTAAAGTTGCTTTATCATCCACTCCTAAAATTGCTCTATGTCTTTCAATTCTCTTCATAAATTGGTCAATAAGGCGCGAAGATATACAATTAAACCTACTGCACACTCATCTTGTATACTGTTTTACTTTTATACAGTTGCCCTGGCTTTAAAATAGTTGATGGGAAATTTTGTTGATTAGGCGAATTAGGAAAATGTTGCGTCTCCAAACAAAGAGCATGATGCTTAAGTAAAGTAGCACCTGTTTGATCTTTGAATTTACCATCCAAAAAATTACCAGAATAAAATTGCAAACCTATTTCAGTTGTACTTATTTGCATTTTTCTTCCAGATACATTATCATATAGTTCTGCAATTTCAGAAAGCTGATTATTCTTTTTAGAAAGCACCCAATTGTGATCATAACCACCCTCTACTTTATTGATTCTATCACCAATTAAATATGATTTTGTAAAATCAAAGGGTGTGTTTTTTACATTTTCAATTATACCTGTTGGAATTAATCCATTATCTACTGGTGTATAACCCTCTGCCTTGATTTGTAATGAATGATTTAATATGGTTTGATTAAAATCACCAGATAAATTAAAATAAGAATGATTGGTTAAATTAACTGGAGTTGACTTGTCAGTAGTTGCTTTATATTCAATAATTAATTCATCGGCATTAGAATAACTATAAGTCACATCTACATTTAAATTACCCGGATACCCTTCTTCACCATCTTTACTCATATAATGCAATTTGATACTAGAATCATTTAAGATAGTTGAAGTCCAAATAACTTTATCAAAACCTTTAATACCTCCATGTAAATGGTTTTCTCCATTGTTCGTAGCTAATTGATAATATAAATTATTCAATCTAAACTTTCCTTTAGCAATTCTATTTCCATATCTACCAATTAATGCGCCAAAATATGGAGGATCTTGTAAATAATTTGCTAAACTATCTAATCCAACTACCACAGAAGATAGTTCACCTTTTCTATCTGGCACTGTCCAATTGGTTATAATACCCCCATAATTGGTAATTTTTACATAATGCCCTTTTGTGTTAGAAATGGTAAAAAGTTTTATCGGAGTATTTTGAATCACTCCATAATTAGTTTCTACAATATGTTGTTTATAATTCTTCTTTAATTTGTCAGCAAGTACTTTTATGAAATATCCTCCAACAACACTCCTTGCTTGAAATCCTATTTGTTTAGCATTTAAAGTTTCATGCCAATCACTCAATGGAACTCTAGAGCTTGTATTTAAAGCATATTTATATACAGGAATAATTAAAGATTTAAAATCTTTCTCATTGTTAGTTAAACTTGCTGTCCATAATATCCAATCTGATTTTGTATAAGTTCTTCTACTATCAAGTGGCAACCCATACTCATTTTGTTTAGTCAAATAATAGGCAATTTCTTTTTTATAAACAGACTCTGGGAATAAATGATATCCCAATATTTTATCCCAGATTAAATTATATTTTTGGCTCCAGGTATTTTTATCATTATAGGTTAAAGCAAAATGATCTCCAGCATCTGCTAATTTTTGCCATTTTTTAGCATAATCATCTGCAATAGTATGATATTTTATTGCTACTTCTTTTTTACCAATCATATCTGCCATCATTGCATACGATTTAATCCCAACAATAGCTTTTATGGCAAGATTAGCATTTCTAGCCAAATGACCGGCAAAATCATCTGTGCAAAGTTGATTTGCAGGATCTAAACCTTCCTTCTCCAAAAATTTAACCCATGTAGTTAAACTTTCCCAATGTTTTGATGCATATCTGCCTGAATGCTCTATAGAACATATAGCTCCGGCAAGAATGATCATATTGCCTGATTCTTCAACTGGCATTCCTTCTGGATAGGTTTGTCCATTGGCAATTGGATAAGTTCCTAAGTCATGAGCTGCATAAGGTTGTTTATACAAGCCACTTTTTTCACTAAAATAGAAAATGCCATTTAACATCCCTTTTAATAAATCAGGATTATAAATCAAATAAAGTGGAGCAGAAGGATAAGTTACATCAACAGTATTAATACTTCCATTAGAAAAATTTTCTTTTGACAAAAATAACAAATCACCATTTTGAGTACTTTTAACTAGACTATGTGCTGCGACAGACTGTCTATATGCCATGATACAAAGTTCTGCATACTCTTTTCCTCCTGATGCATTTGCTTCATCCCAAATTTTTCTATCCCAAAGAGTACATTGATTAATTACTTTAGTATACTCATTTTGAGCACGAAGCAATAATTTATCCATAGTAATTCCTTTTTCCAGTTTCCACCATGGCTTTAAATTCTCTTTAAAATATTGAACATCATACAATTGGTCATAACCAATCATTAAAACATGTGAAACTTGCATATTATTAACAAGCTCCTCATTGAATAGCGTTGTTAAATCATAATCACTGCCTTCAGTTGATGATTTTAAGACAAATTGTTTGGCTTCTTTTATAGAAGATGCTATATAACCATATCCCCAATCAACCCTTAAATTATCTCCTGATTTTTTAAGAATGGGCTGTTCTATAGAACCAACTTTTAATATAGATAGATTATCTAATTGATACTGTTTGGCCTCAACTTTCTGATCAGGGGTATTTACAACAAAATTACTAGACGCACTTATCTTAAATTGTACTTTGTGACTCTTTCCATCGTTAGATTTAGAAGACACTTTAATGTAAGTAATTGGCCTTGATAGTAAATTAAGATTATTAATAATTAATGGTGAAGTGAATGTAATAAACACATCAACATTACCACATAGAAATTGATACTTAGATTGAGTAGCAGTTATTTCAATACTTTTTTGTAATGCTTCTTTCGAATTATTTTTTCCAATAAGTGAATAAGTAACTCCATCAACTTTAATCTCACCATATAATGCGTTTTCTGCACCGGTCCAATGTTTGGTATTTTGACTATTTAAAGTATCGCTAAAAGACCAGATACTAAAATATGGATTATGAGTAATTAAAGGATATGCAGGTGCTTTGGAAACCTGCGCATGTATCCATCCTGTATTCATAAAAATCAATACAGTAGTTGTAAAATTTTTTAATAATTTCATATATATTAATTTTTTAAGATTCTAACTCCAAATATCCTTCCTGCTGTTTTACCATGATTGGCTAATATGGTTACTTTAATACTCTTATTGGATTCAATGATAGGCAAAGGATATTCCACATCATAGAATTTACTAGTAATACCACCCTTCCAATCAACCGTAGTTAGATACTGATCATTCAATAAAATATCAAATTTTCGATCTTTGTCATCCCCTATATAAGTTAATAGTAAGCTGCATTTTTCATGAGCAACCTGTTTCATGTAAAACTGAAAATGATTATTCAATCTTGCTTCTCTTCCCATTCTTCCAACCGCATCACTTACATAAGATTTTTCAGTGGCTATTAATTGATGATCTCTTTCAGGCTGCATCTCGCCAATCCTGAACTGATCAATAGTTCTTTCTTCAATTTTTTGAACTCTTATTTTTTCTACCTCATATTCTTTTTCTTTTAGTACCCATTCTGCTGCAGTGAATTTATCCCAGTATACACTATAATAATCATCATTAATTGCAAACAATGGCATCATTTGAACATCCTTGGGCTTCCCAATGGCATTCCATTTAAAAAGCAGGGCGTCTTGACTAGTTTTATTAATCTTATCTAAGGGATTTGCATCCATAATTACTGGTGTTCCAAATACAGGATCTGGCATTGATTTGCCTAAATTACCAGCTAGCACAACAGGCCCATACAAAAAGGCAATTCTATTTTCATTATCTGGCATTGATTCAGTATACAGATGCATTTCAAATTCTATCGTTAATGCATCATTGTTATTCCATTGTCTATTCACTATCAAAAAGCCATTTTCATCTTGGGTATTTGTAAAGCGAACATTGTTTACCAACAATTTTACAGACTTACTCCAAGATGGTTTACGAATTTTAATAGCAAATTTTTGCGATTGTTTACCTTGATAGATAATTTTTGTAGTATTATAATTGGGGAAAGAAGTTAGTTGAATAATTTTTGATTTCTTGGCAGTCCAATTTAATACAGATGGAATAAATAGATTTACATACAAAGACCCATCATTACCTTGAAAATAGATAGACTCTTCATACTTTGAATGATTTTCCATACCACTTCCCACACAACATGTAAATGTATTGGTTGAATCACTGAACTGCTTTGCAGTTCCCATTCTTAAGGGTAAAAAATAGGTCATCATACCCGATTTAGAATGTTGTGATGCTAAAATATGATTGTACAATGCTCTTTCATAATAATCCCCCAATTTTGCATTAGGCTCCCAAGTAAATAAATGACTTGTTAACTTTAACATATTGTAAGTGTTACAAGTTTCACATGTTGCATCACTCAATCTATCATTTAGCTTACCAGCATCTCCACAGTATTCATAATTACTATTTCCCCCTATAACATAACTATGATTTTTCACCATTGTATGCCAAAAAAAAGAAGCAATGGTTGAGTCTTTTAACGATCCAGTTAATTCGAACTGTCTTGCAGCAGCAATTGCTTTTGGAACATTAGTGTTTGAGTGTTTCCCTGGCATTGGATCAATTTGATTAGCCAATTTACCCATCACAAAATCATCTTGAAATAAATGAGCAGCTTTCAAATATTTAATATTACCTGTAACAGCATAAATATTGGCCAAAACTTCATTCATGCCGCCATATTCACAATTCAACATTTTTAACCTTACACTATCAGATAATGGAGCCACTAAATCATATGTCCAATCTGCTAGTTTGATAGCCACTTCTAAAGCATGTTTATTTTCTGTAAAATAATAAGCATCCATCAAACCAGCCATCACTTTATGCACAGTATACCAGGGTGACCATGAACCATTTAAATCAAAACCACTGGATTTTATCTCGCTTCTTCTAATTTTTGCCCATATAGTATCTTCATTGGGAATTGCTCCTACATATCCTGTTCCTCTGGCTTTCTGACAGATTTCTAATTCTGATACTATATAATCTATATTTTTTTTAAATGCATTATTTCTTGTTGTAGCGTACATCATGGACGATGCAGATAAATAATGACCTAAAGTATGACCAGACAACCCATCTGATTCCCATCCTCCATAGACTGAATCTTTTACTGGCAGCCCTGCATTCTTATGAAAACGATGTAATAATCTATTAGGAGATAAGGATAATATATATCCACTATCTAACTTTTTAGCATTAGAGAATGAACTGCTTAAAAGTTGTACATCTTTTATAGGAAACCTTGTAGCTTTTAATTTTTGGGAGTGCACAATATTACCCACCAATAAAAAAGAAACTATTAAACTATATTGAATGTATTTTGAACTTAATTGCATGATCAATGATTAATAGTTAACTTTTACATCTTTAAAACTAGTTGGAATCCATACCTGCATTTCATTACTACCTCTATTACACCATGTATAATATGGAATAGCTCTAACTTTCTGTGTTTCATTTTTAACAGAAGCACCATTTAAATCAATTTGAATAGTAGGTAAATGAGCAACTAAGCTTACAACTTTCTCGTTCAATACGCTAAAATCTTCTTTGACAAAATTCAATTGACTTGGAACAATAACATTCCAAGCCTTCCCATTATTATCAGCTCCTTCTATACAATATACCAATGGGCCTCTTTGAAAAGCTACCCTATCATTATTAAACTTAAGTTCATTTCTTGAAACCACTTTTTGAATATTCATGGGTAATTGATATTCTATTTTATCGTTATCCTTCCAATCATGATTCACCATAACATAACCATCTTGTATTTGATATTGGACAGATTCGCCATTAATAAGTAATGTTGGCATTGTATTATTTGTCTCTACAAAAGAATACAAACCGCCAGGAGCAACAGTACCATTCGCCCATCCAGGTAATCTAAGAGCAATAGTTGCATTCATTTTCTTCTTCATATTTAATGTACATTGAACATTCCCCTCCCATGGATAATTGGTATTCATGGTGAATTGCATTTCTCCTTTTGGCAACACGAATGCGGTTTGACTTCCCACAAATAAATTCACATAAATCTTATTATCCTTATACCCATAGATATAATTACCCAAAGAACTTATCAATCTAGCAATATTGGCTGGACAACAAGCAGTACCAAACCACTCTCTTCTAGAATGTTTACCATTAGAAGCTAAAGGATTTCCATAGAAAAATCTATCCCCGCTTAAAGATAATCCATCAAGAGCGCCATTGTACAAACTTCTTTCAAGTACATCTATATATTCAGCATTCCCAGTCAAACTATTCATTCTTTGATTCCAGAAAACCATCCCAACAGATGCACAAGTTTCGCAATAGGCTTGCTCATTTGGCAAATCATAATCATTTGAGAATCCTTCATTACTTCCTGCAGAACCTATACCTCCAGTGATATACATATTTCTAAAAACAACATCTTCCCATACATTTCGCATTGCTTTTAGATAATCCGCATCCCCCGTATGAGCTGCAACATCTGCTGCACCCGTATACATATACATTGCTCTAACTGCATGACCAGTGATATCTTTTTGCTCTTTTACTGGAACACCGTCCTGTGCATATAAAGTATCTTTCCAATCCGTCCAAGTATAACCCACTGCTAATTTCTTACCTCTTTCAGATAATAACCAGTCTGCTAATTGTAAGTATTTTTTATCATTAGTTACACGATGTAGTTTTACCAATGCTAATTCTAATTCTTGATGGCCCGTTACCCAGTGTTTTTTATTTGGGCCAAAAACCGAATCAAAATAATTTGCCCATTTAATACAGGCATCTAATAACTTTCTTTTTCCTGTAGCTTCATAATAGGCCACCCCTGCTTCTATCATATGACCTGCATTATAATCTTCATGCATACTCATATCTGTCCAGCGCTTATCTAATCCATTTAAAGTATAATAAGTGTTTAAATAGCCATCTGGTAATTGTGCTGCTACTACCTTATCAATCCATTCATCTGCTTTGGCTTCTAGCTTAGGATCTTTATTGGTCTTAATCGCATAAGCTATCGCTTCTAATGCTTTAAAAACATCTGAATCATCATAAAAAACACCTTCGTGCGCTTCACCTTTATTTCTAGCTACTTTTTCGAAGTTTCTTATTCTAGCTGTCTTTTGTTCAGTTTGATAAATACATGCATCCAATGTTTTGGTTGCCACTAATGCCATTTTAGGCTTCCAAAACGGATCATTCACCACTACTTTTGAAAAATTAACTGGTTCAATTTTTACATTTTGAGCTGATGAAAATATGGGAATTGACATTATTAATATCGATGAGAAGCCCTTTAATAAATTATTCATATTAAATTGTTTTAATTATTTTTTGATATACATCTAAATCCTACTGTTGAATTTCTTTCAAAACTTTGACTTACTCTTAATAAATATTGAGCGTAAGTAAGTTCTCTAGGTCCAGCTTGAACATACCACCAACTTCCAGATGGCTTAAAGTAGCTTCCACCTTTCATAATAATATATTCATAACTACCAGATCTGTACTTGTCTTTTGTCAATTGCCAAACAGATCCTACTAAATCTAATAAGCCATTTGGATTAATACCTTTTGGATATGATCCAACAGTATCTAAAACTCCATTTCCTAAATTAGCATAAGTAGGATCGATTCCATTTAATTTAATAACGCTAAGTGTATTTGTAATTTCTTCATATTCCCTTGTAACTGGAACATCTTGTTTCCACGGCCATTCATTTAAATCACCTGTTTGTGCTGCATATTGCCATTCGATTTCAGATGGCAATTCTTTATGATTAAAATGAGCGAAAGCGGTTGCATCTTCGTAACTAATATTCACAACTGGTTTATTTAAATCCGAATCTAGAGGCTTACCATTTACCCAATGTTTTAAATAATTTACAGTATCCGAAGGTTTGTAATTAGATAAATTAATAAATTCTAAAAATAATTTATTTGTTACCGGACTTTTATCCATCCAATAACTATTCATACTTATTTCAGATGTATCATTATTAATTGGATATGAAATAAAATTATCTCCATGGGTTTGTTTGAACACAAATTTCCCTGAAGGAATTAATACCATTCCTTCTTTGTTTGATTCAACAGTAGTTATTTTATTTTCTTTTGTCCATTTTAATAATGGAGATCCAGGTGTAATTTTAATAATCTGTTCGTCCAATAATGTATTTCTTTGATGAATAGTTTGAACTAATTGAATAATGAACTTTCCCTCAAATCTCTCCTGAAGATCATCTACATTGATATTTTGAGATGTAAAAGAATATTTAATGGGCTCTTTTTGAGTGTTAGAAGTATATATCCAAAATTGCTTATTAGACTTATTTGTATCATTTATCTGAATAATTAATTGATTCCCCTTTATTTTAACATCAAATAAAGTGGGAAGTTGTGCGATACAACCAATGGCTCCCTCATTATTAGTTCCTAAATATTTAGAATGAAAAGCGGCTGTTTCGGCATCTATATTTGCCTCTCCTTTATCCCAAATGGGTTTAATCAATTCATGATTCAAAATATCAACAAAATGATATCCTGCTTTATATTTTGCTTTGAATAATGGTCCTTTATGTCCAGAAGGAATAATACTATAAATGGTATAAACTTCAGAAGCTCCCGATGGCCATTTATTCACCCATATACTATCTTTCAATGTTGGAACTAAAAAACTTGATTGATTACTGTTAAAATTGTCAGAAAAGAATCTTAAAATTTGAGATGTTTTGTGCAGCATTTTATACTGATCTTCTACCCATTCAGGCTGACCAGCTGCCATAATATTTAATTCGGTGCCATAACCATTAAAAAAGCTAGTGGCAAATTCTCTTTGTATGGGTTCTTTAAATAATTCAGCTACTCTATATATAGAAAAGCCAGGTTGAATAAATTTGTTAAGATTTAACATCGGAGGATAGTATAATGCATTGTGAACCCTACCAGAAATAATTCCTTGCATATCTTTAGGTACAGCCATTCCCTCACTATACATAATTACCCCTTTTCTTACACTATCTGCAGCTATTTGTAGTGAATCAGTAGAGCTACCATAAGTATCTAATACTACCCCATCTGCATTGGTTTGATCAATTAATTTAGCTAATCCTGTATAATGATTAAGGGATCTTGTATCTATATCCCAAGGATTATAAGAAACAAAAAGATGCTTATTTTGATTTGCTAGTTCATTACTAATGGATTTGATACTGTCTAGGCCACCTGGCAGATCTTTAAATAAATCAAATTGATTTCTTTGATCCAGGCCCAATGTTGGCCAAGTTGGCCATATTGCAATTATGTCATCTCCGCCATATAATCGATTACCTCTTTGAACAAAATCTTTAATTAAATATTTTTTGTTGATTGGATCGTAAAAGAATTTGTCCCATGCCATCATTAAATGCATTGTATAAGTATTTCTCATCCACATCAAATCTGGCCTCTTATATAAACTGTCATTAAATTGATCAACATCATATAATTTACGATCTCTCAATACTTTTAATAAACCATTTTGCCAACTACCTACATAAGGTTCTAGCCAAATTGTATATTCAATACTTCCTCCAGGATGTAAAAAAGTTTCAAACCTTTTTAACTTACCATTAAATAATGAAGCTTTATTTCTTCTAGAAAGTCCATAAATTGAAATACTATCTTTTAAAGGAAATGTATTGTATCCAAGCTCCCATGCATTATCTGGAACGATTACATTTATAGGATTTCGATCAGGGATGAATAAATGAGTTCTAGATAAAGCATGTTCTCCTTTCCCCGTTATAAAAACCTGCTCCTTGCTAACTTTAAAAGGAACAATGTTGTATAATGACAAAGTATCAGAACTAATATTTGAAAACATTAATTTAATCCTAATGCCATCTTTATGCCTAGAAATTTGCTGAATAACTTGTTTTATATATTGATTTTGTAAAGAATCTGGAATTATATTATTACCAATCTTCACATTATAACTTACTAAAGATTTGTTTTGTATAATCCCTTTATTATTCAATAAAATACTAGTTATTCCATTACTGTCTTTACTTAAACTAATGTTATTTAATTTTTGTGCACCTAAAGCGTCAAAGAATAATAGAAAAATTGAAGTAATGATGAATCTGTATAGATATGACATTATAACCATTAGGCAATCGCTTTGATAAGAAAGTTACAAAAAAAGTCCTACAATTTTTGTAGGACTTATAAATATTTGATAAATAGATCTATTCTTTACCAATTCGAATAAAATAGACCACTTCATTATGCGTCATATCTGTATTTAATAAGATCTGTTGTCTTCTACCAGATTTTTCTGTTACAAACATTACAGCTGTATTTGGAGGCTCTGAACCAAGATTTTCAGCAACCATCACCAACTCATTGTATTTTTTATTCTTGTCTACTTTCAATTTAAATCTAATTGGTCTATTTACCTTTAGTTCTTGTTTATCTACAACAATTCTATTGTTATAAATAATTGAAACTGAATCATTATCATGAATTCCATTATCATATATTTCAATATCAACAGAATCTGAATTAACAAATACATCAATAGGTTTTTTGTTAATTCTCTTAGTTAAATATTCAATAATTCTTTCTTGTTCTCTCTTTAATTTAGCTAAAGAATCTAAAGCTTTTAAAATTTCATCTTTACTAATCTCATCATCATAATCACTAGATTTTGCAACAATAGGATTAGTAGATTTAAGAGTCGAATCTTTCTTCACAACAGGTGGTACAACCTTCACCACCGTATCTTTCTTCACTAAAACAGGTTTAACCACTTTAGCAATAGTATCTTTCTTCACAACAGGTGGCACAACCTTCACCACTGTATCCTTCTTCACTAAAACAGGCTTAACCACTTTAGCAATAGTATCTTTCTTCACAACAGGTGGTACAACCTTC
>JACCDX010257625.1_pt1 | contig 15053 bp, 13 predicted proteins | sample 7449681 | NCBI WGS metagenome assembly JACCDX01 (sample SAMN15323450, study PRJNA562643) | freshwater metagenome | isolation source: river surface water | place: USA:Blue River Watershed | collected 2017-08-18
CATGGGGTCGAAATACCAGCGGACCTTATTAGGCTTGCTGTTACACTTTCCGATCAACACATTAAAGACCGCGCACTTCCAGACAAAGCAATTGACGCGTTAGATCACGCGGCAGCGGTCACCAAAATTCAAAACCGCTCCCGCGTCACCGATGCCGACATTAGGTCCGTTATTTCTCGGGCGGCACGGGTACCAAGTCTGCCTAACGCTACCGCTCAACCGATATCGCTGCAAACGGTTGCCGATCAACTTAAATCCGTGATCATTGGGCAAGATGCCGCCATTGGGGAAATCACCCGAAAAATTATGGTATCAAAAACCGGACTGGGCGATCCCAACAAACCGATCGGTTCGTTTTTATTTGTGGGCCCGACAGGTGTTGGAAAAACCGAATTATCCAAACAATTGGCCAAAATCCTTGACATTCCATTTATTCGCTTCGATATGAGTGAATACATGGAAAAACATACCGTGTCTCGTTTAATTGGGTCTCCTCCGGGCTATGTGGGCCACGATGATGGCGGCCAACTAACGGATGCCATTCGAAAGTCGCCACATGCAGTGCTGTTATTAGACGAAATTGAAAAAGCCCATCCTGATATTATGAACGTACTCCTACAAGTAATGGACTACGCCACCTTAACCGATAGCCTGGGTAGAAAGCTTCATTTTAACAACGTAATTTTGATTATGACCAGCAACTCCGGCGCCCGCGCAATGCAACGAAAGCCAATTGGATTTGACCGCAATCCGGACACTCACCCCACGGCAGAAATCAAACGTGATTTCTCTCCGGAATTCAGAAACCGGCTCAGCGCTACCATTTGTTTTAACCCACTTTCGATCGACTTACTCATTCCAATCGCAACACAGATTTTGACCGAATTACGCTCTCGGCTAACCACCAAAGGCATTGATCTAAGTTGGACACCATTGGTCCCAAAATGGATTGCCGAAGAAAGCTTTGACCCGCTAATGGGCGCAAGACCAATGCGCCGATTTTTTGAGTTTCAAGTTACTGAGGCAATCGCCACTGATTTAATCAGTGGCACGTTACAGGCAACCGCACCCATCCATCTTTTGATTCAAAATAACCAGTTGGTGCGAACCAATCCCAGTTAAATTACCCGACCGCTATCCCTTCCGACCCCAGAAGGGCATCAACAACATATTGTTGTTGCGGTACAGTCAATTCCGAATAAATCGGAATTGAAATGACCGAGTTTGCAGCGGCCTCAGCATGAGGACAATCACCAATTTGGTATCCAAGCCCGCTAAAACAGCCCTGTAAATGAAGCGGAACAGGATAATACACTGCATTTCCGATTTTTGCTGCATTTAAGGCCTTAATCACCATGTCTCGATTTGTAACCTTCAAGGTGTATTGATTATAAATCATACGCCCGTCAACACCCACAACCGGGCAATCCATTCCGGTTGCGCCCCGTAGGGCCTCGTCATACCATGCCGCATTTTGAATTCGCGCAGCATGTTGGGCTTCAAGCCCCTGTAACTTAATCAAAAGCACAGCTGCCTGAATCGAGTCTAACCGAAAATTACCACCCACAACTTGATGATAGTATCGCTCTTTTGCCCCGTGAACCCGCAACAAGGTCATCCGTTCAGCTAGTTGCGGATCGTTGGTAGACACGGCCCCCCCATCCCCTACTCCGCCTAAATTTTTACTTGGGAAAAACGAAAAACACCCAATATGACCAACCGAACCGGCGCGTCTTGAAACACCGTCCCGCCCCTTATATTCCGACCCGATCGCCTGGGCCGCGTCCTCAATAACGTACAGTCCGTGTCGGGCTGCAATCGCCATGATGGGGTCCATATCTGCCATTTGCCCAAATAAATGCACTGGCATAATGGCTTTTGTACGTGGGGTTATCTTGGCTTCAATCCGATTCCCATCAATATTAAAGGTAGCCGGATCAATATCCACAAACACCGGAGTGGCGCCCACCCTTGCAATCGAACCCGCCGTGGCAAAAAACGAAAACGGGGTGGTGATAACCTCGTCGCCGGGTCCAATATTTAATGCCATCAAAGCCAAAACCAGTGCATCCGTTCCAGACGAAACCCCAAGCGCAAACTGAGTACCACAATACTCAGCAAGCTTGGCCTCCAGCGCGGGAATTTGGGGACCCATAATAAACTGCTTGGACCGAACAACGTCAGCAATTGCCTGAACCACCTGGGCTTCGATACCAGCATATTGGGCGTTTAAATCTAAAAGCGGAACATGAGAAATGGGGTGTGACATGTCGGTATCCTTCTAAAAGTACGATTGAATCGATTTAACGTCCATTTTTCGATTTGCAAAATCACCAATGGCCTGCACGGTAGCCAAAGCGCCCGAAATCGTTGTAACAACCGGAACGTTTAGTTGGAGCGCTGTCTGCCGAATAATCATTTCATCTTTCATCGGATTTTTACCACTTGGGGTATTAATAATCAGTTGAATATCGCCGTTTTTTATCGAATCCACGATATTTGGCCGCCCCTCGTAAACCTTATAAACCGACGATGCAGTAATGCCATGGTTTTTTAAATAATCAGCGGTACCCGATGTTGCAACAAGTTCAAAACCCAATGCCGACAATCGACTTGCGATTTCTGGCAACCGGACCTTGTCACTATCTTTGACACTAATAAAAACCCGCCCTGAGGTTGGAATTTGTTGACCTGCGGCCAACTGACTTTTTAAAAACGCCATCCCAAACTGGCTATCGATCCCCATAACTTCGCCCGTTGATTTCATCTCTGGACCCAACAAGATATCAACGCCAGGAAACTTATTAAACGGAAAAACGGCTTCTTTTACTGCGGTGTGAGTCATGGTTGGTTTGAAAATACTCAATTCAGCAAGCGAGCGGCCCAAAATCACTTTTGTCGCCATTTTGGCCCACGGAATCCCGGTCGCTTTACTAACAAACGGAACGGTTCTTGATGCCCGAGGGTTAACCTCCAAGACGTAAACCAAGTCGTCTTTGACGGCAAATTGAATATTCATAAGGCCCACCACTTTGAGGTCAATTGCGATCGACCGGGTTGCGGCTTCGATTTCCGATATTCGCTCCGGCGCCAATGAATGGGGTGGCAACGAACAGGCCGAATCGCCCGAATGAACACCCGCCTCTTCGATATGTTGCATAACACCTGCAATGATAACATCGGTGCCGTCAGACAACGCGTCCACGTCCACTTCGGTTGCGTTTTCCAAATACTGATCTATCAACAACGGCTTTTCCGACGAAATTTCAACGGTTCCAGCGTTCATGTAAGCCGTTAATTCGGCATCAGAATATACAATTTCCATAGATGCCCCGCCTAAAACATACGATGGCCTTGCCAAAACCGGATATCCAATTTGGTTTGCAACCGCCAAGGCATCCGCCAAGGAGACAACCGTCCCGTTTTGAGGTTGCCTTAAATTCAAGCGTCCGATTAATTGCTGAAATTTTTCGCGATCCTCTGCGATGTCGATACTTTCAGACGACGTTCCCAATACGTTAACGCCGGCTTTTTCCAACGCCGCAGAAAGGTTCAGCGGGGTTTGACCACCAAACTGAACGATGACACCCTCGGGCTTTTCACGCTCGTAAATATTTAAAACATCTTCAAACGTCAGTGGTTCAAAATATAATTTGTCAGAAATATCATAATCGGTGGACACGGTTTCGGGGTTTGAATTCACCATAATACTTTCCATGCCCTCTTCACGTATCGAAAACGACGCGTGAACACAACAATAATCGAATTCGATTCCCTGTCCAATACGATTAGGGCCGCCGCCTAAAATCATCACCTTTTTGTTGTCCGATACCCGAGATTCGTCTTCGGTTTCATAGGTCGAGTAGTAATACGGTGTGACACTTTCAAACTCAGCAGCACAGGTATCAACCAACTTATAGGTTGCACGAATTCCAAGTTCCGCTAACCGTTCCCGAACCTGGAAGACTGACAATCCAAGCAAATACCCCACCTGAACATCCGAAAACCCCCATTCTTTTGCACGTCGTAGCCAGGATTCAGAATTTTCAGCAACGATGGCCCAATCGACCAGCTGTTTCATTTGCACCAAAAACCAGTAATCAATCTTGGTGTAGTCGTGAATTCGATCAATCGACATGCCGGATTGCAACGCATACTGAATCACCATCAATCGGTCTGGGTTGGGCGTCACCAATTTAGAAATAACGGACGCATCGTCTAAATCACCTAATGATTTACCATCAAATCCAAACCCAAACCGTTTGGTTTCAAGCGAACGCAACGCCTTTTGTAACGCTTCTTTAAATGTCCGTCCGATGGACATGGCTTCGCCAACTGATTTCATGGCCGTTCCTAAAACAGGAGACGTCTGGGGGAATTTCTCAAAATTGAACCGTGGAATTTTAACCACGCAATAATCGATCGATGGTTCAAAACAGGCTGGGGTTGCTTTGGTGATATCGTTTAAAAGCTCGTCTAGGGTATACCCTACCGACAATTTTGCAGCAAATTTGGCGATCGGAAACCCGGTTGCTTTTGATGCGAGGGCAGAGCTTCTAGATACCCGAGGGTTCATCTCGATTACGATTACACGGCCATCTTTAGGATTAACAGCAAATTGGACGTTTGATCCACCAGTCTCCACGCCAATTTCACGCAATATCGCAATCGACGCATCACGCAAATTTTGATATTCCACATCAGTTAATGTTTGGGCAGGCGCCACGGTTATGGAGTCTCCAGTATGAACACCCATCGGATCAAGGTTTTCAATCGAACAGATAATGACCGCGTTGTCGTTTCGGTCGCGCATGACCTCAAGTTCGTATTCCTTCCAGCCCAAAATCGACTCTTCAATTAGGACCTCAGAAATAACACTACTCCGCAATCCCGACCCCACAATGGCTTCCAGTTCCTCTAGATTGTAGGCAATTCCGCCGCCGGTACCCCCCAAAGTAAATGACGGTCGAACCACGCAAGGAAACCCAAGCTCCGCCGCCGCTTTTTTTGATTCCTCAAGGGTATACGCCATGATAGACTTTGCAGATGCAAGGCCAATTTTATCCATGGCTTTTTTAAAGGCTTTTCGATCTTCGGCTTTTTCGATTGCTTTTGCATTTGCACCAATCATTTCGACGTTAAAAGCATCCAAAATCCCCCGTTGATGCAACGCCATCGCTAAGTTTAATGCCGTCTGACCGCCCAATGTGGGTAATATCGCATCAGGTTTCTCTTTTTCAATAATTTTGGTCAACACTTCAGGGGTTAACGGCTCGATGTAGGTTCGATCAGCAAGTGAAGGATCTGTCATGATCGTGGCAGGGTTCGAATTAACCAACACCACTTCGTAGCCCTCTTCTTTAAGGGCTTTACAGGCTTGCGTGCCCGAATAATCAAACTCACAGGCCTGACCAATCACAATCGGCCCAGACCCTATCAACAAAATGCGTTTAATATCGGTTCGTTTCGGCATATAATTTAATCTTTCTTGTACCCAGTGAAAATTTTCCTTTATCCCGAACTTTTAAGGGATATTGTCCGTCAAAGCAAGCCGTACAAAACGATTCGGGATGGTGGGTTGCAACAGCGGCTAACATCCTGTCCCGACTTAGATACCCCAAACTATCCGCGCCGACATATTTTAAAATTTCATCAATGGTTTTTTGGGACGCAATTAATTTTTCTCGTTTGGTGGTATCTATCCCAAAGTGGCACGGGTGGGTAATGGGGGGTGATGAAATGCGAAGATGGACCTCTTTTGCCCCAGCTTGGCGGATTGCTGCAACCCGTTGTTTAGAGGTGGTGCCACGAACCAACGAGTCGTCAACCACGACGACCCGCTTACCGGCTAACACTTCGCGAATCGGGTTTAACTTTACCTTAACTGCAAAATCACGAATTTTTTGAGTTGGCTGTATAAACGTACGCCCAACATAATGGTTACGGGTCATGCCAATTTCAAAGGGAATTCCGCTTTCCTCGGCATACCCAAGTGCGGCACTATTTCCAGAATCGGGAATTGCCATTACCAAATCCGCGTCAACCGGATACTCCATGGCCAACGCCCGCCCAAACGATTTTCTAACCGAATGGACGGTATCCCCAAACACAATACTATCGGGACGAGCAAAATAAACGTGTTCAAACACACACATCGCCTTGCGGGTTTGCTTTGGAATACGATCGGATACGACACCAGATCGATCAATTATTACGATTTCGCCCGGCTCGATTTCCCGTATATATGTCGCACCGATAAGGTCAAAGGCACAGGTTTCAGATGCAACAACATATCCGTCACCCAGTTTACCCAACACCAAAGGTCTGAATCCAAAGGTATCTCGCGCCGCAACCAAATATTTTTCATTTAATATAACAAGCGAAAACGCGCCTTCAATCTGGGCCAATACATCTTGAAAAATCTCCATTGGCTTGGAGAATTTTGATCGAGATATCAGGTGCAGCAGCACCTCTGTATCAACCGTCGTTTGAAACAATGCACCATCGTTTTTCAACCGGTTATAGATCGAAAATGCGTTGGTAAGATTACCGTTATGGGCAATCGCGACCTTACCTTTTGAGGTTTTGGTATAAAATGGTTGCACATTGTTTAACATTGAAGCGCCCGTTGTCGAATACCGAACATGGCCAATTCCAGAATCGCCCCGCAGGTGGTCGATGCTATCGGGTTTAAAAATCTCGGAAACAAGCCCCATGTCTTTCACAACGTAAAAACTGGACCCATCGTTGCTTACAATCCCTGCACTTTCCTGCCCACGATGTTGCAGCGAATACAAGCCCAAATAACAAATTTGCGCAGCTTGCGCGCATCCCCACGCGCCAAAGACCCCACATTCATCTTTAAATTCGTCCAATTGTGACATTTTCTTAATTTCCTTGCACGTATCGATGGGCCGCCATCATGTCAACAAACTCCCGAAATAAATAATGCGATTCTCGGGGACCAGGCGCCGCCTCGGGATGATATTGAACCGAAAACGCAGGAAATTGACGATGTCTGAATCCCTCGACTGTTAGATCATTCAAATTAATATGAGTAATTTCAATCAACGACTCAGGCAGCGACTCTGGATCAACCGAAAACCCATGATTTTGAGATGTTATTTCAACTTTACCAGTCCGAAGATTTTTTACCGGATGATTCGCGGCATGATGCCCAAATTTGAGCTTATAAGTCTTTCCGCCTAAAGCCAGCCACAACAACTGGTGCCCCAAGCAAATCCCAAATATTGGAATTTTACCCAACACAGATTGCACAATTGATATAACCGATTTAACCGGTTCGGGATCGCCTGGACCGTTCGATAAAAATACCCCATCAAACCCCTGGGCCAAAATTTCGTTTGCGTCAACCGAACTTGGAAAAACTGTGCAATCACACCCAAAACTTGCAAGGGATCGTAGAATATTAAACTTTACACCGGTATCAATTACGGCAACTTTATATAGGGGCGAAACACCATTCATTGGCCAATGATAAGACCCGTCCGTTGACACCCGATCGGCTAAATTTAATCCCTGCATTGTTGGTGAAATTTTTAATCGTTCGACCAGTGTTTCAACGGGATCAGACGAAACCGTAACCATCGAGCGCTGGGCACCATTTTTTCGTAAAAATCGGGTCACGGCGCGGGTATCGATACCTTCAACTCCCATAACATTATGCGTCTCAAGATACTGTTTTAATGATCGTTTTGACCGCCAATTCGATGGAAAATCAATATATTCCTTAACTAACAACGCTTCCAAAAACAGCCCCCTAGATTCGATATCTTCATCGTTGATACCGTAGTTACCAATCAGGGGATACGTCATCAACACCAACTGTCCACAGTACGAAGGATCAGTTAACACCTCTTGATATCCGGACATCGCGGTATTAAACACAACTTCGCCAAATCGATCTGTCGGCGAGGCAAAAGCCCGGCCATGAAACACTGTACCGTCTTCGAAAATTAATCGCGCTTTCATAACATCCTTGTATCTACTCTATTAGGGTTAGCTGTAACTTGGTCAAACGGTCAACATGTTACCGGCAAATACCCACTTTTGCCAACCGCTAGTTGATACCACCCCGCTACTGGCACCGACCCAATATCGCTACTGGGATTTACGTTTAAAAAGCTGGACCAGCACCGGGGTTACTGAGACAATCAATATCCCAAAAATTACAACACCCAGATGGTTTGCAACGATTGGAAGCGACCCAAAATAATAACCGGCTACCACAAAAAAACCGATCCAAACCACCGAGCCAGCTACGTTGTAAAGCATAAACCGACCAAACGCCATATTGCCTACACCAGCCAAAAACGGAGCGAAGGTGCGTAAAATCGGTAAAAATTTTGCGATCCCAACCGTCAACGCGCCATATCGAATAAAAAAGGATTCCGTTCGGGCAATATATTCTGGTTTAACCAGCATAAACAAGCCGTTACCAAGATAAGGTTTGCAAATTTTACCGATCCAATAATTAAGCGCACTGCCAACCGTTGCAGAAACAGACAATGCAATGAACAAAGCAAATGGATCAAGGGCACCTTTAGCAGCAAAACTACCACATATGAAAATTAAGGAATCGCCGGGTAAAAACGGCGTTAAGACAACCCCGTTTTCAAGAAAAACAATAACCGATAAAAAGAAATATCCTAAACCAGGAAAGTGTTGCAACAGCCAGGCAATATGCGCATCAATATGATGAAACCACCCGACAATTGCAACAAACCGATCAACCATCTAGCGCAGAACAGTTACCACGCATTGGTTATTTTGAATTCTCACCAAGCCAAATTGATACTCGTATCGTTTAGATTCAGGCCCATTAGAACAAACCACAACCCCATTTTCTAACAGAGAATAAAGCGGGGCATGGTCGGGACCTAGGTTTAATATCGACCGCTCGTCATTAAAAACGATGCGGTCGGCCTGGCCTTCTTCAGACTGTGAATTTAAAAAATTAATTTTGTACGCGAGCTTGGTCATAGCTTTGAACCACTTCCTCAATTGTACCCTTCATGTAGAAATACTGCTCAGGGATATGATCGTACTGACCATCACAGATACCTTCGAAGCCACTTAACGTATCATCTAACTTAACGTACTTACCGGGTAAACCAGTAAAAAACTCAGCAACAAAAAACGGTTGAGATAAAAACATTTGAATTTTTCTGGCCCTATTTACAATTTGTTTGTCTTCATCAGACAACTCGCTTGTTCCAAGAATGGAAATAATGTCTTGTAACTCACGATACCGTTGCAAAATCGCAAGTACCCGTTGGGCAATTCCGTAATGCCGTTTACCGACGTAGGAAGGATCCATAACACGAGATGATGACGCCAAGGGATCAACCGCCGGGTAAATTCCTTGCTCAACAATTTTACGAGATAAAACAGTCGAGCAGTCTAAGTGACTAAAGATCGCAACCGTTCCGGGATCGGTAATATCGTCCGCCGGAACGTAAACCGCTTGAATTGACGTAATAAACCCTTTTTTTGTTGATACGATTCGCTCTTGGAATCGACCAATTTCGGCGTTAAGCGTCGGTTGATACCCAACCGCCGACGGCATCCGTCCCAATAGGGTAGACACCTCGGACCCGGCTTGAACAAACCGAAAAATGTTATCAAGGAAGAACAACACGTCTTGCCCTTTAACATCCCGGAAATATTCCGCTTGACTTAAGGCTGCCAACCCGGCGATTTGACGGGACCCTGGCAACTCACCCATTTGTCCAAATAACAAAACCGTGTTGTCGATAACACCGGATTCGTTCATTTCAATCCACAGGTCGTTACCTTCACGGCTACGCTCACCGACGCCGGCAAAAACCGAAATTCCGCCGTGATGCTTTGCCATGTTATGAATTAATTCTTGAATAATAACGGTTTTTCCAACACCGGCTCCGCCAAATAACCCCGTTTTTCCACCTTTAACGTAAGGGGCAATAAGATCAATAACTTTTATACCCGTCTCAAAAATTTCGTTATCAACTTGAATCACTTCAAAAACAGGGGCATCGCGCCGAACCGACACATGTTCAACGTCCTTAAGCTCACCCTTGTTGTCAAGGGGTTCGCCCAACACATTAAACAACCGCCCAAGGGTAGAATCGCCTACCGGAACGGTAAGGGTGTTACCGGTATCAATCACTTCAGCGCCCCGCTTAACACCTTCGGTTGGGTTAACCGCAATTGACCGAACTATATTGCCTTCCAGCTGCATGGCAACTTCACAAACAACGCGACTGGTTTTACCCGCAATCGCCACATTAACCTCAAGCCGATTGCGAACATTTGGAATGCAAGACGGCGGAAATTCCGCATCAATAACTGGCCCGATAACTTGAACGACTCTTCCGATATTCTGACTCATGTAAAACTCCTGTTATTTATCCTTCGCCAAAGACTTAAACGTGCTGATAATCTCCGCGACCTCTTGGGTAATACCAGCTTGCCGTTGCTTGTTTAATTCGATTAACAACTCGTCCGACAGAGACTTAACGTTATCGACCGCGCCCTTCATCAACAAAAACCGTTGACTAAATTCTGAACTGGCCGCGCTCCGAATAACTTGAAGCAACTTTAAAAAGTAATATTGAGATCGCAATGTATCGAACGTTTCTTTAACAGGTTGTTCGACAAAAAACGGAACACCTGGAACCAACTCGTCTACAGCAGGGAACTCATCTTGAGAAGGTGGGTAGTACATCTCAGCCGCAACCTTTTGCGTGACAATCGACTTAAACCCATAATACACAACATGCACATTTGCACCCAACTCAACATGCGCTTTTACTGCGCTATAGACCGATCTCACCTCTTCGTCTGAAAAGGTGTCTTTTTCACATGCAAAAAACGTGACGTTTTGAAGGCTTAACCGCTTTAAAACATCGGCGGACTTTTTTCCCACACAAATTTTGGGAATAGACGCAAAATCAAGATTATTTAGCTTGCAATATTCCAACGCAGAATTAAGGACGTCTTGATTGTAAGAACCGCAAAAACCCCGGTTAGAAAAAACGATTACCAACGCGTCCAACTGGACATCTTGGTCGTCGGAAGATTTTACAACCGGTACCAGCCGATTATAAAGGCCGTTGTTCTCTGTAACCAGATACCTAAGCGCGCCTGAAACTTCGCTATTTGCATCGGATATCCGAGTTAACCCGGTAATGATCCGTTTCAACCGGGATATGGTCACAATTTGCATCGCATAGGTAATATTATGGATGCTTTTTAAACCCTCTATTCGCGATTTAAGCTCATAAACTTCGGGCATTACGATTCCTTTACTTCAAGTTTGCGAGCAAGGTCTCAATGTGACCACGAACCGACTTTTCAACCTCAGGAGTAAATTTCGAGGTTTCGCGGATGACAGAAAGGACCTGGGCATCATGTTGGCGAATATGCGACAAAAGATCGAGTTCGAATTGTTTAACTTTTGATATTTCTAAATGCTCGATGGCGTTTGATGTGGCTAAAAAGATGCTAACAACCTGTTCTTCAACCGGCATTGGAACGTTTTTATCTTGTTTAAGAATCTCAACTAATATTTGACCACGCTTTAACTGTTGCTGGGTTTCAACATCCAACTCCGACGCGAACGCAGTAAATGATTCTTTTTCGCGAAACCGGGCCAACTCCAACCGAAGTTTTCCAGACAATTTGCGAATCGCCTCAATCTGCGCTTTACCGCCCACACGGGAAACCGATATCCCGGCGTTAATCGCTGGCCTAAACCCAGAGTAAAACAAATCAGATTGCAAAAAGATCTGGCCATCAGTAATCGAAATAACGTTGGTTGGAACGTAAGTCGAAACGTCACCCCGTTGTGTTTCAATGATTGGCAACGAGGTAATTGACGCGCCACCCAACTCTTGGGAAAGACGTGCCGAACGCTCAAGAAGGCGAGAATGAAGGTAGAAAATATCACCCGGAAAGGCCTCTCTACCCGGAGGACGTTTAAGCAATAACGAAATTTGTCGGTAGGCATTCGCGTGTTTGGTTAAGTCATCATAAATAATCAAAACGTCTTTATGATGTTCGTACATAAATTCTTCTGCCATTGCGGTACCAGAGAAAGGTGCAAGCCACTGCATGGACGCTGGATCATCCGCAGACGCATCAACGACAATCGTATAGTCCATGGCACCAAACCGAGTAAGGGTTTCAACAACCTCGACTACCGAAGCCGATTTTTTTCCAATCGCAACATAAACGCACACCATGTTGGCGCCTTTTTGATTGATGATGGTGTCAATCGCAAGTGTGGTTTTACCGGTCTGACGATCGCCAATAATCAATTCTCGTTGTCCGCGACCAATTGGGATTAACGCGTCAACCACTTTATAGCCGGTCTGAAGCGGTTGCTCGACTGGTGTTCGGTCTAAAACACCTGGCACGGGGGTTTCAACTGGTCGGAATCGGTCGGTAACAATCGGGCCTTTGCCATCGATTGGAACGCCAACGGCGTTTACGACACGCCCCAACAAGGCAGGGCCCGCAGGCACCTCCATGATACGACCGGTACATTTTGCCCAATTACCGGTGCTAACATCGGTCTTTTTACCCAAAATAATAACAACGACTTGGTCGGATTCTAAATTAAACACAATCCCAAACACCTTGTTTGGAAATTCTAACATTTCTCCCAACATTGCGTTTGGAAGCCCGGAAATTCTAGCGATACCGTCAGCGGTTTCAACAACCGTTCCGATTTCATCGCCCTGGGCGTTATACTCAAAACTGGCCAACCGGCTTTTAATTAAGGCCGAAACCTCTTGTTGATCTACATTCATGATACGCCCTCCAAAATGTGTGATTTAATTTCAGTTAAACGCTTCTTGGCCGAAAAATCGAACTGCTTTCCGTTCGGTAATTTAAATATTGTCCCAAAAATCAAACTGGCATCAACTTCATTTTTTACCAAAACCGGCGTTCCCAAGGCCGATTCGACAGCGGCAGCTACCGCTTGTTTTCTTGAATCATCTAATGAAACAGCGGTGACAACGACCACAACCTGCTTACCCTCTCGACTTGCCAGCAACGATGTATACGTGTCTGCGATCGCTTCGATGTGGCCAACTAGGTGATGATCGACAATGGCCGCAACCAACTCAAAGAACGTCTGACACGGAACAAACCCCGGGATCTCGGCGATACAATCCAAAATTTGCTCTAAGCGGGCCGCCTTCGAAGAAACCAATTGCCTAAACTCAAAATTGACCCGATGAAGCCACGCAAATTGCGTCAAGTTTTGATTAAGCGCCACGGTTTCACCGCGTTGGTCGGCCTTGGACAACACCACATCAAACGCGATTTGCGCAGAACTCATGATCGTACCAACTTTTCAAATTCAACAATATCTTGGGAAATAATGTCCAAGTGAGCCGACTCCGAAATTTCCCGCTTCAAAATCTTTCCAGTGGCAGAAACAATTAAACCGGCTGCATTCGACCGAACATCATCAATCGCCCTTTGCCTTTCAGACGAAATCTCCCCTTGAACACCAGACAAAATACGATGTTTCTCGTCGGTCAACTTCTGCATTTCTTGCCGCTTTAATTCTTCGGCCTCTTTTTGAGCAGCTGAAACAATTTCAGACGCCTCTTTTTTTGCAGAGGCAAGCTTTTCTGTGTACTCGGCAACCAACAAATCTGATTGCGCAACCTTTTGCTCTAACTCGATCGTCAACGCGTTTCGTTTATCTTCGCTTTCATCAACCATTTTGTAAAAGGAAGGTAAAGCAAATTTATGGACCAAGGCCAGCAGTATAACAAAATTGACCACTGTCCATATGGCAGTATTCATTTCAAAACCGATACTAGACATTTAAACCCTTCACCTTCCTTTTAACTAAGACTAATTAGCTGTTGATGATCTGGAACGATACAACAAGGGCATACAACGCGATCGCCTCAATAAACGCAAATCCAACAAACATCAATACACGGAAAACACCAGCTAAATCAGGTTGACGTGTGATGCTATCAAGGGTTTTTTGATAAACCAAAGCGAGTGAAAAACTAACACCCAAAGCTGCTAAAGCGATTGAAAGACCGGCACCGATTGCATTCATTTATATATCCTCCTAAAAAAAATAGACCAAGTGCAATTTGATAAAGTTGTTAACGCTAATGCGCGCCGTGAGCGGCGTCACTAATGTAGAATGATGCGAGGTAAGTAAAAATGAACGCCTGTATAAACGCCACAAACACCTCGAACAACGACAGTAGAACAACACCAGCAAACGGTAACAACTTTAGCAATGGGAAAGCGGTTGTGGCCACAAGTCCATAAAAAATCATCATGACACTGTGCCCTGCAAATAAATTCGCAAACAACCGAATAGACAAAGAGAAAGGTCTGGCCAACTGGCTAACAAACTCCAAAGGAACAATAAACGGCATCATAATCAAGGGAATCCCACTGGGGGTCAAAATCTTTAAATGACCGAACCCGTGACAATACACCCCGACCAACTGCGAAATAATAAATACCGTTACCGACAACGCAACCGTTACACCCAGGCTACTGGTAGGCGATTCCGAAAACGGAACAAGGCCCGCAAGATTGCAGAAAAAAATAAACAAAAACAAGGTCGCAAGAAATGAAAACCAAATTGTTTTTTTGGTGTGCAAACTATTACCAAACGATTCTTTAATAAATTCAAAAAAGAACCGTTCAATTCGACGAACGCCTGACACCAAATTACCAAGTAACAAAAACGCAAACACCAGTACACTCACAACCCACATCACAACGACTGATTTTGTGACACTAACATCGATGCCATGAAAAAATAAGGGAATAAGGGCGTGAGAACTCTCTGCAGCCATACGTCTGTACCTTCCAAACCTTTGCAATAATTTTAGTGAGAAACCACAACTGAACCTGAAGATGCCGATTAGGCGTGCGGTAAATCAAGTTGCGGGCAGACCCTCTGAGGTTAGAAATTTGAGGATCCACCTAAATGTACCGGCTTCGACCAATTTTGGCAACGGGCTTAAACGCCTGACAGCCATCTCTAAGCC
>JACCDX010214313.1_pt1 | contig 15052 bp, 13 predicted proteins | sample 7449681 | NCBI WGS metagenome assembly JACCDX01 (sample SAMN15323450, study PRJNA562643) | freshwater metagenome | isolation source: river surface water | place: USA:Blue River Watershed | collected 2017-08-18
ATGGAAACGAGGGGCATGGTGCGGGTCCGAAAGGGAGTTTGGAAAGGGGGCGGGCCAGGTCGTGGCGACCGGCCGCAAGCGGGACGAATTTTAGCCGGGGCGCCCCCCGCCCGGGCCGGGCTGGCGCCCCACCCGGGTGTCAGTCGATGCGCACGGCGTCCTCGAACGCCAGGCGTGGACCGCGCGGGTGCAGGCCGCTGGTGTCGCCCCAGCCCAGGTTGATCAGGAAGTTCGCCTTCCAGGCGCCATCGGGGAAGAAGGCAGTATTCACCGCCGCGGGGTTGAAGCCGCTCATGGCGCCGGCCGACAGGCCCAGGGAGCGGGCCGCCAGGATCAGGTAGGCGCCTTGCAGGCTGCTGTTTCGCATCGCGGTGTCGGCGGCAAGCGTGGCGTTGTCGGCAAACATCGCGCGGGCGTTCGGGTTGGCCGGGAACTGGGTGGGCAGCTGCTCGTAGAAGCGCGTGTCACTGGCCACGATGGCCACCACCGGGGCGGCCATGGCCTTGTCCACGTTGCCCGGCGCCAGGGCGGGCTTCAGGCGCTCCTTGGCCTGCGCGCTGCGCACGAACACCAGGCGCATCGGCTGGCAGTTCATGGAGGTCGGCCCCCACTTGGCCAGGTCGTAGAGCGCGCGCAGCGTGTCGTCGGTGACCGGCTGCGAGGTGAATTGGTGGATCGTGCGGGCGGACCGGAAGATCTGGTCGAGGGCGGCGTCGTTGAGGGCTTCGGTCATCCACTGATTCTAGGAGGACGCTCCAGGCCTGCCGGCGCGCCCGGATAAGACACGCAGCCAAGGCCTGCAGCTTCAGGCCGCCCGGCAGATCTTCAGCATGTTGGTGCCACCCGGTGCGCCCATGGGTTCGCCGCAGGTGATGGCGTAGATGTCGCCGCTGCTCACGATGCCGCGCTGCTTCAGGTGCGCTTCGGCGTCTCCCAGCGCGGTGTCGCGGTCGGCGCTGGTGTCCATCAGCAGCGGGCGCACATTGCGGTAGATGGCCATCTTGCGCTGGGTGGACAGGCGCGGCGTGAGCGCGTAGATCGGGATATGGATGCGGTGACGCGACATCCACAGCGCGGTCGATCCTGAATCGGTGAGGGCCACGATGGCCTTGCACCCGAGGTGATGCGCGGTGAACAGCGCGCCCATGGCGATGGACTGGTCGATGCGCTGGAAAGTCATGCCGGTGAAATCGGCATCCAGCTTGGTGTCCTCGGCACGCTCGGCCTCGGCGCAGATGTTGGCCATCTCGACGATGGTCTCCAGCGGGTACTTGCCCGAGGCGGTCTCGGCACTGAGCATCACCGCGTCGGTGCCATCGAGCACCGCGTTGGCCACGTCGCTCACCTCGGCGCGCGTGGGCACCGGGTTGGTGATCATGGACTCCATCATCTGGGTGGCGGTGATCACCACCTTGTCATGCTGGCGGGCCAGGCGGATCATGCGTTTCTGCAGCGCGGGTACGGCGGCATTGCCCACTTCCACGGCCAGGTCGCCTCGCGCCACCATGATGCCGTCGCTCGCCTTGAGGATGGACTCCAGGTTGGGGATGGCCTCGGCCCGCTCGATCTTGGCGATCAGCCCCGGCTTGTGGCCGTACTCGGCGGCGGCCACGTTGCAAAGCTGGCGCGCCATCTCCATGTCGGTGGCGTTCTTGGGAAAGCTCACCGCCACGTAATCGGCCTGGAAGCTCATGGCGGTGCGGATGTCCTCCATGTCCTTGGCGGTGAGGGCGGGGGCCGTGAGGCCGCCGCCCTGCTTGTTGATGCCCTTGTTGTTGGACAGTTCGCCCCCGAGCTTGACGGTGGTGAGCACCTGTTCGCCCTTGACGGCATCCACCGTGAGCACGATCAGGCCGTCATTTAGCAGGAGCACGTCGCCGGCCTTCACGTCTCGCGGCAGCTCCTTGTAGTCCAGGCCCACGCCGTCGAGGTCACCGGGCTGGGTGCGCGAGGCATCGAGCACGAACTTCCTGCCCGGCTCGAGCATGACCTTGCCGTCGGCGAACTTGCCCACGCGGATTTTGGGCCCTTGCAGGTCGGCCATGATGGCCACCTCGCGCCCGGCGCGCTGGGAGACCTCGCGCACGAGGCGGGCGCGGTCGATATGGTCCTGCGCCTTGCCGTGGCTGAAGTTCAGGCGCACGACGTTCACGCCGGCGCGAATCATGTGTTCGAGGAGTTGCGGGTCGCTGGAGGCGGGACCGAGGGTGGCGACGATCTTGGTGGCGCGACGGGCCATTGAACTTCCTTGGCGTTGCGGGACGTGTGAGGGGGCATTCTCACACGCGGCCCGCGATGCGCCGCCCCGGGATTGCCCCAGCGAGCAGCGCAGGGGGCGCTGCTTCAGCCGCGGGCGCGCTTTTCCAGGATCTCGAAGGCCGGCAGGGTCTTGCCCTCCAGCACCTCCAGGAAGGCGCCGCCGCCGGTGGAGATGTAGCCCACCTGCTTCTCGATGCCGTACTTGGCGATGGCGGCCAGCGTGTCGCCGCCGCCAGCGATGCTGAAGGCGGATGACTGCGCGATGGCGCGGGCGATGGCCTGCGTGCCGTGCGAGAAGGCTTCGAACTCGAACACACCCACCGGGCCGTTCCAGACGATGGTGCCCGCGGCCAGCAGCTGGTCGGCCAGCTTCTTCGCGGTCTGCGGGCCGATGTCCAGGATCATGTCGTCGTCCGCCACGTCGGTGGCGGCCTTGACGGTGGCAGGCGCGTCGGCGGCGAAGGTCTTGGCCACCACCACGTCGGTAGGAATCGGCACCTCGGCGCCACGCGCCTTCATGGCGTCGATGACGGCGCGCGCTTCACCCACCAGATCGGCCTCGGCCAGCGACTTGCCGATCTTCAGGCCCGCCGCGAGCATGAAGGTGTTGGCAATGCCGCCGCCCACGACCAGCTGGTCGACGTTCCGGGCCAGCGACTGCAGGATGGTGAGCTTGGTCGAGACCTTGGAGCCCGCCACGATGGCCGCGAGCGGCCGCTTCGGGTTGGCCAGGGCCTTGGAGATGGCATCGATCTCGGCGGCGAGAAGCGGGCCGGCGCAGGCCACCGGGGCGAACTGCGCGATGCCGTAGGTGGAGGCCTCGGCGCGGTGCGCCGTGCCGAAGGCGTCGTGCACGAAGATGTCGCACAGGGCGGCCATCTTCTTCGCGAGGGTGGGGTCGTTCTTCTTCTCGCCCTTGTTCAGGCGGCAGTTTTCCAGCAGCACCACCTCGCCCGGCGCGACCTGCACGCCGTCCACCCAGTTGGCGCGCAGGGGCACTTCGCGCCCGAGCAGCTCGCCCAGGCGCTGCGCCACCGGCGCCAGCGAATCCTCGGGCTTGAACTCGCCCTCGGTGGGGCGGCCCAGGTGCGAGGTGACCATGACCGCCGCGCCCGCGTCCAGTGCCATGCGGATGCAGGGGATGGAGGCACGGATGCGGGTGTCCTCGGTGATGCGGCCGGCATCGTCCTGGGGCACGTTCAGGTCGGCGCGGATGAAGACGCGTTGGCCGCGGGCCTGGCCCTGGGCGCACAGATCGGAGAAGCGGAGGATGTTCATGGTTGCGGATTCTAGGAAGCGGGCATTCCGCCAGGCTTACCAGCCCAGTACCAGGTGCAGCGGCAGGTAAACGGCCATGCCCACGACGATGGTGAGCAGCGTGTTGCGGCGCCAGAGGAAGAAGACGGCCATGCCGGCAGCCGCCCCGAAGACCCGGGCGTCCATCCAGGTTCCGATCAGATGCCCCTGGGTCATCACCACCTCGGGCACCACCACGGCCACGAGCGCCGCGATCGGCGCGTACTGCAGGCCGCGTTCGGCCCAGACCGGCAGGCGCCAGGGGCGGCTGGAGAACACGAAGAAGCCGCGCGTGACCAGGGTGACCACCGCCAGGCCTGCGATCACCGCCATCGTCCAGAGATCGGTCACGAGGTGCGCTCCCCGCCCGCAGCCGGGCGCCAGCGCTGCTCCAGCGCCATGCACACGATCACCGCCACGCCGATGGCCACCACGATGTTCAGCCGCAGGGGCAGGGCGTAGGCCGCCACGGCCGTCGCGCCTGCCACCACCGCCGCCACCGTGCGCAGGGGCGTGGAGGCCAGCGCGCAGGAAATACCCACCAGGCACAGGATGCCGGCAAAGCCCAGCCCCCAGGTGGTGGGCACCACATTGGCCAGGGCGATGCCCAGCACGCTGGCCACCATCCAGCTGGACCAGATCGTGAAGATGTGGCCCGCCATGTAGGCCTCCTGGGCCGTGCGCTCCTCTTGGCCCTGCGGCGGCTGCGGATAGCGGTGCGTGTGCAGGGCGTAGCTCAGGTCGGCGGTCAGATAGGCCGCGGCGGCACGGCGCAGGAACGGCAGGTGGATCAGGTAGGAGCGCAGGTGCAGGCTGAATACGATGAAGCGCAGGTTCACGCAAAAGCCCGTGGCCAGGATCACCCAGGCCGGGGCGCCCGCCACCAGCAGCGGCAGGGCCGCGAGTTGCGAGCTGCCGGCGTAGACGAAGAAGGTCATCGCCAGCGCCTCGACCACCGACAGGCCGGACTTGACCATGGCCACGCCCGTCATCAGCCCCCAGATGGCCGTGCCCGTGGCCTGGGGCACCATGTCCTTCAGGCCGGCGCGGAACTCCGGGTGCGCACGCAGGTGGGCCAGCCAAAACATCAGGCACCGATCCCGAAACGCTGGCCCGGCGTGAGCGGAAAGCCCCGCAGGAAATCCGCTGCTTCCAGGCGCTTGCCGCCCGCGCGCTGCAACTGGGTCAGGCGCAAGGCGCCTTCGCCACAGGCCACGAGCACGCCGCTGTCAGCGACGGCCATCACCGTTCCGGGCAGCACCCCGGCTTGGGCGGCGCCTGGGGACATCACGCCCTTTGCACGCCACAGCTTCACGGGCTCACCCTGCACGACGCTGGTTCCGCCGGGGAAGGGATCGAAGGCGCGCAGGCGGCGCTCGATCACCTCGGCGGGCAGCGACCAGTCCACCTCGGCTTCCGCCTTCTCGATCTTGTGGGCATAGGTCACGCCTTCTTGCGGCTGTGGCGTGCGAGACAGCGGTCCCGTCGCTGCCAGACGCAAGGCCTGGACGATCATCCGCCCGCCCAGGTCCGCCAACTTGTCATGCAAGGTGGCCGTGGTGTCCGAAGGTTCGATCGGCAGCTGCTCGATCATCAGCATGTCCCCGGTGTCCAGGCCGGCGTCCATCTGCATCAGGGTGACGCCCGTCTGCGCATCGCCCGCCTCGATGGCGCGATGGATCGGAGCCGCGCCGCGCCACCGGGGCAGCAGCGAGGCGTGGATGTTCAGGCAACCCAGACGCGGCGCATCCAGCACCCATTGCGGCAGGATCAGGCCGTAGGCGGCGACCACCATCACATCGGCCTGCGCCGCCTCGATGGCGGCCTGCGCCGCGCGGGCGTCTTCAGGGTATTTGCCTTGCAGGCGCAGGCCCTGAGGCTGGGCCACCGGCAGGCCCTGCGACTGTGCGAACTGCTTGACCGGGGACGCCTGCAGCTTCATGCCCCGCCCGGCGGGGCGGTCGGGCTGGGTCAGCACCAGGGGGATGGTGTGGCCGGCGGCATGCAGCCGCTCGAGCGCCACGCGCGCGAACTCGGGCGTGCCCGCGAAGATGACACGCAAGGGAGGGCTGGCAGGAGGGCGCAATGACACGTCGACGGTCAGGCGCGCTCGGCTTCGCGCTGCGCCTTGAGCATCTTGGTCTTGATGCGATTGCGCTTGAACATCGACAGGTACTCGACGAAGACCTTGCCTTGCAGGTGGTCCATCTCGTGCTGGATGCAGATGGCCAGCAGGCCCTCGGCCTCCACGGTGTGTTCCTTGCCGTTCTCGTCCAGGGCCTTGACCTTGACCGCGATGGAACGCTCCACGCCGTCGTAGATCCCGGGCACCGACAGGCAGCCCTCCTCGCCCGCGCGGCGCTCCTGGCTGGCCCAGGTGATCTCGGGGTTGATCAGGGTGATGGGCGCGTCGCGCTTCTCGGAGACGTCGATCACGACGACCCGCTCATGGACGTCCACCTGGGTGGCGGCCAGCCCGATGCCATTGGACTCGTACATCGTCTCGCGCATGTCGGCCACCAGCTGGCGCACGCGTGCATCGACCTCGGCCACCGGCTTGGCGACGGTGTGCAGGCGGGGGTCGGGATAAACAAGGATGGGAAGGACAGCCATGACGGAGCCGGTAGGGCGAACGGGAAAACCGTATTTTCCTCCACGAAGGGCACCCCCACCCGAAACCCGGTCGACACGTTGCCCGATCCCGCAACGCGGCGCAAAATTAATTCTTTGGAATTAATAAAGGCCGGATCGCCATGAAAAAAAATGACAAATCCCAGAGGAGCGCGCGTGCCGCCCGCCGGGTGATGGTCTGTGCGGGGGCCTGGCTCGCGGGGCTGGCCATGGCGCTCGAAGGTGCGTCCCCGTCAGCCGCTCCCGGCGACCGCCTCCCCAGCGTGCGCCTGTCCCCCCGGATCCGCGCACAGCTGCTCCCCGGCCAGGCGCTGCCCGTACTGGAACCCCACCGGATCGAGCCCTTCCTGACCGAATCCCAGATCGTGGACGAGGACACGCTCAGGCAGGCCCCACGCATCGTGGGCGCCCCCGAGGGGCGGGTCCTGATCACGCGCGGAGACCGCGCCTATGCACGCGGTCCTGCCGGCGCGCCCCTCCTGGACGGCGCCCCCGGCACTGCGCTGCGCATCGTCCGGGATGCACAGGCAGTGCGCGACCCCGCCACGGGCGTCATCCTGGGCTACGAGGCGCATTTCCTGGGCCGCGCGCTCCTGCTTCAGCCGCAAGGAAGGATCGCCGGACCGTCTGCGGACGCACGAGAGACGGACTTGCCGGTCCCGGCCGTCCTGGACGTCGTCGCGGCGCGGGAGGATATCCGTGCGGGGGACCGCCTCCTGCCCGATCCACCGCGTGAATTCCACCCCCTCCTGCCTCGCGCTGCGCAGGCCGCGATCGAGGGAGGCCGCATCGCCGCCATGCATGGCGATGCCGTGGGCATGACCGGACAGAACCAGGTGGTGGTGATCAACAAGGGCCGGTCCGACGGACTGGCCCCGGGCGATGTGCTCGCCCTCCTGCAAAGCGGACGGCAGGCCACCGACCCCACCACAACCGGCCGCAGCGAACGGATGCAGCTTCCCGACGATCGCAATGGCCTGCTGATGGTGTTTCGCACTTTCGACAGGCTGTCCTACGCCCTGATCCTCGAAACCCGTGACGGGGTCGCGGTCGGTGACCGCGTGGTGGCGCCGCGCTGAAGGCCGGTCATGGACATCGATGAACTGCGCACCTGGTTGCGCCTGACCCTCACGCCCCGGGTCGGCAGCCAGTCGGCACGCCGCCTGCTGGCCGCCTTCGGTCTGCCTGCCACCATCTTCCGGGCGACGCCCGCCGACCTGCGTGACGTGGTCTCGCCCGAGCAGGCACAGGCCCTGCTGGCCGAGCCCCCGGGGCTGGACGACCTGACGGACACGACCTGGCAATGGCTCGCCTCGGGCGGCGGCCGGCGGGTGCTGACGCTGGCCGACACCGACTACCCGGGCCCCGTCCTGCAAACCGACGACCCGCCCCTGATGCTGTACGCGATGGGCGAGGCCCTGGCCCGGCCCGGACCGCTCGCCTGGCCCGAAAGCATCGCCCTCGTGGGCAGCCGCAACCCGACGCCACAGGGTGCCCTGACCGCGCGCGAGTTCGCCCGCAGCCTGGCACAGGCGGGCTGGTGCATCGCCTCGGGCCTGGCGCTCGGCGTGGATGCGGCGGCCCATGAGGGCGCCCTGGAGGGCGCCCGCGCGGACCCCGCGCGCCTGGCCACCCTCGCCGTCGTGGGCACGGGCCTGGACCGTGTCTACCCGCGCCAGCATGCGGCGCTGGCACGCCGCATTGCCGAACGCGGCCTGATCCTCAGCGAATACCCGCTGGGCACACCGCCCCTGTCCGAGAATTTCCCGCGCCGCAACCGCATCCTCTCCGCGCTGGCGCGCGGCACCCTGGTCGTCGAGGCGGCGGTGCGATCGGGCTCCCTGATCACGGCACGCTTCGCGGCCGAGCAGGGGCGCGAGGTGTTTGCGATCCCCGGCTCCATCCACTCGCCGCAATCGCGCGGCTGCCACGCCCTGATCCGGCAGGGCGCGAAACTCGTGGAGGCCGCGCAGGACGTGCTCGATGAATTGCCCGCCCTGGCAAGTCACGTCCCGCACGAGCCCGACCGCGCGCCCGCCAACGCGCCCTCCCCCGGCGCCAGCGAGGACCCGCTCCTGCAGGGCCTGGGCTTCGACCCCGCCACGCTGGACGCCCTGGCCGCACGCACCGGCCTGGACACGGCCACCCTGCTGGCACGCCTGCTGGCCCTGGAACTCGAGGGCGAGGTCGCCCGCCTGCCCGCAGGCCTGTACCAGCGCACGGTGGCCGCCTGAGACAACGCCTGAGGCGGGAAGACCACATGCCCCAAAAAGGACTTGCGGCCGCCCCCCTCTTCTGGGCTATATTGGCTCCATATGTTCGAAGTGCTGGTGTTTGTCTACGAAAACTACTGGCGAGGCGATGCGTGTCCTGAGTTGCAGCAGCTCGGACGCAAACTCAGCGCCCACGGCTTTGAGGCTGAAGAAATCCATGACGCCCTGGTCTGGCTCGACGGCCTGAACTTCGCGGCGCAATCCATCCGGCTCTCGCCCGCCGAACCCGAAACCCCCGCCTTCCCCATCCAGGACCCCTCCGCCGACAGCCTGCGGGTCTACTCGGTCGCCGAACAGGATCACCTGGGCGCGCAGTGCCTGGGGTTCATCTCCTTCCTGGAGTCCGCGGGCGTCCTGCCAGGCGCCATGCGCGAGCTCGTGATCGACCGCGCCATGGCCGCTGCGGGCAACCCGCTGTCGCTGGATGCCCTCAAGATCATCGTGCTGATGGTCTACTGGAGCTTTGGCGAAGAGCCCGACGCGCTCGTCCTGGACGAGCTGTGCGACGACAGCGTGGGCCGGCTGGCCCACTGACCTCTCAGACCGTCGCGCCCGCGTTGGGGTCGTTCGGGTCGTGGTCCTTGCGCGGCGCGGCCTTGACCAGGTCCTCGCGCTTGATCCCCAGCCACATGGCGATGGCCGCGGCCACGAACACCGACGAATAGATCCCGAACAGGATGCCGATGGTCAGGGCCATCGCGAAGTAGTGCAGCGTGGCACCCCCGAACAGCAGCATGGACAGCACCATGATCTGCGTGGAGCCGTGGGTGATGATGGTGCGGCTGATGGTCGAGGTGATGGCGTTGTCGATCACTTCCACCGTGTCCATCTTCCGAAAGCGCCGGAAGTTCTCGCGGATCCTGTCGAAGATGACCACCGACTCGTTCACCGAGTACCCCAGCACCGCCAGGACCGCCGCCAGCACCGCCAGCGAGAATTCCCACTGGAAGAAGGCGAAGAAGCCCAGGATGATGATGACGTCGTGCAGGTTGGCGAAGATCGCTGCCACCGCGAACTTCCACTCGAAGCGCAGCGCCAGGTAGATCATGATGCCCGCAACCACCACGCCCAGGGCCTTGAGACCATCGTGGGCGAGTTCTTCGCCCACGGAGGGTCCGACGAACTCCGTGCGGCGCAGGGTCACCGCAGGATCGGCCGTCTTGAGCGCCGTCAGCACCTTCTCGCTTTGCTGCGCCGAGCTCACGCCCTTCTGGGCGGGCAGGCGGATCATCACGTCGCGCGCGGTGCCGAAGTTCTGCACCTGCACGTCGGTGTAGCCCAGGCCGGACACGGTCTGGCGGATCTGCTCGACGTTGGCCGGCTGGCTGTAGGCCACTTCCATCACGGTGCCACCCGTGAATTCCACCGACAGGTGCAGCCCGCGCGTGAAAAGGAAGAACACCGCCGCGGCGAAGGTGAGAAACGAGATGAGGTTGAACACCAGCGCGTGGCGCATGAACGGGATGTCCCGCCGGATCTTGAAGAATTCCATGGTCAGGCTCCCTTGCCGGAGTGGGTCAGATCGTCCTTGGACGGACGCCAGACGGTGCCGATGGACACGGACTTCAGCTTCTTCTGTCGCCCGTACCAGAGGTTCACCAGGCCGCGCGAGAAGAACACCGCCGAGAACATCGAGGTGAGAATGCCGATGCAGTGCACCACCGCGAAGCCGCGCACCGGGCCGGAACCGAAGGCGAGCAGCGCCACGCCGGCGATCAGCGTGGTGACGTTGGAGTCCAGGATGGTGGCCCAGGCGCGGTCGTAGCCCGCATGGATGGCCGCCTGCGGCGCGGCGCCGTTGCGCAGCTCCTCGCGCACGCGCTCGTTGATCAGCACGTTCGAGTCAATCGCCATGCCCAGCGCCAGCGCCATGGCCGCCATGCCGGGCAGGGTGAGCGTGGCCTGCAGCAGCGACAGGATGGCGACCAGCAGCAGCAGGTTGACCGCCAGCGCGATGCCGGAGATCAGGCCGAACAGCATGTAGTAGATCGCCATGAAGGCCACGATGGCGGCGAAGCCCCAGGCCACACTGTGGAAGCCCTTGGCGATGTTCTCGGCGCCCAGCGTGGGGCCGATGGTGAGTTCCTCGATGATCTCCATGGGCGCGGCCAGCGAGCCGGCGCGCAGCAGCAGCGCCAGGTCGTTGGCCTCGGTCACGGTCATGGAGCCGGAGATCTGGAAGCGGTTGCCCAGCTCACCCTGGATCACCGGCGCCGTCAGCACTTCGCCCTTGCCCTTCTCGAAGAGCACGATGGCCATGCGCTTCTTGAGGTTCTCGCGGCTGGTGTCGCGCATGATGCGGCCGCCCTTGGCGTCGACAGTGAGGTCGACCTTGGGCTGCTGGGTCTGGGAGTCGAAGCCGGGTTGCGCGTCGGTCAGGCTGTCACCCGTGAGGATGACCTGCTTCTTCAGGATGACCGGACGGCCATCCCGCTCCAGGAAACGTTCGGAGCCGAAGGGCACCGGGCCCGAGCCCATCTCGGCGGCACGCGCCTCGGCACTCTCGTCGACCAAGCGCATCTCCAGGGTGGCGGTGCGGCCCAGGATGTCCTTGGCCTTGGCGGTGTCCTGCACGCCGGGCAGCTGCACGACGATGCGGTCCAGGCCCTGCTGCTGGATCACCGGCTCGGCCACGCCAAGTTCGTTGATCCGGTTGTGCAGGGTGTGGATGTTCTGCTTGAGGGCCTGCTCCTGCACCTTGCGGGCGGCCTCGGGCTTGAGGGCGGCGACGAGCTTGTACTCGGTACCCTCCGGGCCGCCGCTGGCCTGCAGGTCGGGGAACTGGTCGGCCACACGGCGCAGGGCCTGCTCCATCGTCGCGGCTTCACGAAAGCGCACCTCGATCGACTGGCCGTTGCGGCTCACACCGCCGTGACGGATATTGGCTTCACGCAGGGACAGGCGCAGGTCGCCGGCATACGCCTCGGCCTTCTTGGTCAGGGCGCCGGGCATGTCCACCTGCAACATGAAGTGCACGCCACCGCGCAGGTCCAGGCCCAGGTACATGGGCGCGGCATGCAGGGCGGTGAGCCAGGCGGGCGAAGCGGAAATGAGGTTGAGCGCGACGACGTAGCCAGGGTCGGCCGGGTCGGGGATGAGCGCGCGCTGCAAGGCGTCCTTGGCCTTGAGCTGGGTGTCGGTGCTGTCCACACGCACGCGCACCGATGTGCCGTCGAGGGTCACGGACCGGGCCTGGAGGTTGGACGCCGCCAGGGCCTGCTCGACGCGAGCCAGGGTCGTGGTGTCGACCTTGACGGTGGCCTTGCCGGCAGAGACCTGTACCGCGGGCGCTTCGCCGAAGAAATTCGGCAGGGTGTACAGGATGCCCACGAGCAGCGCGACCACCAGGATCGCGTACTTCCAGACGGGGTAACGGTTCATGACATGAGGTGTTCAGGCGAGCCGGCGCGCGGGGGCCGGCTCCGGGGCGAGGGTCTCGCCGCTTACTTGACAGTGCCCTTGGGCAGGACCTGCACGATGGCGCTGCGCTGCAGCTGGATCTCGACGCCGGTGGCGACCTCGACACCCACGTAGGTGTCGCCCAGCTTGCTGATGCGACCGATCAGGCCGCCGGCGGTCGCGACCTCGTCGCCCTTGGCCAGGGCCTCGAGCATGGCCTTGTGTTCCTTCTGGCGCTTCATCTGGGGCCGGATCATGACGAAGTACAGCACCACGAACATCAGCAGCAGCGGGAGCATGCCGGTGAGAGACGACATCAGGTCGCCACCAGCGGCAGGGGCGGGCGCGGCCTGGGCGTATGCGGAAGAAATGAACACGTTGGCTCCTAGGGGTTTTCAGGGCGAAATGTCACCGGCGCGGGCCGGCTGGCCCGGTCGCCCGGCGAGGACTCGGGATTGTAGGGCCCGGGCCCAAAGGGCCCCGGGGCATGAGGGTCAAGCGTCCGGGGTGACGCGGCCCAAGGCCGAAGCTCAGGCCGCCAGGCGCTTGGCCGGCGCCTGTCCGCGCCAGCTCGCCATCAACTCGCCCCACCGGGCGCGGGCAGCGTCCAGATGGCGGGCCTTGACGTGGCCATAGCCCCGGATCTGCTCGGGAATGCGGGCGATGTCCACGGCCAGCGCATGGTTGTCGGCGTTCAGGCCGGCCAGGAGCTCGTCGACGCAGCGGCGGTACTCGCCGATCAGCGCCCGCTCGGTGCGGCGCTCCTCGGTGTAGCCGAACACATCCAGCGCGGTACCGCGCAGGCCCTTGAAGTGGGCCAGCAGGCTCAGGCCCGAGCCCATGGCGGCGCCAAAGCGGCGCTTCTGAAGCTCGCCCCGCTCGTTACGACGCGACAGGAGCGGAGGGGCCAGGTGGTGGTGAACCCGGTAGTCACCCTCGAACTGCTCGGCGATGCGCTCGCGGAAACCCGTCTGGGTGTGCAGGCGGGCGACTTCGTACTCGTCCTTGTAGGCCATGAGCTTGAAGAGGTAGCGTGCCACGGACTCGGTCAGGGTCGTGCGGCCCAGGGGGGCCTCGGCAGAGCGCACCCGCTCGATGAAGGCGCGGTAGTCCTGGGCGTAGGCGGCATTCTGGTAGCCCGACAGGAAGTCGGCGCGTCGGGCGATCAGGCTGTCCAGGGTCTCGCGGGGACGCAGCTCGACGACCTGGGACGGCGTCAGCAGCTTCTCGAGGCGGGCCGGGTCGTGCGCGGCCCAGCGGCCCCACAGGAAGGCGGTCTTGTTGGCCTCCACGGCCACTTCGTTGAGTTCGATGGCGCGCAGCAGCGAGGCCAGGCCCAGCGGGATCCAGCCCTTTTGCCAGGCATACCCGAGCAGCATGGGGTTGGTGTAGAGGCTGTCGCCCATCAGCCGGGTGGCGGCACGGTCCGCGTCGAAACTGCCCACACCCTGCGCGCCCGCCGCGTGCACGATGGCGCCGACGCAGGCCTCGGCCGGGTTGGACCAGTCGGGCTGCCGCACGAAGGTGGCGGTCGGGGTGGCATGCGCATTGAGCGCCACGCGGGTGCGGCCCTCGCGCATGCGCAGCAGGGTTTCCCGGTTGGCCGTGACCAGGGGGTCGCAACCGATCACGAGGTCGGCGGCCGCCATGCTCACGCGTGTGGTGCGGATGGCCTCAGCGGTGGCGCCCAGCAGCACATGGCTCCAGGTGGCACCGCCCTTTTGCGCGAGGCCGGCCGCATCCTGCGTGACGATGCCGCGCCCCTCCAGGTGCGCCGCCATGCCCAGGAGCTGGCCCACGGTGATGACGCCGGTGCCGCCCACGCCCGCCACCACGATGCCGTAGGCGGCGTCGGAGAGCTCGGGCAGGGCCGGTTCGGGCAGTTCACCCAGCTCGTAGGGCGACGGGGCCTGCTCGCGGGATTTCTTCCTGAGCTTGCCGCCTTCGACGGTGACGAAGCTGGGGCAGAAACCCTTGAGACAGCTGGTGTCCTTGTTGCAGGTGCTCTGGTTGATGGTGCGCTTGCGGCCGAAGGGCGTCTCCAGCGGCTCCACCGACAGGCAGTTGGATTGCACGCCGCAGTCGCCGCAGCCCTCGCAGACCAGGTCGTTGATCAGGACGCGCACGGCCGGATCTTCCATCGTGCCGCGCTTGCGGCGGCGGCGCTTCTCGGTGGCGCAGGTCTGGTCGTAGACGATGATGCTGGTGCCCGTGATCTCGCGGAACTCGCGCTGCAGGCGGTCGAGTTCGTCTCGGTGGAAAACTTCGACGCCGGCGGGCAGGCCATGGCGCGAATCCGCGTTGCGCGCGTACTTGGCGGGGTCGTCGGTCACCACCACGAGGCGCGACACGCCCTCGGACAGCAGGCTGCCCACGATCTGCGGCACCGTGTGGCCCTCGGGGCGTTCGCCCACCTGCTGCCCGCCGGTCATGGCGACGGCGTCGTTGTAGAGCACCTTGTAGGTGATGTTCACACCGGCGGCGATGGACTGGCGGATCGCCAGCAGGCCGCTGTGGAAGTAGGTGCCGTCGCCGATGTTGGCGAAGACATGCTTCTCGTTCGAGAACGGCTGCTGGCCGACCCAGGGCACGCCTTCGCCGCCCATCTGGGTGAAGCCGATGGTGGCGCGGTCCATCCAGGTGGCCATGTAGTGGCAGCCGATGCCCGCCATGGCACGCGAGCCCTCGGGCACCTTGGTGGACGTGTTGTGGGGGCAGCCCGAGCAGAACCAGGGCGTGCGGTCGGCCGACGCGGTCTGGGTGACCTGCATGCTCGCTTCCTTGGCCTCGAGCAGGGCCAGCTGCGCGTCGATGCGCGCGGCGATGTCGGCGTCGACGCCCAGCTTCTTCAGGCGCTGCGCGATGGCGCGGGCGATGAGGGCGGGCGACAGGTCGGCGTTGGCACGCAGCAGGGTGTGGGCCGTGGGGTTGGGCATCGACCACTCGCCGCCGGAGTAGTCACCTTCGACCTCGTTGAACTTGCCCAGGACGTTGGGACGCACGTCGGGGCGCCAGTTGTACAGCTCTTCTTTCAGCTGGTACTCGATGACCTGGCGCTTTTCCTCGATGACGAGGATCTCGCGCAGGCCGGTGGCGAACTCACGGGTGGTCTGCGCCTCCAGCGGCCAGACGACGGCGACCTTGTGCAGGCGCACGCCCAGGCGGCGGCAGGTGGCGTCGTCCAGGCCCAGGTC
>JACCDX010776554.1_pt1 | contig 15050 bp, 10 predicted proteins | sample 7449681 | NCBI WGS metagenome assembly JACCDX01 (sample SAMN15323450, study PRJNA562643) | freshwater metagenome | isolation source: river surface water | place: USA:Blue River Watershed | collected 2017-08-18
AACTCATAAAGTCAATTTCGTATTTCAGATCATATTCAATCAGGTTACCAACTAATCTAGAACGGATTAAATTTCGCAACTCCAAGTCATTATTAAAATCAATCTCATCCATAATATATCCATTCAGGTCTTTAATTTTATTTTCAAATTCAATTGGTTCACGAAATAAATATTTACAGTGCCCTTTATTGTATAATTTAGTATCATTGTTGGAATATTGGTCTTTTTCTTCATTCGATAAATGAGTATTCATTTTAACATTACTAACTGTGCTATGAATATCAACATTTAGGATATTATGGGTGAATTCGTTGTGTTTGAATTCAATTGATTTAACACCAAGGGTTTCTAGAATACTAGTACATATCTTCGTTTTAAGTGTTAAATAATATTTGGAGTATTCTTCAATTGGTATGTAAAGAGCTTTGTCGTTGAGATTGAACTTTTTATAAACAGTTTTGTATTTTTTGTCATTGTTGTAAAATAGTAATCTAGGATTAGTACGATGTTGATAATCATCTAACATAACATAAATATCATTTTGGATAAGTAATTCACGTTTTAATTTATATACCCAAGCACCCATAATTTTACGTAATTTATGTTTATTAAGGATGATTAAATAAGTTGGGTATTCTAGGGCATCTTCATTGAAGAGTTTTAAATCTGACATATTATTTTTTATAATCTTTTATTATAATATGATTTTGTTTTTTTCGTTAATTTTATTGCTAGAAAACTAAAAAAACCAAAAGTTAAAAGTTAAAATAAAAAGTATTTTTTACAAAAAATTATATTTTTTAAGCCATTCTTTATTTTTGTATTCAATGTATTTTTCTCTAAGAATATTAAAATCATTACTTATATAATTAATGTTATTGATATAAAAGTATTCTTTATCTAATCTATAAATGCTTTTATTAATTAAAGTTTCATATCCGTATAAAAATTGATATATAAATGTTTTTGAGTATTTATTTTGAATAATATCAAGTTTTAGAATATCTGATTTATATGATTTATTTTTTTTATAACTAGAAAAGTCAATTATATCAAATAGTGAAATCATTAATTCTTCAGATAAATAATTGTATCCTGTACAAACTAAATAAAAATAATCATTTCCAAAAAATTGTTCTGGTTTATAAAATTTAATGTTTTCAAAATGGTTATAACAAATATAAATTAAATTTAACAAGATAGGTTCTTTAATAGGCAGTGATAATTTAATTAACATTGTTCCATTTTTGGATAACATAACTAATCCATTAATAATCGCAAAAATCATTTTAATTTTTTCTGATTCATATTCTTTAACTGTTCCTTTTTCATTTAAAAATTTATTATTTTCAATATTGTAAATAAACAAACTAATATCCCCATTTAATTTATTTTTAATATTTTCAATTTCTAATGGTTTAAGTATTTTATCTTTTTGAAAAAAAGTATTAACATTAAAATTTATTTTTGAATCATAAAAAATATCTAAATAAGTATCTATTGAATTTTTTTCAGATTTGGCAATTTTTAAATCAGATAGATGAACGATGTTTAGAGTTTTTTGTTTTATACATTTGTGTGGTATAATTTTTAAATTATTTAATATATCATATAAAACAATCCATTCTAGATTAATATGATTATTATTTAATTTGTTTTTAATACTTTTTATTATATTACGATTTGGTTGTTTTAATGAAAAATTACTAGAAATTGATTTTGATTTTGATTTTGATTTTGATTTTGATTTTTTTGTAAAAAGACTTTTATTGGGGTTATTTTTTTTGTTAATTTTTTTTTTAGTTTTAGTTAAATTTTTATATAATTTGTAATCTGAATTAAAAAAATCAAGATTAAATCTAACTATATCATATTGTATTGATGTATTTATGTTATTATTTTTAATTTTAAAATCAAATTGTAATTGATTATATAATGATTTTATATTCAATATTGCTTTATTAAAATCATCATTTATTTTTTTTATATGTTGTATTATATCATATTCGTCTGAATTATCTGTACTACCGGTATCTTTTGTATATTTATTATATTTTGATTTATAACTATCATAATCATATTGTTTAATAGCATCTTCAATTGATTTAAATTGTATATATGTAATATTTTTCTTTGAAGTATTTTTACTTTCAATTTCTTTTATTAAACTATTTTTTACTGAATCTTCTGTTTTAGATGATATATAAAATTTAGTTCCATATTTTTTAAATTTAAATTCAATTGATGATATTTGATTATATATATCATATAAAATATTTTTAATCATTTTTTTTTGGACTAACGGTTTTTTATAATTTTCATTATATTCTATATTCCATTTATTACAATATAAAATACTTTCATTAATTTGTTCGGTTGTCGGAATAATTGGTAATTTTTCAATTGGAATATATAAAATTTTATGTAATTTTTTCATAAATTGATATTGTTTTAAATATCTTTTGTTGTTATGTTCAATGATTTCATCATATAATTTAAAATCCGATGGTTTGTTCAAATTAGTATCTAAAAAGCCAGATATATATTTTTTTATTTTTGTAATAGGTCTTGTAATAAAATATTTTTTTCTAATATTACTTTCATAAATATTTAAATCTTCAATACTAGGATACTCTTTTTTTATTTTTTCTAAAATTTCTAATAATTCATTCAAATATGAATCCGGAATACCTTTAAAATTTTTAAAAACAGCATATGTACCACTATATTTTGATGGGTTTATTATATCTGGATAATATAAATAACTTTTTTCAAAAAATTGCTTACAAATTAAATAAATATCCGCGCGATTTTTAGAATCTATCATACCAAATGATAATATGAAATTACCACCTATTTTGGTATATTTAAATCCACATATCATACCTATAAATGTATTTATTTCACCAACAAAACTATAATATGGTAAATCATCAAATGTATAATAATATGAATATATTACTAGCTTATAATATACTGAATTAGTATTATTAACTAAATCATAAACATTATCAGATATTATTTCATCTATTTTAATATTATTATTTATTATAAATTCATATTTATCTAAATCTAAAGTATTTTTAATATTACATAATGAATTAATTTTATCATTTTGAAAAAATTTTGTAAATAATTCGTATATTCTAAAATAATTATGTGATGTAGGTTGATATTTTAAAAATTTTATAATTTTAAAAAAATTTAAATTTAATTGAATAAGAGTGTTAGTACTATAATATTCTTTACTAAAAAAATAAGGATTAATGTATGCACTTTTATAAAATACTGACTGATAATATTTTTTTTCATCGTATTCAAAATTATTATTTTTATAAAAATTAAGTTTTTCTTCTAAATGTAAATTATTGAAATTTTCATAAATATCGTTTCTTATTTTATTATTTTCTAACTGGAAATCATCAACCAAATTAAATTTTAACTTTAATATTGTCATAAAATTATAATGATTTTATTTATTTTACATATAATATATTATTTTTATTATCTAATAAATCATTATTTTTAAATCATTATTCATAAGTTATTTCATAATTAAGTTTATTATACTTTGATTGACTTGGTTTTATTATTTTTACACTAACTTTTTCCAATAAGCTTGAAAAATTATGTAATTCAGATTCCTTTTTTCTTGTAAAAAATAATATACTTTTATAATAGTTAATAGCTTTTTCATTCGCTTTTATATTTGGAATTTTTCTAATTAATGTTCTATGTACTTTATAAACATCCATACCAGAATATTTTAATAAATATTTTATTTCATCCGCAGTAATACCGAATGAACGATTAATATGACTATCGTATAGAAATCTTTTTCTGGAATTTATATTTTGTATAATATTATCTATTTTAAAATAAAATATGTAAAAAATAGAAATTTTACTATTTATTTTATTTGATTTATATGGTATTAATGTCATTCCTTTAAATTTTGATTCCATATTTTGTTCATTATTAAAAAATAAATCTTCTAATTTGATATAATTTAATTCAGCCATATTAAATATCATATTCCCATCAGGTTTTAATTCTAACCTATCATCATATATATTTGATACATCTAATCTAACCGGAAATGATACTTTGTTTCTACTCATTAAATATATAATAAACCAATTTAATCTTTTTGTATAAAAAATATGTTTCATATTTGGTAAATTCCACATATTAGCATTAATCTCTTTTTGAAATGCTATATTTTTAATAATATTTATTGTAAGTAAAAATAATCCAGCAATAAATAAATATCTTACTGGATAATATAATCTTGAATTTTCGCTTGGTGAAATAACAATTTGTTTTTTATCTATTTTATTTAACTTTTTTGATAATGTTTCAAAAAAATTGGGTTTTACACCAATATAATCTCCATCATTTTCTTCATCCACCTCAAACATTGGATTTGTATCATCATTTTCTAAATAAGTTCTTAATAATTTCAATTGATATTTAAATGCATCTTTTGTTCCATTTTCGCGTGTTATGATTGGGTCATTAATAAAAGAATCTAAAGCATCTTTTAATTTTTTATTATCAAAATTTGGAATAAATTTATCATAAAAACTCCAATAAATATCACACAATATGGTTTCTATAAATTTATCATTAATTCTTGAAAAATATATATTATATTGTTTTGAATTTTTATTATTATTTTCTATATTCAGTTGGATAGGTGTATCATCAAAATTTATTGGATTTATTTTTAATTTTAATCTTATTATATTCTCTTTCAATAAATAATCTTCTTCTAAGTTTAATTTTAAAATATCATATATCATTTTTAATATTTTTTCTCCTTTATCATCTTCTATTCGCAAAAAATCAAAATTAATAAAATTTTTTTTTAATGTTCGTTGATATTTTAACATACCAATTCTAGTTGCATTGTATTCATTGCAAAAAAATTCAATGAACGATTGATTATTAAAATAACTATCAAAATATTTTTTATCATATAAATCCTTAAAAATTTTTTCCGCTGCTGGACTTTGTTTAATATATGTAAATCCAGTTGGATTATATGTTATTTCCTTTTCATCTAATTTTTGCATAAAATCATCTAATTCTTTAAATCTTTCAAAATAAAAGGATATCGCATTAATGTTAGCATTATAAAAAGATTCATCTACAGTAGTCTTATTATCTTCATATTTTATATTATCATAAAATATATCTTCATTTTCTCCTTCACATAATTCAGTAAAATAACTATCCAAATTCATTAATTCAAAAAAACTCCATAATTTTTTATCATTCATATTATCGTTAGATTGAACATTACAATAATCATCTTTCTCTTTTACTAATTTTCTCTTAACAGATTGCTTTTTTAGTGTATTAGATTTATATTGTCTAGATGAATATTGTCTAGATGAATATTGTTTAGATGAATATTGTCTAGATAAATATTGTTTAGATGAATATTGTCTAGATAAATTTTTTCTTGAATTATCTTTATCTTTATATATTCTATTTTTAACATTATAATAATGTTTATAATTTAAATATTCTCTGTGTTTTTTTTTAATAATATCATTATCTTGCTTATTAATATTATCAAATACATATAATTTAATAGGGTCATTAATTACTTTATCTACTATCATCACATTTTTCAATTTAGATTCAATATTATCTTCTTCAAAATTATTATCAGGTAAATCAAGATATTCTTTTAATGTAGTTTTTTCAACAAATTCTAAAAATTTTTTATAATTTTGTAAAGTTTGAATTTTATACTTTTTAGATAACGAATGTTTTTCATAAAAGTCTAACACATCATATGAAAAAATATTATCTGAACTTACAACAGTATCAACATCAAAATCCTTAAATGTAGTATAATTATCAATAAATCTTTTATATCTCTCTTGTATTTTTTTTATTTCTTTCAATAAAATATTTTCATCAATAGACTCATTATCATTGTTATTATTATTAATTTTTAAACCATAAAACCGATTTTTTTTTAATCCAATAGACATTTATTATTTGTTATTTATTATTTATTATTATATTTTTACAAGATAAAAATATCTTATTATTATAAATTATACATAAAAATGATTAAAATATGTGGTAAATTAGAACCATTTACATATAATTATATAGAAAATACAGTTAAAAATTTCAATCATAAACATTTTAATAAAATTTATGAATTAGGAAAAATATACAAAAAAGTATTAACTAATAACAAAGATATTTACAACAATAATATTAAACTTCTCAGTAAAAAAAATGTATCTAGAAAAGACTTAGAAAATATATTTAATAATAAAAATCAATCTGAAGGGTCAGATTTTATAACAAATAAAATAAAAGAAAATATCTACAAAGAAATACAAGTAGAATACATTTATGAATATATAATACCATCATTAAAATTAACAAATAAATTACATTTATATGTCAATAAAACAATATCAGATTATGAAATTAATAAAATTGTAACAAAAATTATAGAACGTTTATTATTTATGGTAGAATATATAATAAAAGTCATACAAAAACCTATCACCATTATACCACATATTAAAATTTATTACTCATCGGAAAAGAAAAATCTACCACTAGATCCCGAAATTGGATTTAAAACAGAAGACGTAAATACTGCTTTTACTGGTTTAACTGATATAATTATTTGGAGAAGCGAAGAATTATTAAAATGTATCATACACGAATTAATGCATTTTTATAAACTAGAATTCCCATATTATCTATACCCATACAAACACAAACAAGAAATATACAATACTTATCGGATTGATTCAAGTAAATCAATCAGACCAAACGAGGCTTATTGCGAAGTTTTCGCTAACATATTTAATATAGTAATTGTTTTGGTTAATAAATCATTTGATATAACAGAAACCGAATTCGCGGAAGCCTATGCTGAAGAATTAAGATTTTCCATTCAACAAGTATCTAGAATATTCAAATATTTAAAATACAATTCCAGTAAAGACTTTTATATAAAAACAAACTCACAAAACGGGGTTAATTTAAAACAAGATAATACCGATGTTCTATCTTATCATTACCTGAAACTTAAATTACTATTATGGTTTGATCAATTATTAGAAATCGTAAATCCCAATTTTAATAATTTACCGACGTTATATATACAATATTCAACCGAAATTACTAATTTTTATGATAAATTCCAAAAATTATTGGTCAATTATGAACAACAACCACAATTAGACAAAATTTTAACAGTTGAAATGTATACACTTTATCAATCTGATAGAAATCTTAAAATGACTTCAATTGAAGATACCCTCAATTAAATCAAATTGCATATAATTCAATAAAACAACAAAATAAATGAAATATATTACAGAATAATATAAAATTGATTTGAAATATTATTATTTATATATAAATAATAATCATAATAATCATATAAAAAATGTCAACAAACTTTCAAAAAGTCCGTGATTTTAACATTTCCTTCGGGATTGGTCGTTCTAAAACACCAGATGATAAATTGTTCAAACTTCGTTGGGATTTAATCCAAGAAGAATCCAATGAATTATTTGACGCAATTCAAACCTATAATTGTATTGAAATCATTGACGCATTGAGTGATATTTTATATGTCGTGTATGGCGCAGCAGATTCGTTTGAATCTGATTTTGACGAAGCTATTAATCTAGAATCCAATCACACTCAGATTGAAAATAAATTAAACTTTGGTTTTAAAATCAACATTGAAAAAATGAAACACGTTTTGAATGAACCATCACAACGAATCACGCTTAATAAAATGATTGAGGATTATAATCATCTTTTACGTGAATTAAATGATGCTTTCACATCTAAATTTGTTCCGCGAATTATTAAACATTTAACTGTTATTCATAATTACTTGTATGAATTCGCCAATCTATTCCAATTCAACCTGGATTATACATTTGATATGGTTCATCAATCAAATATGAGTAAATTAGCCGAAACAGAAGAACTCGCAAAAGAAACCGTTAATTGGTATCTAGAAAACGAAAAAAGATACGATTCACCTGCGTATCGTTTATCACCGGTTAAAATTAATAACGAACCACGATGGGTCATTTATAATCTGAATAGTGGTAAAGCACTCAAATCAATCCACTATAAAGCAGTTGATTTCACAATACTTTTTGAAAACTAAAAATCAAAATCAAAATTAACCACATTTGTGCGTTTGATTTTTAACCTTTTTTTGTTTTTATAATTTGTAACATTAAATTAACAAGTTTGCATACAGCATTAGAATTTATTAAAGGCAAACAGAATACATTTTGAACAGTAACTATAACTGTAACTTTTATAATATAACTATAACTGAAATACATTTTGAGAGAGCTTGAGAACAGTGAGTGAAACGGAACAATATTTTAATTAACTATGAAACTGTAAGCGTAATCGGAACTTGAGATATATTTTGAATACAAAGGAAATAATTTAAAAAAAAAATAAAAAATAATTAACGGTTTGAGTTTGAGTGAGAGTGTGTGAGAGAGTATGGATGTGCTTATTATATAAAAAAAAAATAAAAAAATAAAAAAATAGTATATGTTATTAGGATTTAAACTCTTTATAAAAGGGTTTAAAAAGGTTGTTTATGTATTAATTAATTAAGGTATTTAAGTATTAAGCGTACTTTGAGCATTAAGCTTTAGGTTTTACTTTTTCTTTAAAAGGTAGAATCGCATATTAATATTAATATGTGATTTGATTTGATTTATTCAATGAGCTTATATATTGATTCAATATGTAATCTGATTTATTCAATGAGCTTAAATATTGAAATCAATATGTAATCTGATTTATTCAATGAGCTTACATATTGATTCAATATGTAATCTGTATTTCTGGAACCCAATGTGATGTACGACCATCCTTGGTTTTTTCCATTATTACTTTATTACCTTCAGGATCTTTTTTCTTTTGATAAACTGCGAAATCAAAAGAGTATTCGCCTTCATTACCACGAATATCAGAGTAATGTCTGATACTAGCCCCACCTGCTTTATAACTTTTTCTAATCTTTTCTAAAGTTATATGATATATGTTTCGCATAATTTCATCAGGGATATTATTAACGATTGAATCAGGTGCTACCTTGGCTTGATATAAAATCTCTGATTTAAGATAATTACCAATTCCAGAAAATACAGATTGGTCCATCATCACAACGGAAATTTTTTTCCGTCCATTCTTCTTATTTTTCATCTTTTCTAGATACTCATCTTCAGCGATTTTGTCATTCAAAAAATCAGGACCAATATCATCTAATACTTCATTCATATCTTTAAGACTTTTTGTCCATTTAAGAGTTCCAAAATGTCTCGGATCTACAAACCAAACAGATGATAATCCGTGTCCATTTTTTTTATATGTTATTTCACAATGATTATGTTTAGGTGCTCTATCCAAAAACCATCCACCACTCAATAATAAACGACACATAAGAAACCATCCATTATCAAAAACAAAATAAATCAATTTACCTTTTGATTTAACTTCAATACATTTAGTTGGTAATGAATTGCTAAAATCATTAAAACCATCCGGCATTTTCTTGTTAAATTTGCTTCCATCAGGAAAACTAACTTCTATAATCATTGACCCTTTTAAATGAGCGTTTAATCCATCTTTAATAATATTAACTTCAGGACCTTCTGGCATATTCGTATTATTATTCTTATTATTATAAATCTACTATTAACTTATATTTTTACTTTTTTATTTTTACTTTTTTGTTTTTACTTTTTAATTTTCTAAAACAGAAGAATAAATTGGTAAATGGTCAGATGACGGTTCTATTGTATTAGTTGGTATTTGATTTTCTATTACATATCTTAATTTATCATTTATCATAATATAATCACCGTAATAATTATGTTTACCTGTTAGATTTTTACAACAAGTTAATGGTGGTTGTGATGTAGTTTTTACAATAATATTTACTATTTTTGAATTATTTGATTTTTTAAATGGTTGTATTCCAATAAAATATTTTCCATCACCGTGGTCATTTGTATCACCAACAACTATTACAAATGGAACCTCACCACTATCAGAATTTATTATATTATTAAGAGGTACGATATTTGTGTTAGTTTCTATATTTCTAAAATTTTTATCTGTTTCTTCTGATAAATCAATAATATTATTAATATCAATTGTTAATTTATCTTCTAAAACAGTTGAATGTATACCGTGACCATTATGAAAATTTATAAATATATATATCTTACCATTTGATAGTCTTCTTAAAAATATAATATGATACGGTCTTCCATCTGTTCCAGGAGTTAAATTACCACATTTAGCACCTAGTACTTTAAATTGTGTAGCATCATATAATGTTGTTAAATCAATAACATTTCCACGGTTTTGAATTGTATGATTAACAAAGCCCATATTTTGTAATACTCCTCCATCTTGCCATATATGTATCCAATTAGCAGCTTCTTGTAGCCCAATAAAACATATATTTTTTTCACGGTCCGAAACTTCTCTTTGTAAAAATAGTTGCACATTGTCTAAACAAACTGTTGGGTCGCCAACCTTGAACAAAGGTTTTTTTATTTTTGTCTGTTCAGCACAAGAAGCTGCTAATTTATCGGCTGTTCTATCAAACACATTTCCTGTCATTGAACCCCAAGAAATATTATATGAAATTACCCCGACCGGAGGGGGAGATTCAGACTCAGCATTTCTTTGTCTTAATGATGCTATTGAACGTGGAGCTGGTACTGGTCTAGCACTTAAAGTTGATTCTGGTCTTGGTGGTGGTACTGGTCTTGTACTGAATGTTGATGCTGGTCGTGGGGCTGGTACTGGTTTTACTAAGGGAACTGTGCCACCCTTTATAGTTTTAGTTCTGATAGATCTTTTTTTTCGTGATAATTTTTTTTTGGAATTAAATTTATTATTTCTGTTTTTAAATTTATTATTTCTGCTTTTATTTTTGTTCATTTATTATATTTTTAGAATAAAAATTAGTAATCTTTTGTAAAATAAAAAATTGATTAAATATAAATAAAATACGGATAATAATAAATAATGAATGGTTGTTATTAATTGTGATAAATGTCAAAAAGATTTTAAAACACAAAATACATTTAAAAAGCATAAATGTATCAAAGAAAATGATAATATACAAAAAACCGAAACAAACACAGAAACCGAAACCGAAATCAAAATTGAGATTATTAATGATGATTGTTTAAAATTTCTAGAAACTATCAAAGATAATTCAGTTGATTTAATTTTAACTGATCCACCGTATATCATTTCTAAGGATACTGGAATGGATAAACATTACAATAAAGTCAAAGAAAATGAAAAAAACAAAGTTGAATTCGTAAAAACAGAAGAAGAATGGCTAGAATATAAAAAAACACTTGATAAACCCCAAGAAGAACTTGATAATGACAAAGGAGTAGGATGGTCAAAAGATAATTACCTGAAATATGGAACCATTCTAGGTAAAAAATATTGTTCAAAAACTCAATACGGTGAATGGGATAATAATTTCACACTAGAACTCCTAGAAAAAACTATCGTAGAATATTATAAAAAACTGCGAAAAGGTGGGACTCTTATCATTTGGTTTGATTTATGGAAAATAACTCCGTTAAAGGATATCCTAGAAAAGCATAAATTTAAACAGATCCGAATGATAGAATGGATTAAAACAAACCCATTACCAATTAATTCTAAAACCAACTATTTAACAAATGCTAGAGAAATAGCTCTCCTAGCTGTCAAAGATGGTTCACCTACTTTTAATTCAACATATGATAAAGGTATATATGAATATCCTATGGCAGCTGGTAAAAATAAATTTCATCCGACACAAAAAAATCTACAATTATTTGAAGATTTAATTGAAAAACATTCAAATGAAAACGACCTAGTCCTAGACACATTTCTAGGTGGTGGAACAACGGCAATTGCCTGTAAAAATAAAAAAAGAAATTTCAAAGGGTGTGAAATCAACAAGGATTATGTTGATAAAGTAACAGAAATTTTAAATTAAAATAAAAATAAAAATCAAAATCAAAATAAAAAAGTTTATTTTTCTTTTATTTTAATGTTCAACATTAAAAATATCAAGAAATTCATACATAAAGTGAGAACCGTGATTATTTTTCATATCAATTACAGTTGCTTTTACATTTTCTTTATCTAAGTCAGATATATTACGAACATCGTTTAAAAACTGCCGATAAAGATATTCATATTGAGGTTGACGAAAATTAGCACTCACATTATCACAAGCAATTGCCAAATTATATAAACCATTTTCATCAAGAGCACGTGCGGCATTACCCATATAATATTCAACTTCGTGAATAAGACGAGCTGGATTGTTGTTGTTGTTGTTGTTATTGTTTCCCTCCATTATTGTTTTAGTATTATTTTAGTATTATTTTAGTATTATTTTATGTATATTCAATTTTTTTAATTATGTTTTGAATAAAAAATTAATTTGGTTTAATGTCAAAAGCTTGACAAAATTCAAATGGAAATCGGACTGATTGTTCGTAAATCAATTCAATCGTATAATATCGGATATTATTGTATAAATCCGTATTAAAAAGTAGCATATCATTGATATTACGTAAAAAAGCCGTTAGAAAAGTATTGTATCGCTCGCGGTTTTTATATGATTCTCCGATTTCATATGCCATTTGAATTAAATTTTCATCGCATTTAGATTCGCGAAGAACAAATACAACACTCCGCCAATAACTTTGGGTTGAATGTAAAATATCACTATGGTTGATATTTTCGTTTTCTTTGTCATTTTCATTTTTAAAATCCATTTGTAAATATTGTTTTTTCTTTAATTTCTTTATCTAAAGATTTTTATTATATTATTTATCAATAAAATAAGTAAAAAACAAATCAATTTTTTCAAGCAATTTTTTCACTAATTTTTTTATTAAACTCAACTGGATCATACCAATATGTTCCAACCATCGCATTAATATCTGAAATATCAAATTTATCATCCCCCACTGTAAAATCAATTCCGAATGGTTTCATTGATGGAATATTAGTAGCACCATATCTTTTACCACTTTTAATTGTATCTTTAGAAATCTGTCTTTTAAGTAAATTACAGGAATTACAAAGTGATTGAAAATCCGCAAGTGTTTGCGTTTTGGTATTAAGAACTCGTGGATCATTATATAAGTCATTTTTATGATCACATACTAACTCTGAAGTTCGTCCACATACACAACACGGTTGTTTTTTATAATAATCTTTAATGTCCTTTCTAATAGGTCGGCTACTATCAGCCGCTTTAATACCAAATATTTTGAGATATTGGATATAGAATCCATTCTTTTCTATTTTACAGTTTTTATGAAAGTCTTCATAGACGATGGTTCTCTCTTCGTCACTTGGATCCCAAAGGTAATTAATGGTTCCATTAACTTTCATTGTTGCAAGTTTATAATTTTTGGTGGCACTCCGACGACACCAACTACCTCCATTTCCTAGTTGTAAAACAGAATACTCACCTACGAATTCGTCAACATTAACTATTCTAGTCATATTAGTATTGGTGTCATAATTACCTAGCTTCTTAAATAAATCAAAATTAGATAACCTCTTAACAATCACTTCTTTTTCTTTCCCAACATCATCCAACATACCAGCTAGATTGTGTTTTTCAACCACTTTTGTTTTTTTCATTGGAATACTTATCTTTTTAATGATAAAGTATCTTCTCATAATCATTCAATTTTATACTTATATTTATAATTATAATTATAATTATACTTGAATAATGATAAATATGTTAAGTTAAAAAAGAAAAAAGAAAAAAGAAAAATAAAGAAAATAAAGAAAAATAAAATCTAAATCCGATACATAACTGTTTCGCCTTGTTTTAAGATTTTTCGCACACCGCATTCAACAAAAATCCGATAATCGGGATATTCTGATGGACTGACTTTTTCTTTATTTAGAGTATCACTTAATTTAAGTAAAATTCTGGATTTAACATTTTCAGTAAGTTCACCATCGGGTTTATTATAAACAACAATATCTTTCTCAGGATCAATATTTTCTTTCTTCTTTAATTCAGAAAACATTTTACCTTTTTTCATTTTGAGATGGTATTTTTTACAAAAATCAGTCAACAAACAATCTTCCTCAACCTCAAGTAATTGATATTTCATTAGTGGACAATGATTATTCGGAAAAAATAATAAACCACGCTTCTCGTATTTTTTATATTCATCATATTCACAACATTCTATATTGTAATATTTTTTACGTAACTCCATAAATTCGTTTTTATTATTAGGTTTCGCTACCAATCCGGAATGAATTAAAATATTGAGTGTCAGCGATTCCTTATTGTATTTAGTTTCGTCTAAATCATCGTGTCTCATATATTGATTATATCCATATTTTTGATGAAATTCATATGGAGAAATCATATTATGAAATCTTTCTTTTGGTAATCTATTACAAATAACAGTATATAACCATCCAATAGATGTACTAATATTACCATATTTTAACCGAAGTTCTTTCTCCATCTCCAGAATCTCTCTGTCCTTACCTACAATCTTTAATCCTAGAACTTTAAGATAATCATTTACCATATTTAATTGAAACAACCATACAAATTGATTATTATCGTAATTCTTAACCAATTTATTATATACATCAAATGAATGACCTTCGCCATAATAAAGAGCACCAATCACATAAATATTAATATTACGATGATTAAATTTATTAGGTGTATCTATTATACCAGTATATGTGTTAAATCGCATACAATCACATAACATAATTATATGCTTGGATTTGGCTTCTATTTTCCAAGACAAATCTAAACTATCAACCATTATTTTAGACTCATCATTTATAAATTGTTCGTATCTACGTAATCCAGTATATTGAATACCACGGATAAAATCAATAATCACCTGTTTATCATCCGTAAAATCCAGGGTATTTTCAAATGTTATCACACCCATTTTAAGACCTTCAAT
>JACCDX010232072.1_pt1 | contig 15047 bp, 17 predicted proteins | sample 7449681 | NCBI WGS metagenome assembly JACCDX01 (sample SAMN15323450, study PRJNA562643) | freshwater metagenome | isolation source: river surface water | place: USA:Blue River Watershed | collected 2017-08-18
AAAGCATCAACGAAGATCTCGAAAATATTAACACGATTTTTGAGATCGAATTTTTTTGCAATTGCCGGATGAATTTCACCAAAATATCCCACTAAATTTTTACCTAATTTTACGGCAGCGTAGCGATGAGGATGATAATATTTTGGAAGCTCAGAAGTGCTGATTTGTGTGCTCTCAGCGCGTAATCCAAAAATTTCTAACACGTCAAAAAAATCTTTTTTCACATCAAAAATATCAAAATCTCTTTCATCGTGATAGTGATTCTGTTCTTTATTTTTTCCGGCGCGAATTCCTGCAATCATCAGATTTTGTGCATCGCCAACGAAAACATTTCCAATTTCAAAAAGTGAAAGATCGGAAAAATTTCTCGCACAATTTTTGCGATAAGATTCAAGCAAACCCATCGCCAGAGTAGGGCGCATGTGATTGAGTTCGATGCTGATTGGATTTTGCAGAATTAACTTTTCATTTTTTTCAGCAAACAATTCGACCAAATTGGAATCAACAAACGACCAGCTGATAGTTTCGATCATGCCTTGTGAAGCCAAGTAAGATCTGGTTTGGTGTAAAATATTGATCGCTGCTTTTTCATTGCCGCTTTGAGGCAATGGTTCTTTAGAAATTTTATTATAGCCAAAAATACGCACCACTTCTTCAACTAAATCTTCAGCGCGTGAAATGTCGTGTCGATGGCTTGGTGCTTCAACAAGCTCAGCATGACCCGAATTGGTTAAGGTGAATCCTAAATCGGTGAGAATTTGTTTTGCAGTAGCTGAGGGAACTTCAATGCCGATCATTTTTTTGATTTTGCTCAAATCAAATTCGATTTTTTTAACTGCAGATTTTTCGCCGATAATTTTGGTTTCGCTAACTTCACCGCCGCAAATTTCTAAAATTAATTGCGTCGCTAAATCAATGCCGCTTTCGCAAGTTGCTTCGTCAACGCCGCGCTCGAAGCGGAATCTGGCATCAGATAAAATATTTAATTTACGGCCAGAATAAGCGATTGCTGAAGGTTTAAAAAATGCGGCTTCAAGCAAAATTTCGTTAGTTTCTAAATCACAGCCAGAATTGTTCGAGCCAATAACGCCAGCAATTCCAAGCGGTTTTTGTGAATCAGAAATTACTAAGATTTTTTCATCCAAAGTGAATTCATCATTTTTTAGCGAAGTGAATTTTTCATCATTTTTAGCAAAACGAATATGAAGTGCACCGTTGATTTTCTTGGCGTCGTAAGCATGCATCGGACGATTTAGCGAAAGCATTACGTAATTGGTAATGTCAACAATCGCTGAAATTGAGTTAGAACCCAAAGAGTTCAATTTGTCTTTTAACCATTTTGGTGATTCGCAATTTTTAACATTTTTGATCGAGCGGAAAGCAGCGTAATTACAGGTTTCAGGCGCTTCATTCTTGATTTCTTGGCTAAAAGGAAATTGTGCTGGAATTTTTTTAATTTCAGGATTTTTTAATTTGCCAATTCCAGATGCAGCCAAGTCGCGTGCGATTCCGTAGATTCCCAAACAATCGCCACGATTTGGTGTAACATTGATTTCAATCACTGCGTCATTAAGCGCAAATACTTCAGTAATTTTAGTTCCAACTGCCCATTTTTCGTCAATTTCGATGATGCCGGAATCTTCATTGCCAAGGCTCAATTCGCGCGCTGAGCACAACATGCCGTTACTTTCAACGCCAGCGATTTTGGCTTTTTTAATCACCATTTGATTGGCTGGAATTACCGAACCGATTGGCGCGTAAGCAACTTTGATACCGGTTCTGGCATTTGCGGCGCCGCAAATAATTTGTAGTGGAGTGGCGGAATCAGAGGTTTCAACCGAACAGATTTTTAGTTTGGTTGAATTTTCGTGTGGTTTGGCATCAACAATTTTTGCGACAGAAAATGGTGCCAAAACTTTGGCTTTGTCTTCGACCGATTCAACTTCCAGACCAATCGCAGTAAGCTTCTCGCAGATTTCTTCTAGAGATGCTGTGGTATCGAGATATTCTTTAAGCCAGGAGAGAGTGAATTTCATGAGAGATGTGAGGTTGATGGTGGACCCCGTCATTCGACGGGGTGACAATATTTCGACGGGGTGACAATATAAAGCAGAGTTAGAATCTCATAAAGAGTTAAACTCTCATAAATTGTCACCCCGTCGAATGACGGGGCCCATTACAATTAGGCTAAAGAGCGCTGCTTAAATCTTGAGTCGCTTTTGCCAAAACAGTTTCGTTTTGTGTTTCATTTAAATTTTTCATCGCGCCATTTTCAGCGGCTTGAAGTGCCGAAGAAATAATTCTACTTTTAATATCACGAATGGTGATAGCTTCTTCTTGTTTAATGCGTTCAAACGCAGCAGCAGTTTTTTTCGCAACTTCATCTTCAACTGATTTTTGGGCTTCAGCTAAGAATTTTTGCGCTTCGTTTTCGGCATCTTTGATCAATTTTTGTGCGTAAGATGAAGATTCGCTCGAGAATTTTTCAGCGTGAGCCAAAAGTTTTATGGCTTTTTCTTTTAAATCTTTTGCAGCCAAAATTTCTTCGGCGATGGCTTTTGATTTATCGTCAAGAGACTTGGTAATAGCAGTTCTGGCGAATTTAAGAAGAAGGGCAAGGAATGCGACAAAGGCAATTGCTAACCAGAATTTTTCGTTAAACATTTGTTAGTTTTTGTTCGATTTGTTGAGTAAGATTTTTAATAGCAACTTCGCTTTGAGCCTGTGATTTCGCGATTAAATCTTTTAATTCTTGATGCGATTTTTGGATGTTTTGATCGATCTTTTCTTTTAGATCTTCGATCATTTTCTCTCTGCTTTTAGCTGCTGATTTAGCGGCTTCTTCCAATTTAACCTGATATTTTGCGTTGGCTTCTTTTCTTAATTTATCAGTGCTGGCTTCGAGTTCGTAAATTTTGTCATCAAGTTCTTTGGCTGAGGCTAAATCAGCATCGATGATGTTTTTGCGGTTTTTTATGATGGCTGCAATTCTTGGCAAAATCACGTAAGCAGCAGTTACATAAAGTGCGATGAAGCACAATAGAAACCAGAAAATTTGTGAGCTGTAGGTTGTTAAGTCTAATTGAGGCATGAGAAATTTTTAAAAAACTTTTGTCGTGTCATTCGCAGTTTCCCACGAATGACCGACGTAAATGTAAGACTAAGAGAACATGATCAAGAAAGCCAAAAGTACCGCGAAGATACCCATAGCTTCTGCAAGACCAGCAGCGATGTAAATGTATTTTTCAAGTTTAGGCGCAGCAGAAGGATTTCTGGCGATTGAGTTGAAAAATGCACCGAAGATGTTGCCGATTGCAAGAGCTGCACCAGCCATACCGATAGCACAAAGGCCCACACCGATATATTTAAAAGCTTCAAAATTACTAACGACTACTTCTTCCATGTTTTACCTGTTTTTAAAATTAATATAAATTGTCCATTAACCCATTGATCGGGAAAATTATTTGGCCATGAACAAAAGCCAAATTCTGTAGTAAAAACCCTCTTTGAAAAAGAGGGTGGCGCGAAGCGCCGGGTGATTTACTGGAGTTACGGGTAGGTTTTATTTTTAAAACTCCCGTAACTCTAGTAAATCCTCCGTCACGCGAAGCGTGACACCTCCTTTTTCAAAGGAGGTTTTTATCTCTAATGTTCTCTAGTAGTTTCGCCAATATAAGCGCAAACTAGAATCGCAAAAATGTAAGCTTGTAGAACCGCAACGAAAAGCTCGAAGCCCGTCATTATAACTGAAAAAAGGAAAGGCAGAGTTCCAAAAATTACGCCAAGAGAAATGATGAAACCAGCAACAACTTTTAATAACACGTGACCGGCAACCATGTTAGCAAAAAGACGCACAGAAAGTGTGATTGGACGAATTAAAAACGAGAAAAGTTCGATGGCGAAAATGACAGGAGCCATCCAAAGCGGAACGCCGCTTGGTAAAAACATGTGAAGAAATCCGCCGATACCGTTACGATAAATTGCAAAAATTGTGATCGTAAAAAAAGCGATCATCGCTAAAGAAATTGTCACTGCGATTTGACTGGTAGCCGTGAAGCTGTAAGGCGTAAGGCCAAACATGTTACAAAGCAAAATGAAAGTGAAAAGGGTGAAAACTAATGGGAAAAATTTAACGCCTTCATCACCAATTGTGCCTTTGATGATGTCGAGAACGAAGTTGTAAATTGATTCGCCAACAACTTGTAATCTTGATGGAATCAAAGATTTTTTTCGAGTGGCCAGAAGCATGAAGGCAATTACGGTGAAAGTTGCAATCACCATGTAAAGTGAAGAGTTAGTGAAGCTGATATCGATGCCGCCGATATTCAAATCAAAAATCTTATGCACTTCAAATTGTGCTAGTGGATTGTGTTTTTCGTGACCTTGTGCGGACATGTTTTAGAAATTGTTGGATTTTTTAAAAATTCTTCGTGATCTTTCGCGAGCGCGAAAGTTAAGATATGAAACTATAGCGAGCCTGATAATTATAGCTCTAACGCGGCTTCAAAAAAGAAGCGGGCAAAATATTTTCCGACCTAAAAAAGTCAAGTTATGAAATTGATAAAATACTCACTGTTTTTGCTATTTTTTTGTTCTGAGCTTCAGGCTCAAGAATTGAAGGCCAAATTTCAAGATTGGAACGTCTTCAAGGCGGAAAGAGGTGATCAAATGGTTTGTTACGTTGCTGCTACTCCGATCAAGCGTGAGGGCAATTATGATAAAAGAGGCGAGCCTTATTTTTTAGTGACCAATATTGTTAATGATGCTGATGAAGTCAGCGCTTCATCGGGTTTTCTTTATAAAAAAAGATCGGATATTGAAGTTTCTTTCGGCTCAAAAAAATATTACCTTTTTCCTTATTTGTCAGTGGCTTGGGCCAATGATAAAAATGACGATATCGACATTATTAAAGAAATGCAGCGTGTTGAAGAATTTGTGGTTAGCGGAGTCACGCGCGATGGCAAAAATGCCAATGATACTTATTCCTTAATTGGTTTTCCTCAGGCTTATGCTAAGATGAAGGAAGTCTGCGCTGACGCGAGGTAAAATGACTGCAATTGAAAACGCTTTACCGATTTTACTCGCGATTTTTATCTTTGTTTTTTGCGCTATTATCGTAACGCGAATTGTCTTGAATTATTTACTTAATCGCGCCTATCAGAATCTTCTGGCGATGAAGAAAAAAAGTCAGAAACTCTTCCCTAAAAAATCCAAAAAATATCTCAAAGAAGAAGACGAATTATTACGTAAAAAATCTTCAGAAATTCCGCGCGCTCATTCTGAAGTAAAAGCAGAATTACAGGCGAAAAGAAGCCAATCGCAAAGTGGCAGTTACGAAATTATCGCCTCAGAAGAAAAAGAACGCGATCGCCAAGAGCTCAATGAAATCAACATTGTCGATATTGTAAAACCAGTGGGATTTTGGACTTCAATGATTTTAGGACAAAAATTGACTTACTTAATTCAATCCGCACAAATATTGAACAAGCGTGGCGACAAAGGTTTCTGGGCCAGTATGATTGAGGCCAAAGAACGTGCCGCCGGCAGACAACATAGTCGCGGAAGATAACTTAATTTATAATCAAAATGAATGCAGAATTAAATTTAATTGCCGATAAAATTTCTGAATTTTCGGGCAAAACTTTAGCAAAAATTTCTCCAGAAAATTTAGCGCAGATCAGAGCTTTAATTTCTCAATATGTTGAAGTTTTGGTTAATAAAATTGGTGGTGAAGAAGCGAAAGATATTTTAAATGAACCGCAGAGAAATATTTTACATATCGCCGCAAAATTTGGTGATGCAGTACAAGTCAAAAAAATTATGAATTTTGCCAATGTCGATCTTTCAAAAGGTGATTTTGGCAAAGCTGCTGATGGAAGAGATGCCAAATATTATGCTAATTTATACGATGAGAATTTTTTTACTCCGGTGCATTATGCGGCGCAAAATGGTTGGAGTGAAGTGTTAAAAATATTGCTAGAAAATGGTGCTAATGCTTCTCCAAAATCGGCGCCAAAAGATCGTGAATGGACGCCAATTCATTACGCTGCTAAATCTGGTCATTTAGAAATTGTTAAAATTTTGATTTCAAACCGCGTTGATAAAGAAATAAAAACATCTTTTGGACTTACGCCATTATTGGTTGGAGCTGAATTTGGTCACGCTGAAATCGTAAAATTTTTACTGGAAGAAAGAGCCGAAAAAAATGTTAAAACTATTCCTGACAATCATTGCATGAATGCTTTGCATTACGCTGCAGTTGGCGGATTTGCTGATGTGGTGCAGATTTTGCTTGATGCTGGAATTAATAAAGAATTACAAACTACGTCAGGCGCAACTGCACTGCATTTTGCGGTGAGCAGCGGCAATGCTAAAGTTGTCGAAATTTTATTAATGAGTGGAGTTGATAAAGAAGTTAAAACTGCATTAGGCCACGACATCTTATATCTTGCGGCTTCAAAGAGTAAAAAAGAAGTATTGTTGTTACTTTTAAAATGGGGAATTGGCGATTTAGAAGAGGCTTTACACATTGCCAAAGATCATTCCAATCAAGAAATTGTTGCTGAAATTGAACGTTATCAAAAAGCGATCAAAAATCTTTTTACCTTAAAAAACCTGCCGATGGATTTGGGAGGAATGATTAAAAATTTTACCAGAGAAAATCTTAGTGAAGGAAAAATTATTCTGGAAAATGGCGTAGTGTTTAATGCTTACGGAATTCTTAGTGCAAAACAGAAAGTGGGAATGATAAAAAAAGAAATTTTGAGTTTAGCGCAAGTGGCTAAAAAAAATGGTGATGATAATTTGGCGAATGACTTAGAGCTTTTAAGAAAAACTGCGGGATTGTATAAGTAAAACCTACAAATTTACATACCATCATTGCGAACGAAGCGCGGTACTTATACCATTCTGGGTTGCCACGCTTCGCTCGCAATGACGATGTATGTTTAGATCAAACCCAATTTTTTCATCTCTCTCTCAATCCTCGCTTTCGCTGCAGCTGAAGGCTCAACCAAAGGCAGGCGCACTTCATTCTTACACAATCCCATCAAACTCGCAGCATATTTAATTGGAATTGGATTAGTTTCGCAGAACATTGCGGCGTGAAGATCGGTAAGTTTATCCTGAATTTCTAAAGCAGATTTATAATCACCTTTGGCGGTAAATTTTTGTAAATCGCTGACTAATTTTGGTGCGATGTTAGAAGTAACAGAAATTACACCATTGCCGCCCATCGCGTTAAATCCAACAACCGTGGCATCTTCTCCCGATAAATAAGCAAATTCTTTTTTGATTAAAAGTCGCAGTGACGCAAGGCGAGCCAAGTCACCGGTAGCATCTTTAATGCCAACAACATTTTTTAATTCAGCAATACGCGCTAAAGTTTCGTCAGAAATATTAATTACGGAACGTCCCGGAATGTTGTAAATAATAAGCGGAATTTCGCATTCATTCAAAGCTTTGAAATGCTGATAAACTCCTTCTGGAGTTGGTTTATTGTAATAAGGAGACACAATTAAACAAGAATCAGCGCCGATTTCTTTGGCGTGATTGGTCATCATAATAGCTTCAGCGGTTGAATTTGAACCAGTTCCCGCCATCACTTTAACACGTTTGTCGGCAATTCTAACACATAGTTCAATCACCAAATTATGTTCATCGTGAGACAGGGTTGGAGACTCGCCAGTTGTGCCGCAAGGAACAATTCCATCAACGCCATTTTTTATTTGAAACTCAACTAATTTTTCTAAAGATTTTTCGTCAATTTTACCATTTTCGAAAGGCGTAATAAGGGCCGTAAAAGTTTCTGCGATCATGTGAGAATTTTAAATTGATTTTCTGCTCGCGGGTAAATAATTTCCGCTGAGAAATTTTGCACTTACTTAAGTAGGCATATCTTAAAATACAATCAACAACTACTAAAAAATAATGAGCGGTATCGAAACCATCTCAAAGACTGTCACTGCTGTTTCCGGCATTGATCTGCTTTCTGCACAATATTTGCCAATTTTATTATTTCTCGCCATCGCGATTGGTCTTTCTTGCGCAATTATTTTAGTGCCGTTCATCGTCGCTAAATCCAAACCCGACCGCGAAAAACTTTCGCAATATGAATGCGGTTTTGAAGGCGAAGGCCCAGTGCGTAACGAATTCAACGTTCAATTTTATTTAGTTGCCATTCTTTTTATTATCTTCGATTTAGAAATTGCCTTCCTTTTTCCTTGGGCAGTTTCGCTACGCAAAATCGGTATTTTCGGATTTTGGTCGATGATGTTTTTCTTAACTCTTTTAACGGTCGGTTTCATTTATGAATGGAAACGCGGCGCGCTTGAATGGAAATAACCAAACTCTTTTAAAATGATCGGATCAAATCTTAGTCCTCTAAATCAAGACGCATTACTGAATCAGGTTTCTGAAGATGTTAGCGATCGTGGATTCGTCACTGCAAAAATTGACGAACTAGTTAATTGGGCGCGCACGGGCTCGCTTTGGCCAATGACTTTTGGTCTTGCTTGCTGTGCCGTTGAAATGATGCAAACTGCGGCAAGTCGCTACGATCTTGATCGCTTTGGTATGATCTTCCGCCCATCGCCACGCCAATCTGACGTGATGATTGTTGCGGGAACTCTTACCAATAAAATGGCCCCAGCACTTCGTAAAGTTTACGATCAAATGGCTGAACCACGTTACGTAATTTCAATGGGAAGCTGCGCCAATGGCGGCGGTTATTACCATTATTCCTATTCAGTTGTAAGAGGTTGTGATCGTATTGTTCCTGTTGACGTTTATGTTCCAGGATGTCCTCCAACAGCTGAAGGATTGCTTTACGGCGTTTTGTTATTACAGAGAAAAATTAAAAGAACCGGCAAATTTAACAGATAATGATCAAGAATCTTCAGGCTCAGGCCGATTACATTAAAGCAAATTTCGAAGGCGCCAATGTGGTGGAACCAATCGCTTTCGATAATCTCATCATTTACGTCGCACCCGATAAAATCGTAAATTTTCTCAAATTTTTACGCGACGATGCCAATCTTTCTTTCAAATGTTTTATCGATCTTTTCGGCGCTGATATGTTGGGAGTACGTTCTCCACGTTTCGAAGTTATCTATAATTTACTCAGCCTAAAACTAAACAATCGCATCACTATCAAAGTTGCACTTGAAGATGGCGAGAAAGTTCCAAGCGCAATTTCCGCTTTTAGCGGTGCTGGATGGTTTGAACGCGAAGCTTTTGATATGTATGGAATTGTTTTTGATGGCAATCCTGATCTACGTCGTATCCTTACAGATTATGGTTTTGAAGGTCATCCTTTAAGAAAAGATTTCCCACTTACTGGATACAAAGAGGTTCGTTATGACGAGCAACAGAAGAAAGTTGTTTACGAACCAGTTAAGCTTATGCAAGAATTTCGTAACTTTGATTTTGAGATGCCTTGGGAAGGTGCAAAATACGCGGTTCAGGGCGATAATAAGAATAAATCTTAACAATTATGTCTAACATTTTTAGTAAAATTGAAACTTCTTTTAAAGCATCTTTAAAAGGCGAAGAAAGCATTCCGGCATTAATTTACTGGTGGGGAATTCTTGGTTATATAGTGGCGTTTTTTCTAAATAAATTGATCAGATCACTTCACGTTTACATCTTTGGTGCAGGAATTTCAGCAGTTTTGGTTTGTTATTTCGCTTGGCATATTTACGCATTAAAAAAATGTTCTCCAAAAAAAGTAAAATTAACTAAAGAAGAAAAACAAAAAATTCGTGCTGAAAAACGTAAAGAACTTCCGAAGAAATTGATGAGAAAATTGTTATTGCAAGAATCCTTCACTAAATGGGATCCAGTTTTTGTTACGATGGTTATTGATGCTTACTGCATCGCGCAGTTTGTTGATTATATTATTAGATAAATGGATCGTCATTGCGAACGAAGCGCGGCAACCCAGTAAAAACAATGTCGCTCGCAATGATGGTCTTTTTTTATTTGTTTTGATCTAAAAAACTCCCCGCCAAATAAAGCGAGCCGCAGACTAAGATCAGTGCTGGTTCGTCACCTTTTTTCAGATTTAGAATTTTCTTAAAACCTTCCAAAAAATCTTCCGCATATTCCGATTTTATTCCAACTTTCTTCGCAATCATCGCAATTTCCTTTGCCTCGCGCGACTTACTCTCTTCAGGAATTGCAATTGCAACCAAATGATCAACTTGCGGTGCAATTTTCTTTAAAAATCCAGCGCAATCTTTGTCTTGCAACATCGAAAAAATTACAAAAATTTTCTTATTTTTTTGCTGACGTAAAAATTTTTCTAAAGTTACAGAACCTTGTAAATTGTGGCTTCCATCTAAATAAAGTTCGGAATTTTTGGGCAGAAGTTTAAAGAATTTTCCCGACTCAATTTTCTGCAATCGCGCTGGCCAAAAAGTTTTTTGTAGAGCTGATTTAATCGCTTTTTCTTCGATGCGAAATTTGTTCTGATTTAGCGCCGCTGCAATTGCCGCGCCAGCATTTTCAATTTGATGTTCGCCAGCAAGTGAAGGTAAAGGCAGTGAAATTTTTTTTCCAAATCCGTCAAATAAAAAGCCGTTTTGTTTTTTGAAGATTTTCCAATCACGACTAAAAACTTTAGTCGTAGCACCCATGATCTTAGCTTGATTCTCAAGGGTTTTCAAAGCCGAAGGTTTTTGTCTGCCAATAATTACCGGACAGCTTTTTTTAATGATTCCAGCTTTTTCAAAAGCGATTTTGCTCAAAGTTTTTCCCAAAAAATCGGTGTGATCAAAAGCGATTGGCGTGATTATTGAGCATAAAACTTTTGGTAAAACATTGGTTGCATCAAGTCTGCCTCCCATTCCAGTTTCAAGCAGTAAAATATCAGCTTTAACGCGGCTAAAAGCCAAAAAAGCGGCGACGGTAATTCCTTCAAAAAAAGTGACGGGAATTGCCGGAGATTTTTCGGCGGCATTTTTGCATTCGCGCAAAATATCATTCAAAAAATCGTCAGAAATTTCCTGTCCGGCAAGTATAATTCTTTCGTTAAAATTGACTAAATGCGGTGAAGTATAAGTGTGAACTTTGAAGCCACTTTGCGTAAAAATTTCTCTTAAAAATGACAGCGTTGAACCTTTGCCGTTAGTGCCAGCAAGATGAATTGTTGGAGGGATTTTTAAATGTGGATTATCAAGACGTTGCAATAATTCATAAACTCGCGACAGACCTAATTCAATATTGCGATAGCCGGTAAAATCTGGCCAGAAGGGGAATTTCATTTAGGATTTTTTTCTCAAGAAAATTTTGTAAGTGCGGTGGAAATGGTAGTTAAATTCGGCGCCCAAAATGAAAATCAAACTGATCAAATAAAAGAACATCAGCGAAATTATTACGCCTGCAAGTGATCCGTAAATGAAACTAAATTGATGAAAATTTTCTAAATAAAGAGCGAAAGAATATTCTAAGCAAGTCCAGAGAAGCACTGTCAATACTGATCCGGGAACGGTTTGACTGAATTTTTGTTTGGAATTTGGTAAAGCAAAATAAAGCAAAGAAGTAGTGCAAATTAGTAAAAAGAAAATCGCTAAGTAACGAATATAAAAAAAGTCGTAATCGATACGTAGACTAAGGCTGATCGAAAACATTTTTTCTGCTTCCTGTAAAATATTTGGTGCAACAACCAGAATAATTACGCCTAAAACGATAATGAAAATGATGATAAAAAATTCTAGGATACTGATGAGACGGCGCCAGATGTAAGGCGGCGGGTGATGGATTCGGTAAGCACGATTTAAAATGGTGCGACATCCTTCAACTGATGAAGAGGCTGTCCAAATTACGCCGATAATTGCAAGAGTAAGGAAAGTTTGCGGAGGCCCTGAAATAATTTCATTGATACGAGGCGCCAGAGCTTGAGCCATCTCTTTTGGTGCATGATTAAGAATTGAGTGAATTGCTTCAATTCCGGTTGCAGAAGCGCCCAAAAATCCGACGATCGAAATTAAAAAAATCAGAAAAGGAAAAAGCGAAAGGATACTTAAGAAAGCTAAATATCCGGCGTGCTCAACGCCGTCTTGCTTTACAGTATCAAAGATCGCGATCCGTAGAATTTTAACTGGAAGAATAAAATATCTTCGAAAGCAGCTAGCTAATTTTGAGCGTTTTTTCTTCATTAAAGTTTTAGCAAGATTTTTTGAAAAAGAATCCGTCTAAAGTGAATTTTTCACGTGAGAAAATTTTTTGCGATTCGAGGCGTTTAGTTTCAAGGATTCCGATAATGTTGTGACATCCGAAATTCGCTGCTTGCCATTCAACCCAACGCATTAACATTTTGCCAACGCCGATGCCGCGTTTTTCGCGGTCGATCATAAAATCTTCGATTTCAACAGCTTTGCCGTAGTGTAATTTGCGGATGATACGAATTCCAACCACGCCGATGCAATTAATTGGGCCAGATTCGTCACTGTCAAAAACGCCGGCCATTTTATAGCCGCGCTGCATCATATTTAAAATATCTTCGACGTAACTTTCTTCCTGCAAGTCGCTATAGATTTGGACCAATACCTTAAAGGTCTCGATAATTTCTTCACGATTCTGAATTTCTTTTATTTGCATTTTATTTTTTCTATTTGAGAATTATCGCGGGAAGCGGCCACAGATGCGGCCTCAAGGCATTAGTTAAAAATCGCAAATTAATTTATTAATCAACCAAAAACTTATCAATGAAAAATAAAAATACAAAAACCGCTGCGCCAAAAAAAAGCATTAAAAAAGTTGTGCTCGCTTATTCCGGCGGTTTGGACACTTCGGTCATTTTGAAATGGTTGAAAGAAACTTATGATTGCGAAGTTGTCACTTTTACTGCTGATTTAGGTCAGGGCGAAGAGTTGGAGCCGGCTCGTGCTAAAGCTAAAAAGCTTGGAGTGAAAGAAATTTTCATTGAAGATCTGCGCGAAGAATTCGTCCGCGATTACGTATTTCCAATGTTCCGCGCTAATACTCTATATGAAGGAGTTTACCTTTTGGGAACTTCAATCGCGCGTCCATTGATTGCAAAACGTCAAATCGAAATTGCTAAAATGGTTGGGGCAGATGCTGTTGCTCATGGTGCAACTGGTAAAGGAAATGACCAAGTTCGCTTCGAACTTTCTTATTACGCCAACAAACCTGACATCAAAATCATCGCGCCTTGGAGAGAATGGGATTTAAATTCTCGTACTAAATTAATTGATTACGCAGAAAAAAATCAGATCCCAGTTGCCAAAGATAAACGCGGTGAAGCGCCTTATTCTGTTGATGCCAACTTACTTCACACTTCATCTGAAGGAAAGGTTTTGGAAGATCCAAGCCAGCCAGCTCCAGAATATGTTTATCAAAGAACAGTCAGTCCCGAAGCTGCACCAGACAAAGCTACAATCATTGAAATTGAATTCAAAAAAGGTGATCCGATCGCCATTAACGGCAAAAAAATGAAGGCGCATGAAATCCTAACAAAATTAAATGAACTCGGTGGAGCCAATGGAATCGGACGTTTAGATCTTGTTGAAAATCGTTTTGTGGGAATGAAATCTCGTGGTGTGTATGAAACTCCAGGTGGAACGATTTTGCTCACTGCTCACCGCGCTATGGAATCAATCACTTTGGACCGTGAAGCTGCGCATTTGAAAGATGAAATAATGCCAAAATATGCGAGCTTAATTTATAACGGATTTTGGTTCTCTCCTGAGCGTGAAATGTTGCAGGCCTTGATCGACAAATCGCAAGAAAATGTTGAAGGAAGTGTGACGATGAAACTCTACAAAGGAAGTGCTACTGTGGTTTCACGCAAATCTGTAAAAAGTTTGTATTCTGAAGCTCACGTAACTTTCGAAGAAGATTCAGTTTACGATCAAAAAGATGCAGCGGGATTCATTAAGTTAAATGCGCTACGTTTAAGAATCGGTGCTAGAGCTAATGCTAAGGGAAAGAAATAAAATCTCTTAAATCTTATCCTTAACCGTCGGTTTGACTTTGTTCAACCGACGGTTTTTTTTGTACTCAAGTAAAAAATCATGAAAATAAAAAATCTTATAATGGCAGCTTCCTTGATAATCAATGCTTCACAGGCTTTAGCACAGGAGGTTAATCTTCTGACTTATGACATTACCGAAAATAAAAAAGATGAATTGCCACGCAATTTTCGTGATCTCGCTACCTTTGATTTAAACGCAATTGCCAGTGCACAATTTTCGGAAAAGCAATTGCAGGAAGTGCGTAAAAAATATCCTCAAGAAAAAATTACGATTGTAGATTTGCGCCGTGAAAATCATGGATTTGTAAATGGAGAAGCGGTGATTTGGCACAGTGTTTTTGAGCAGGAAAATAAAGATAAAAAACTTTCCAAAATTTTAAGTGAAGAAAAAAACCGACTGAATTCTTTGCAAAAAAATCATCAAATTTTGGTGAATAAAATTATCAAACGTGATCGTGAAAACGGTTGGTACAAAGAGGTTGCGCCTGAAATCGTGACAGTAAATGAAACGATAAGTGAAGAAAATTTGGCCAAAAAAAATGGCTTTTCTTACCAAAGATTTTTGGTGCGCGACTTTGATATTCCTGATGATATGGAACTTCTAAAAATGCAGAATTTTATCAAAAATTTACCACAAGATCAAAAAGTTTATGTGCATTGCGCCGGTGGAAAAGGTCGTACTGGACTGTTTTTAATTTTGCTCGATATTGCCAAAAATGGCAAAAAAGTTAGTTTGGAAGAAATCTTCGCAAGACAAGCCAAACTTGGAGCTGCAAGGCTTGATGAAATTTCTGAAGATGAAGCTTGGAATAAAGAAATTGCTACCAAACGAGTGAAAATGATTGAGGATTTTTATAAATCGCAAAGTTTGTAGATTGATGGGGTCTATGACTAGCCGCAGTCTAGGCACTGTTAGCTAATTCATTCAACCTCATATTTCGTCCTATTTTTGCTTATTTTTTGACAAAATTACTCCAAATATATCCAGATATTCGTCGTAATTTTGTCAAAAAAGCGCTAAAAATATGCCAAAATCTGAGGCCGAATGAAT
>JACCDX011528100.1_pt1 | contig 15044 bp, 25 predicted proteins | sample 7449681 | NCBI WGS metagenome assembly JACCDX01 (sample SAMN15323450, study PRJNA562643) | freshwater metagenome | isolation source: river surface water | place: USA:Blue River Watershed | collected 2017-08-18
ATTTTGAAGACGATTGGGAGATATTAGAATGAAATTATCTGAAGTATTAGATGCTTTAATGGAAGGCAAACCAATCACAAGAGCTGCCTGGGAACAAAAATATATGTATTACGACAAAGATGAAAATGTCTTTGTTCATCATTACAGTGAAAATGAAGAATGGGAATTAATGAGTTGGAGTCTTGATTTAGAACCTCGTGATGTTATTGCTGATGATTGGGACATTGATTATTGGGATACAGACCATATTGTTGATGATAACAAAAAGGTAGATGAAGAATGACTGGATTAGAAGCTTTATCCCTATTAAAAGATGGCAAAACATTAAGAAGAGAATCCTGGGAAGCTCATGAAAAATGTAAAGCCTTAGATTTTTTAGATAAATTATATATTCATTTTGTCAAGCCAATTACCCCACCGGAAGAAATAGACGAAAATTTAGAAACTTTATTTTCATCAGAAGGTAAAATAGAATTTAAAGAACACACATTTTCTGAATTTCTTAACTCGGTAGATGCTGGTGAATTCTTGTATGATGATTGGGAAATTGCAGAATAACCGCACGTAAATCGCACGTAACCGCACGTAAATCGCACGTATTTTTTAATGTGATATTATAAAACTATGGCTAAATATAGATTGAATTTATCTTTTGACATTGATATTACCGCCGATGAAGATTCAGAAGTGCCAGAAGAAGAAATGGTTGAGATGCTTCAAAAACTTTATTACAATGATAGAAAAGAGTTTTTGGATTCATTAAGATATTGTTTTGAAGAAGAAAAAGTGGCTTATCATGTAACCATTAATCCACAAAAGGTAAATTCTGATGACTAAAGAAGATTTGAAATGGAGCTATTGCTGGCATTGTAGAGTTAATCAAGCAGTATGTCCAGAGTGTGGTAAGTCATGGTGTGTTTCTGATTGTGAATGTAAATGCGACCAACCTGAATGGAGAGCAATCAGAGATGAAGTTTATAAGAACAATGAGCAACCTGAACTACCTTCTTATGAAGATATGATTGAACAAGAAAATCATTTCATTCAATATCAATTATTTAAACTATTTCCCCCAACGGAAAGTGATTATAAATTCTATGATGAAATGAAAGAAAAATTCATTGCTGCTAATCCCCATCTTGTTCCAAAAAATGATAATTGATTGGATCAATGCAATTTTATTGCTCTTAATATTTTTAAGTCCATATATAATTTTTGTTGGTATAGTTGGCACATTGATAGCATTTGTTGTAAACTTTTTTACTAAACAAATGAAAAGATGAAAAATAATGTTAAACGAAGAAACGCATAACTTTTTGATAAACAAGCTTGATGATCTTTTAAGTAGAATTTCACAGCCACATTTATCTGAGCTTTGTTATAATCTAGTTGGAAAAGATGGAAAGCACCGAGAAGAATATTTAATTGCTCCAGCTGCTAGGGGTTTTCATCATGCTTATCCTGGTGGTTTATTGGAACACTCATTAGAAGTAGCAGATTTTTGCATTTCTGATTATGAGTTAATGAAAAGATACAATTATGAACCACTTGACATCGAGTTAATGATTACTGCTGCTCTTTTGCATGACATTGGCAAAATTCAAGAGTATGTCATATCTGATGTTATAGATGGTAAAACATTTTACACTTTTACTGAAACTGGTAAAATGATTGGTCACTTGTGTTTATCTGCAATGTGGGTTTATTCTGAAATTGAGAAAATTAAGGGTTTTTCACATGATATGCAAGAGCGTTTAATCCATATTTTAATTTCTCATCATGGTAGGGTAGAATGGGGTGCTGCTATATTGCCAAAGACAAAAGAAGCAGAATTCTTTCATATGGCAGATCATCGTAGTGCAACAATAGCGAAGGGTTATTAAAATGGAAAAAATTGTAATTCAAGCAGTAGATTGTTATCGACATGATTATTGGAAGGTCAGTGTTGATCTTCTTAATGATTTAAATATTATCGATGCTATAAGTGAGTTTTCTTATCTTGGAAATGGTTCGAGTAGCCTAAATGAAGATGGCTATGCTTATCTTGAAATTGATAGTGATTGTAGCATTTTTGATAAAGCTATGAAGTTCTATGACAAGCAATATGAGATTGATTTTGAAACTTTGCAAAATGATTTTGATGAAGAATATGAAGACTATCATGATTGGTTAGATCAGCTAGATTCTTTTGACACTGAAATCCTTGATGAAAAGGGTCTATTTTGGGAACTCGTTCCTGAAGATCTAGCAGTCGCTTTAGAAGATTCAGAGTCCGAAGAAGATGAACAAGAAGAAGAGGAGTAGGTAAATCATGTTTAATATTAATTTTGATTTGTTTTATGAGCTTAAACAAGGTTCGATTGTATCTGTCCACCGTGTTAATGAAACGCTTGGCTCTGATTCAACTTCATTTTATAGAATAAGAAACAACATGCTTGAAATTAAGCATGTTAATCATGTACATGATAGAGTTTATGATTGGTATAAATGTGATTGTTTGGCTATTAGCCCTAATAGTGTATTCAAAATAGAAGAAAGGTTTGAAAGAAATCCAAATGGATGATGAAAAAAGAAAACGCTTAGAAGCAGCTGGATTTCGAGTTGGTTCTGTAGCCGAGTTTCTTGACCTTACACCTGAAGAACAAGCAAAAATTGAAAATGCCATCATAAGAAATGGCAAACCTATTGGAGTTTGCGAATGTCTTGGCAAGGGCAAAGAAAAGTGCAAAGGCAACGGTTGGGTTAGAGATGGCGCTGGATACCAAAAGTGTCCTTATTTTGAGCCATTTGATTTGAATTAAACTATGAAATTTGTTCAGACACTTAAATATCTTAAACAAGGATTTAAAGCCCGTAGAAAAAGCTGGGACGAATTGTTTTGGATAGCACTTGGAAACACTAAAGAAGATGATGATGGAGAGTTTGACGAAACTATTCTTGACAATAGTGAGCTTACTCCGGCAACATTCTTCTTAATTAATTTACACGAAGGTATTGAAGCTTTTTGTCCATATTTACAAGACATAGAAGCTGACGATTGGATGATTGTAGAGGAATAAGATGAATAAAACATTGATTAATGACAAGAAAACAGCTGGATTTGTAGTAGGTGTCATTGCTGGAATTGTTATTTACAAAACCTGGAGTACTCATCAAACATTACCATCTGATTTCTTGCTTGGGGCTTTTGCTGCTTGGTTAATGAGAACTTCTATGGCATTCTTTAAATCTGTTGAAGAATTACAAAACGAAGTCAATGAGTAAAGATGATGAGCCAAAACAAATCAAAATCGACCCTGAAGAAATCAAAAGACTCCTCAAAATTATCTACGATTACAGAAATAAACAACTTTAGTATTGCTGAAGAAGTTTATTCAGATGAACCTGAAAAGCTTGAAAAATATAAAAAACAAAGGGACGAAAGAGGCTTCGATGATACTGAAACTTGGCATTTAGATAAAACTGTTGCTTTATTTTTACTTCCTCGACTTAAAAGATATATTCAAGTTAATAATGGCTTTCCTGGTGGTATGACTGAAGAACTCTATAATGAAAAACTCAATTATATAGTCAAATCATTCGAAGAATACTATCAAGATGAAAATGTTGAAGTATCTTTAGACTTAGAGAAAGAAAGATTAAGTAATGCTAAAAAAGCGGTAGCGATTTTAGGAGAAATATGGTTTGATCTGTGGTGGTAACAATGAAGTTGCAAGAAGTTCTCAATGGCGAGGATGACAGGTTTTACTTTTTTAGACAAGATGATTCAAAGCTAATATATTTTAAGAAGTCTGAGTTTATATTTAGATTTCCTGAAAAAGATTATTTAAGATCTATAGAGTTTCGATATCCTCCTGAAGGAATTGAAACTCTAGAAATTTTTAGTGATGATCTAGGTATTTTCAGCATAGATGAAGTGTTGAGTGAAGAATGGATAAAAGTTAAATGACAACCCAGTTATGTTGCGCTCAAGAGGGAAATATATATGAAATCTTAAGCGTAAAGGGCAAAAATAGATGTAGATTTGCCGAACTTGGTTTTAACAAAGGCACGTTAGTTACAGTAGGCTCACACACAGAAAATGGGCCGGTAAAAGTGAATATAAGAAGCTATCAAATTGCCTTGCGAAAAGAAGAAGCAGAAGATATAACAGTTAAAATAGTAGAAAGCAAATAAATGCAAAAACACACTTTAACTTTAATTGATAGTAACTTTGAAGAAAAGACTATCACACTGAATCATCAGCAATTAATAGCTTTAAATGATTGGCTTAATGTTTATCTTAAAAATTCTAAGCCTCTACGTTTTCAGCAAACTATATTTAATAAACTTTCATCAAATCAATCTTATAATATTGAACTCTAGTATAATACCTTCTGGAGTAAGTTGAATGACCTGGAAAGACATTAAAGACAGAAAAGAAGACTCTATTAGAGAAAGCACGGCAAATCCAATGGTAAAGAATCCCAATCCATTTGAGCATAATGGCAAGATATATAAATCATTTACTGATTATCTTAATAGTGAAGAATATAAAGAATATTTAGAATTGCAAGAAAAGGCTTTACAAGAATACAAGCAAAAAGCTAAAGATTATTTTGAGTCTTTAGAAACAGATAATCAGTTGTTATTATTCTTTCATATTACAAATATAATCTTCGAAAACTATTTTAATGATAATGGTTCATACAGAGGCTTACTTTACGATAAGTTTGGTTTTGGACCTGAAGCATACAGTTTGGGATGTGATAGTGGAATGTTTACGCTTCACAATGCTATTTCTACTCCTGATGAACTTGAAGAAAGATTTCAAAAGCTAATTAAGTTTTTAAAACTAGATTTAACTAAAGATCAAGTGAATTCAGCAAGAAACTATTTTATTTATGGATTTGATAATAGTGAACAAATAAAGAATATCTTCAATAAGCAGCTATCAATGAAATTTGAAAATGACCCTGAATAAATCAGGGTCATTTTTTTAGTATAGTTCTGTTATCCATTTAAGAAAAGCAAAAAAAGCTAACAAAACTAAAAAGGACGAAATACAGAGAAACCATTCAACAAAATTTAAACCCCTTCTCATTTGTAAACCCTCCTAAAGGGCTTATTCTCAAATGAAGAGGGGTTTTACTTTATCTAAATCACAAAAGATAGAGTTCTTTTAAACTTATCTCTTATTAAATCTGCATGCTTGGTTCTGTCCCATTGGTGATAAATATAAAATGGTTTATTAGACGATGATATTGCATTGTTACCATCATGATTTATTGTAATATTTCCCCATTTAACAGCTTCACCAGTAACACAAAAATTATCAGTATTAGGATGACAGAACATAATCTTTGGGTTTTGTACTAAATGTTTGTACATATAAGTAACGAACTGCTGATCCATGACAGGAGGATTTACATTCCTATTTGTGTTTGTAAAAATCATTAAAAGATGATTTAAATAATAATCAATTCTGCCACCAACAATTCCTCCATTTACAACAAATGAATCTGAATAATCTTCATTGTGATGACGGAGTAAAGTTCTATAATGATATTCCCATCCAAGATTACAGATATTATCTTTAATTTTCATGCCTTCACATGTGTAGAACATATGTTTATCTGGGTGTTGCTCCATGAATTCAAATGGATTACCTTGAAGAACTACATCTCTCAAATCTGTTTGAAAAACTAGGTTATATTCATCTTGCCTTTCAACTAGCCATTGATAGGAAGCATAATGAGCTGTGAGCATTGATTCATGAGTATGCACAATTTTATCAAAATACTTGGACAAAACTTGAATACCATGTTCGCTCATGCTATTTACAAATACAACTTTTTCAAAACCTTTCAATTTACTTAATGATTGAAGAAAGATCTCACCATCGATAGAGTCTATACACTTATCAGTATAGGAATAATTTAATAAAACATTCTTTTTCAATTTATTGTCCATTTTTCAAATAATAGTCATAACAAGCTTCGATACCATTTTCAAGATTATTAACATTGATAGAGTAATCTTCTAGTTCAAATTTTCCAATATATGAATTACCTAAAGCTTCATTTTGAATTTCAATATTAACTTTATGATCACTTAAATTGTTAATAATACTTGCAATATCAGACAGCAAATATTTTTCTTTATAGCAACAGTTTATAGATTTTGGACAATCTTTGTTCTCAATATAAAAAATAATTATTTGCATAAAATCATCGAAATACATGAAGTCCATATATTTATCTTGATGAATGATCATATTTTCTTTATTTATATATCTGAAAATATTGCCTTTGATCATTCTGGAAGGAAGCTCGTCCTCATTGAAAATATTGAAAATCCTAATATTGTAAAACTTTTGATGATAATTTCCTGAGTTCGCAATGAACCATTTACTCATTCCATAAGCATCTTTTGGAAGACATTTTTCAAAGACAGAATATTCATCTATATCATTTGCACGATCAAACTCAGCTCCAGAACCAAAAGAGATGTATTTACCATATCTGTCTTGATTTTTTAAAATATTAAAATGCATCAAGCAGTTTTGATATACAATTTCATTTTCATCTGGGGCTAATCGTGTTCCACCTTTTATAGCTGTGTGCAAAACAACATCAAAGTATTTATCTTTAAAAAAGTTATCAACTTCTTCTGTATTGATAGGGTTGAGATTAGTTCTGTTAGTTAAAGTTACTTCACAATTTTTTAATCTTGAAGCAATATTTCGAGCAATATATCCATTTGAGCCAGTGATTAAGATAGATTTCATCACCAGTTCTCCGACCATGAAATGTTTTCTAAAAGACCAGGAATAAAGTTTCCATTTTCATCTAGTCTAGCAATAACCTTTGGTTCGTGAACTTCATCAGGATGAGTCATCACTTCGCATATTGCTGGACCATCTATCTTAAAAAATGCTTCTAATGCTTCATCAATCTCATCATTATTGTGTGCCCTGATAAAAGGAATGTCATAAACATCAGCTACTTTTTTATAATCAGGGAAAGTTACTCCACTTGATTTCTCTGCTGCAACTAGTCTGCCATTGAAGAAAATATTTTGAGTAATTTTCATTGATAAATATCCATCATTATTTATCAATAGAATCTTGATAGGAAGATTGTTATGTCTGACTGTTTGGAGTTCATGCACGTTTAAATGTAAGCTTCCATCACCTTCTATGCAGAGTATATTATGATGCGTAGCCGCTCCAACAGCACAAGGCAAACCATATCCTAATGGTGCGCCCCCAGTGTTAGTAATAAGCCTCTGACCATCTTTTAACTTTGCTACTTGCATTGTAACTACATTAGCAGACCCATCGCTTGTGACAATGTGATAGTCTGATGGCAAATGATTGTTTAACTTTTCTATCAGTGCATAAACTGAAGCAACTCCAGTCATATTTCTATGCCTGTCTAAAACTTGGGGTTGCTTAAATGAATCACAATGATTTAGCCATTCATCTGTTGCTGGTAATATGCTCTTTTCGTTTAGTTTTTGTAGAAACTCTTTAGCATCTCCAACTACAGGCATATCAGGAAATACAGTTGGCTTTCTTAGTTCTGTTTCATCAATATCAAGCACGATCTTATAAGCATTTTTAGCAAAGTTTTTGAAGTTATATCCAGTTTGCCTTACATATAATCTACTTCCAACAGAAACAAGCAAATCACACTCATTTAAAAGCTTATTAGCACAAAACTGAGCGTGAGTTCCAAACCTGCCATAATAAGCTCTGTAGTTTTCATTTACTAAGTCATTACCATTAACAGCTGTGATTATAGGAATGTTAGTTTTTTGAAGAAGTTTGTGAAGTTCTTCAACACCCCCGCTCAGTCTTATTCCATTGCCTAAAACAAACAATGGTCTCTTTGCACTGTTTATTTTTTTGACCACTTCTTCAATTATATTTTGAGATATAAAAGGCTTGGTTGGTGGTGTAAAACTTTTAAGATTTTCAGGTTCAATTTTAGCAGTTTGAACATCTAAGGGAATATCAAGCCATACAGGTCCAGGCCTTCCATTTGTTGCTAAATAACAAGCCTTTTCTAAATGGAATCTAATATCTTCTGGATTATTAACTTGGACTGCATATTTGGTCATATTTTGCACAGTCTCGACAATATTGAATTCTTGATCTCCCAACTGTCTCAAATTTAAACCCGTAAAGTTAGTTGACATTGATTTATTAACTTGACCACTAACAACAATCACTGGAATAGAATCAAGCCAGCTGCATAAAGTTCCAGTTAAAGCATTAGTACCGCCAGGACCAGATGTAACAATACAAGCACCAAGCTTATTATTTATACGAGCATATCCCTCTGCTGCTAAAGATGAAGCTTGTTCATGATGGTTTGCAACAAAATTCACACCTTCTGCAGTGCCTAATGAATCGAGTAAATGCATACAACCAGCCCCGCATAAGGTGAAAATGGTGTCTACTCCGTACTCATCTCTTAAAAAATTAATTACATAATCTGATAGCTTCATAAATTTCCTCAAGTACCTGATTTATTATAGAGTAATCTTCAATTCTTTGTAATACTGGTTTATCTTCTTTGATTAAAACCATATTCAAATTGCCATCATTTTTCTTGTCAGATTTAACGCATTCCATCAAAATGTCAAAATCAAACCATTCTTTTTGTACTTCTATTGTATGAGATAAAAGTTTTTTGACTATGCCTTGTGCTGTTTCAAAATTAGATTCATCATATTTGAATAAATACTGACTTATCTTCAAAGCTATCAAGCATCCAATAGCAACAGCATATCCGTGTGAAAGATTATATGAAGAAGAAATTTCTAAAGCATGACCAAATGTATGTCCGAAATTTAAAAACTTTCTTTCCTTTTTATCAAACTCATCTAACTCTAAAAAATGAATTTTGAAAAGTAAACTTTCATAAATATCTGGTGTCATAGATTTCTTATCAGATAGAATTGCATTGATAGAAGAATTTTTGACTCTGTTTCTTAGTAAATCAAATTTAAATAACTCACCTAGACCACTGCAAAAATCCTCATAAGGCAAACCATATAAAAAATCTTCACAAATTAAAATTTCATTTGGTGGATAAAATGTTCCAAGAATATTTTTACGAGAGCTATAGTTGATTGATGTTTTTCCACCAACACAACTATCTATTTGAGATAATAAAGTAGTTGGAACTAAAACATACTCAATTCCACGGCAAAAAACAGAAGCACAAAATCCAGCAGCATCTTGTAAAACTCCACCACCTATAACAATTAGTTTTGTTTTAACATTAGCTTTTTTAGCAATAAGCTCGTCAAATATAATTCTCAAACCATCCCAGGTTTTTAATTCTTCGCCTGTATTTACGACAATTGAATTATTTGTAAGAAGCTTTGGAAAGATATTTGCTACGTTGCTGTCTATGATAACAAGATAATTTTCATTGACTAACTTTTCTATTTCAGTCATTGAAACAAAAGAAACTGAATAATCTTTAATATTTGATTTAACTTTTATTTGGCTGTACATGAATACCCACCATCAATAACTATATTTTGACCAGATATGTATGAATTTTTTACTGTTAAGAAATAAACTAAATCTGCTACCTCTTTTGTATATCCGAGTCTACCCAAAGGAATCTTACTTCTTATTTCTTTGATAGCTTCTTCACTATTGTTTTGGAAGGTCATGTCAGTGCTAATAAAACCAGGTGAGACAGTATTTGCTAGAATGTTAAAAGAAGCATATTCAGAAGTTATAGCTTTTGTTAATGAATGAAGAGCATTTTTACTGGCACTATAAGCAAATCTACCAGGCTTAGCATAATCAATCCAAATGCTACCAATATTGATTACTCTTCCATACTTTTGCTTTTGCATATATGGCAAGCATCGTTTAAATAGTTTTAATGGGGAGAAATAATTGACAGTCATCATTTCTTCACAATTCTCCCCATCAAAAATAGAATCTACTTTATTTATCCCAGCATTATTTATTAAAATGTCGATTTTTTCTGGAATGTAATTGAAAGACGAAGATAAATCAAGTTCTTCACGACTTGGCGAAATTACTTCATGACCCTGTTGAATAAAAACATCACAAATGTCTTTACCAATTCCTCTTGAGCCACCAGTAACGAGTATTCTCAAAGCTCTGATGCCGATTTGTTAATACGAGCTTGAATCATCTTTATTCTTGCTTCATCTTGATTTGCTTGATTTTGGTAATAATCCATCTTATTGGTTAACCATTCGTATTCAAACATCTGGGCTTTAAATAATGCTCTGGACAAATTCTTCAATGTAATGGATGGATCAAAAATTGCATATCTTGTTTCAAATTTATCTAAAAGTTTGTCAGAATGTAATCTCTTCAGAAAATCAAGAGAGTCTATAGATACAGCGCCACCAATACAAGCCTTTGCGCCTATCTTTTTAGTTCTTTCAAATACATCATGTGCGATTGTATAGATTTCATCTGAATTAACTGAATTTCTATCTTTATTCATAGAAGATACTAAATCAACTCTTCCAACAGTCACACCATAAAGAGCTTCAGCATTTTTATTTGATAAAATTTTATCGATATTTGATACAGCAGTCGTTGTTTCAATATTTACATTAAGTTGTAAAGAGCTAACTACTTCAGCTGGTAAGTTTGCATTAACTGCACCAATAAACTTTTGCAAACCAAATTCAGATTCTACCATTGGTGCAACTAAGCCCTTTACGCCAATAATCATAGAGTCTTTGATGTCTCTTATGGCTTCAGGTCCACCAATCTTTAAGGTAACTTTTGTTTTAGACTGGTTGCAAATTTCTTTAAGTCTCAAAACTTCATTAAAACTAGCTCCTTCATCTTCAAAGCTAGTTTTAACTCCAACAAGACCGTAATTTTCAACTAAATCAGTAAGTATTCTTACACATTCAAACTCTCTGTTATTCATAATAATATTTTACCAAATAAAGTTTTGTTTGTAATACTCAACAATGCTTACTATTTCTTCATCAAAAACAGCAGTAGGTTTCCACCCCAAGTTTCTCAACTTATCATCATTTAAGGCATATCTTAAATCTTGACCAGGCCTAACAACAGAAAAATCGATATAAGACTCATAATCTTCAACTGAATGATCAAAATAAACATCAATGATTTTTTTAACTGTGTCGATGTTAGATTGCTCGAAACCACCAGCAATATTATAAATTTGGTTTATTTCTCCAGACTCTATAATTTTTATAATTCCAGAAGCAGTATCTTTTGCGTGTAACCAGTTTCTTGTAGGAGTACCATAGTTATGCAGTGGAATTCTTCTGTTTAAACCTAGAAATTTACAAGATTTTGGAATAAGTTTTTCAACATATTGTCCAACTCCATAGTTGTTAGTAGGTCGAACAATATTATAAGGAATTCCAAATGTTCTTGACCAAGCAGTTATGAGTTGGTCAGCAGCAGCTTTTGTTGCAGAATATGGGTTTGATGGTTTGAGCAAATCTGATTCAAAATGCTCGCCTTCTATAATGTCGCCATATACTTCATCTGTGCTAAAGTGCACTAAAACTGGGACAACATAACCTTCTTTTTGATATTTTTTTAAAAGTTCTAGTATATTATAAACACCATAGATATTAGAATGCAAAAATACATCGCTTTTGCGAATTGAATTGTCTACATGAGATTCAGCGGCTGTGTTTATAAAATAATCGCAATCTACTAAGCGGTCAATATCACAAATATCTTTGTTTTCAAATTTAAAATTACTATATGAATTAAACTCATCCAAAAAAGATATGTTTGATGCATAGGTCATTTTATCTACACCATAAACATACCATCCACGCTCTAGGCACAAACGAGTTACATATGAGCCAATAAAACCTAAGCAACCAGTGACATATATTATTTTCATGTTATATTTCTCATAAACTCTTCTGCAAAATCACAAATATTAAATAATTATACCTTTATTTGTAATTTTCTAAAAAGTAGTTTAAATCTTCAGGTGTTCCAATCCCCCACATTTTAGGCACATCGAATGTCTTGATTTTTAATCCATCTAGCAAAGCTTCATTAAATACTGGGCAGACGTAAAATTCATTATTTACTCTGATATCTTTAGAAATCATACTCTCAGCATATTTAACAAAATCCTTACCCTGCTTCCAATAATAAACACCAACAGTGGCAATATCAGAAATGGGATTCTTTTCGGCAACTTCGGTAACAAACCCACTATCATCAACCTTTGCATATGACCATTTAGGATGAGTTGCTCTGAAAGAAACAATTCCGGCATCTAAATTTTGCTCATTCATTTTGTAGAAAAACTCAAGACTATTCCATTCAATAAATTGATCAGAATTTGCAATGACTAAAGGCTCATCATTATCAATAAACTCCTTAGCCAAAAGAACAGTACAAGCAGCTCCTTCAGTAATGCCATCAACTTCTACAATCTTACATCCGGGGCAAATTAAAGAAAGCATAGAATCAAGATTGTATTTTTCTCTATGGGATTTCTGAACCACAAAAATAAAGTTAGCATCCACAGCAAGATTATCAACAACTACCTGAATCATAGGCTTTCCGTGTACTTCAATTAATGGTTTCGGAAATGTATATCCAGCTTGTGCAAATCTACTTCCATTACCAGCCATAGGAATTAAAACATTCATTTTTTTATCTACCCACCTTTCAATATGCTGCTTACTAGAATGATATGATTTGTCTAACTTTTCAAAATCAAAATCATTAGTATTTTTCACTCTCAATACTTTAGCACCAGATTTAAATGCAGCTGTTAAACCTGTGGGCGAGTCTTCTACAATCAAAGTGGATTCTGGTAAAGCCCCAAAATAAGACATAGCTTTCCAATAGATTTCTGGATGGGGCTTTGAATACTTTACACTTTCATTGGACAAAATTAAATCAAAGTAATCAATAATACCCAGATTAGTTAAAGAAAGATGTACTGTTTTTTCTATAGAATTTGAACAACAAGCAATAATATATCTATTAGCCTTAAGTTGTTCAAATAATCTTATAAACTTCTGATTTTTGCCTAAATTTAATAAGGCATTTAAAGTGTACGCTTGCTTACTGTGAAATATTTTTTCTGTAGTATTTTTATCTGTGGGCAAACCTTTATATTTTGCAAGAAGATTTAACTTGTCATATGTCTTTAAACCATCATATGTTTTTAAATGATCTTCCCAGCTAATAACAAAATCGTCACCAATATCTTTTAAAGCTAAATTCAATGCATCAAAATGTATTTCTTTTGCTTCTACTAATACTCCATCTAAATCAAAAATAATAAGCTTAGACATACGAGTATTATAACAAAATAAAAAGGAGGGTTTTGAATCCTCCTTTAGAAATGATTATTTTCTTTTAATAAAAGCTAATCCATAATCCATAATCTTATCGACACATCTCATTTCTACTAAAAATTTATCAGTATCAAGATTTTCTACTAAGGTTTTGGGCCCTGGATGATAATGCACATCATGAACTATAATCAAACCACCTGGAGATAATAAACTTGTGTATGTCCATAATTCTAACATTTGATTAACAGAAGCTTGAATGTCAAAAATAATAACATCAAATGAAGTCACGCCTTTACTTGATGCTAATGAAATAATATCTCCATAGTCCTCTTGATTTCTTTGGATTGCATTAACATCATTACCATTATCTAAATGTGTAATGTCAATATCACTAACGCCAAAATATTTAGTATCTATTGACTTTGTTTCTAAAATAATACGAGTAGCAGATCTAAATCCATCTTTCCAAGCGCCAAATTCTAGAACTGAATTGCATTGACTGTATTCATTGAAGTTAAAACCAAACCAACTTCTATTACAATTAGAATATTCAAAATTAGGCAAAACAGATCCAGGAAAATCAATCATCTCAACTGAATCGTCTGTTGCAGTACCAGTTCTTATATCGTTAGTTAAATCATTATCAATTACATCTTGTATGGTCATTGTGGATACCTCTAGTCAAATTATACTGATAAAAGAAAAAAGAGCCCTCTACAAGAGAGAGCTCTTTTTTTAAAGATCCGTTAAACTAAAATTAGGAAACGGTGATCTTTGAGACTGCGAAGTCATTGATGAGCGCAAAGCCGAGCTCTTCGTAAACAACCCATCCGAGACGAAGTCTCTTTGGATCGTCAGCTGGGAGAACGGTGATGTCTTGTCTGATTGGGAGAGCGCCAACGAATTGGGCTGGTGCAAGGACGTAGACAGCGTTCTTAGGAACCATGGTGCTGACGTGGATGTCTGCGGAGTAGATGTGGCCGTAGAGACCGGTCATCAAGATATCACGCTGAGTTGCCTCATCGAAGAATTCCTTGCCCCAGTTTCTGATGTCCTTGTAGCGTTGTGGGTGAAGAACAACCTTAGCACCGATGAGTTCGTGCTCTTCGATGAGGGTCAACGCAAGGTTGATGTTCTCTGGTTGAAGAGTACCGGAAACACTGATGGATTGGTCGGTTGGAACACCGGCGTTGAGGACCTTGAAGACTTCGGTATCTTCTTGTCTTTGGAGGGAGTCCTTAGCACGGACTTGAGCTCTATCGACAATGTAGAATCTTCTTTGTCTGATTTCGTTCAATCTGATTTGTGGGTGTGCAGCCAACTCGATGGTTGGGACGAGGAGTTCTTCTGCTTCAACTTCAGCGGAAGGAACACCACCACGCTTAGGAATGACGTAGGACTTGACAGCTACATCTCTCTCGTAGCGAGCAAGAGCGCCTTGTGGGAGCTCGTCAACCATGAAGAGCTTACGACCAATTGCTTGGTACATAAGGGAGGTCTTGATTGGCTCGACCATTGCTTGAGCAAGAGCTGTGCGACCTTCTGCGGTCTCAAGAGCCATTGCAATAACGGTCTCTCTTTGCTCGTTGGAATTTCTTTTAATCATTGACATTTTAATATTTTCTCCTTAAATCAATTCCCTATTACTTGCCCAAGATTTGGGTGAAGTAAAGAAGGCCAGCTGCAGAGTCGAATGAATCAACTCTACCAACTACAATACCGTC
>JACCDX011897576.1_pt1 | contig 15044 bp, 13 predicted proteins | sample 7449681 | NCBI WGS metagenome assembly JACCDX01 (sample SAMN15323450, study PRJNA562643) | freshwater metagenome | isolation source: river surface water | place: USA:Blue River Watershed | collected 2017-08-18
ATCTGGTGGGGCTCCGGCCTGCTGATGCGCCCCCCAGTGATCTGGGTTCAGGCCGAGCTGCCCCTGATGCTGGACACCGTGCCGGCCAGCCCGGGGTCGGCGCCACGCACGACACGCAAAATCCAGCCCCCCCGCGCGCCGACACCGACCGCCCGTCCAGCGGCGCCCAGGTCGACCGATGAAAGCGCATCCCCCGCCACAGAGCCTGTGGCGACGCAAGCCCCCGCCGACCCCCGCCCGACCCCCAACGACGTGTCGGTCGCCACCGAGGCGGGCGACCCGCCCGCAGCGGCACCGGCCGCTCCCGAGCCCGCCCCGGTCGCCGCAGACACGGGGCCCCTGTGGCTGCCAGGACAAACGAACCAGCTGCCCGCTTCGCCGCAAACCGCGCACTACAAGGTGGTGGGCGCCGTCAACCAGCTCACCTACCATGCCTCGTCGAGCCTGAGCTTCGAGCCACAACCGGGCTCGGGCTACACCGTCAGTTACAAGGTGGGTGCGTTTCTTTTGGGCAATCGCAAGCAAATCAGCCAGGGGCAAATCGTCTCCTCTGGCCTGGAGCCCCGTCAGTTCACCGACCAGTCGCGCCGCACCCAGATCACCCAAGTCGACGCCGAACGCCAGCGCGTGAAACTGCCGTCCAACCCCAACGAGCAGACTTGGACACCGGGGACACAGGATCGGCTCAGCGTGTTCGTCCAATTGGGGGCCTGGGTGGCGGCCATGCCCACCGCTTTTGACAAGGGACAAGCCTTTCGGGTCCCCGTCTGGAGCTCGCGAGACACCGAAACCTGGCTGGTGGTCTCACAGGGCAGCGAGAACATCCCCACGCCCTATGGCGAGCGTCAGGCGATCCGATTGGCGCGCATGCCCCTGGGGCCCAGCGACGCCCGGGTGGACATGTGGTTTGTGCCCCCTTGGGGGGCCATGCCGGTGCGCATCGAGATGGTCGAAGCCAACGGCAACCGGGCCGAGCAAACATTGAGCGAAATCGAGCCCGCGCCCCCCATCCAATCGCCCTGAGGCATCACTCGGGGGTGATGCCCGCCTCACGCACAACCCTGCCCCAACGCGGCGATTCGGTCCGTATCAGGGCGGCGAACTGCTCGGGCGTGCCGCCCACGACCTCATTGCCCTGACTGGTGATCTTTTCTTTGATCTCCGGGTCGGTCAGTGCCTGGTTGCAGGCCTTGCTCAAGGTGGCGACCAGGTCTGCGGGCAACCCTTTGGGGCCCACCAGGCCCTGCCAATTGAGCACCTCGACCTCTGGGTAGCCTTGCTCGGTCATGGTCGGGACGTCGGGCAATAAGGGGTTGCGCTTGCGTGCGGTGACCGCGAGCGGGCGCACCTTGCCCGTCTTGATCGACGGCAGGGCGCTGTACATTTGCTCGAACATCAGCTGCACCTGCCCGCCCATCAGGTCACTGGCGGCGGCCGAGCCGCTCTTGTACGGGGCATGGATCAGGTCCAAGCCCGCCGCATGGGCAAACAGCGCGGCGCTCAGGTGGTGCGTGCCGCCGATCCCCCCCGAGGCATAGCTGAGCTTGCCAGGCGCGGCCTTGGCCGCTTGGGCGACGTCCTTCACCGACTTCCAAGGCGACTCCGTGCGAATCAGCATGACCAGAGGCCCCCGCTCGATTTGGGTGATGGGCACGATGTCGCTGAACGGGTCAAAGTTGAGCTTTTTAAACAAGGCGTGGTTGACGGCGAGTGGGGCAAAGTTGCCCATGCCGATGGTGTAGCCATCGGGTTTGGCACGGGCGATGAGCTCGGTGCCGATGTTGCCGCCAGCACCGGCCTTGTTGTCGACGATGATGGGTTGCCCCAAGATGGCCGACATCCCCTTGGCGACCAGACGCGAACGCGTGTCGGCATTGCCGCCTGCCGCGTAGGGGCAAATCCAAGCGATGGGCTTGCTCGGATAGCGGTCTGCGGCCCAAACTGCGGGTGCGGCGATGGAAACCGGTACAGCTTGGAGCAACAGACGGCGTTTCATGTCAGGCATGCCTCCGAATGGCGTCGGCCAGGGTGCCGACGAGTTGTTCAATCTGGGATGGTTCCACAATGTATGGGGGGGCCAGCACCAGGTTGTCCCCGGCGGGGCGCACCAGCGAGCCCTTGTGGAAGCAATCGATGAAGATGTCATACGCCCGCTTGCCCGGTGCGCCAGGCAGAGGGGTCAGCTCGACCACGGCCGCCAAGCCCAGGCTGCGGATGCCGATCACGTTGGGCAGCCCTTTCATGGCCGAATGCATGGCGTTGCCGAGCACCACGCCCATCTGGCCCGCGCGTTCAAACAGGCGCTCCTCGCGATAGAGCTGCAAGGTGGCGATCGCCGCTGCGCACGCCACCGGATGGCCTGAGTAGGTGTAGCCGTGGAAAAACTCGATCGCCCAATCGGGGGCCGAGGTGCCCATCAGCCCATCGTAGATGAAGTCGCGACAAATCACCCCGCCCAAAGGAAACACGCCGTTGGTCACGCACTTGGCAAAGTTGAGCATGTCGGGCACCACGCCATAGTGGTCGGCGGCGAAGGGGCGGCCCAAACGACCAAAGCCAGTGATCACCTCGTCAAAAATCAGCAAAATGCCGTGCTTGTCGCAAATCTCGCGCAGCCGTTGGTTGTAACCTTTGGGCGGGATGTACCAGCCGGCGCTGCCGGCCACCGGCTCGACGATGATGGCGGCCACATTGCTCGGGTCGTGCAAGGGCAAAATGCGCTGCTCCAGATCGAGCAAAAAGTCCTCGTCGCTTTGCGGCTCCGTGTTGTGGATGTAGGCGTTCTTGGGGTCGTGGATGAAGCGCATGTGATCGACGCGCGGCAACATGGCGCCGCCGAACACCTTGCGGTTGCCGGGTATGCCCCCCACGCTCATGCCCCCAAAACCCACCCCGTGATAGCCGCGCTCACGCCCGATGAACACATTGCGATGGCCCTCGCCACGGGCGCGGTGGTAGGCCAGCGCCACCTTCAAGGCGGTGTCGGCGGCCTCGGAGCCTGAATTGCAAAACAGCACCTTGTTCAGGTCACCGGGCGCCAGTTCGGCGATCATCTGCGCCGCCAAAAAAGCCTGGTCGTTGCTGGCTTGAAAGGCGGTGCTGTAGTCCAGCGTGTCGAGTTGGCGCTTGATCGCCTCGTTGATCGGCGCACGGTTGTGCCCCGCTCCCACGCACCACAGGCTGGAAATGCCGTCGATCACCTGGCGCCCATCGTGGGTGGTGAAGTGCATGCCATCGGCCCGCACAAACACCCGGGGCTCCTTGCGAAAGTGACGGTTGCCGGTGAAGGGCAGCCATTGGTGCTCGAAGTTGATGCCCACTTGAGCCGCTGCGCCTTGGGCTTGAGCGGCAAAATCGTTGTACGCCATGGTGCGTCCTCCTGAATCCTGACTTGGGGTCACAGCAAACAACCATTTTCACACCAAACCAAGGTATTGCACAGCCCCACGGCGACAAGGGGGCCAGCCCAGCCGTGGCCATTCCCAATGACCCACAGGGGGCCCGGCACCATCGGGGGGGCAGACGTCAAAAACGCTCGAGTTCGGGGTGCGGCATGCGCCCGGCGCGGATCACCATCTTGCCGTATTCGGCGCAACGCGAGAGGGTCGGGACGACCTTGCCCGGGTTGAGCAAACCAGAGGCATCGAACGCCTGCTTGATGCCCAGCATCTGCGCGTTTTCTTCCGGGGTGAATTGCACGCACATGCTGTTGAGCTTTTCGATCCCCACGCCATGCTCGCCAGTCACCGTCCCGCCCATGGCAACGCTGGTCTCGAGGATGTCGGCGCCAAACAACTCGCAACGGTGGAGTTGATCTGGATCGTTGGCGTCGAACAAGATCAGCGGGTGCAGGTTGCCGTCACCGGCGTGAAACACGTTCAGGCATTTGAGCCCGTATTTGACCTCCATGTCGGCGATGGCTTGCAATATGTCCGCCAATCGCTTGCGGGGAATGGTCGAGTCCATGCACATGTAATCGGGGCTGATGCGGCCCGAGGCCGGAAACGCATTTTTACGCCCGCTCCAAAAGCGCAGCCGTTGTGCCTCGTCCCGGCTGACCGTGATGGCAGTGGCCCCGCTGGCGCGCAAGACCTCGCTCATGCGACCAATTTCCTCTTCGACCTCTTCAGGCGTGCCATCGCTTTCACACAGCAAAATCGCGGCCGCCGAGAGGTCATAGCCCGCGTGCACGAAATCCTCGACCGCCACCGTCATCGGTCCATCCATCATCTCCAGACCAGCCGGAATGATGCCGGCGGCGATCACCGCCGCCACCGCCTCGCCCGCGCGACGCACATCGTCAAAACTGGCCATGATGCAGCGCGCCAGCTGGGGTTTGGGCACCAGGCGCACCGTCACCTCGGTCGTCACCGCCAACATGCCTTCGCTACCGACCACCGTGGCGAGCAAGTCGTAACCGGGCGCGTCCAGGGCATCGGCGCCAAACTCGACCGGCTCGCCCTCGATGGTGAAGCCGCGCACTTTGAGCACGTTGTGGACCGTCAGGCCGTACTTGAGGCAATGCACCCCACCCGAGTTCTCCGCCACATTGCCGCCTATGGTGCAAGCGATCTGGCTCGACGGGTCGGGGGCGTAATACAAACCCAGGTGAGCCGCCGCCTCACTGATGGCGAGGTTGCGCACGCCACATTGCACGACCGCCGTGCGGGTGTGGGCGTCGACCGAGACGATGCGATTGAACTTGGCCATTGACAGGGTCACGCCCTCGGCGTGCGGCATGGCCCCACCCGACAGGCCGGTGCCCGCGCCCCGCGCCACCACCGGCACGGACAGGCGGTGACAGACCTGCAACACCTGCTGCACCTGCGACTCGGTTTCGGGCAAAGCCACGCACAGGGGGCGCTGCCGGTAAGCGGTCAGCCCATCGCACTCGTAGGGCGTGGTGTCCTCCGCCGTGTGAAGGAGCGCATGCACCGGCAACACCGCACCGAGCGCGGCCACCACCTGGGCCTGACGCCGGGCGCGGTCTGCGGACGAATGGATGGCGGGGTCGGGGGCGTTCATGGGCCTGACTGTAAAGGAAAACCAGCATCCCCACGCGGACGCTGACCAAACAGGGCGGTGCCCACGCGCACCAGGTTGCTGCCGGCGTGCACGGCCGCCTCCAGGTCGCCCGACATGCCCATGGACAGGGTGTCCCAGCCGGGTAAACCCAGCTCCGCGCCCAGGGCCTCAAACAAGGCCTGGGCCTGGCGGTGCACCGCCAACTGGGCCTCAAACCCTTGGACCGGGTCGGGAATGCTCATCAGGCCGCGCAGCTGCAGACGAGGCAGCACCGCCACCTCCCGCGCCAACGCCAGGGCCTGCGCGGGCACCACCCCAGACTTGGTGGCCCCCCCGTCGATGTTGACCTGCAAGCAGACCTGTAGGGGGGGCAAATGCGCCGGGCGTTGATCGCTCAGCCGCTGCGCGATGCGCAACCGATCAACCGTGTGGACCCAGTCGAAGTGCTCGGCCACCGATCGGGTTTTGTTGCTCTGCAAGGGGCCGATGCAGTGCCACACCAGGTCCGCGCGCGGCATCGACTGAGCCAGGGCGGTGATTTTGTCGACCCCTTCTTGCACATAGTTTTCGCCAAAGTCCTTTTGTCCAACCGCTTCGGCCAGTTCCCGAACCGCTTGCGCTGGGAAAGTTTTCGAAACCGCCAACAGGCGCACCGACCCGGCGGGCCGTGCGGCAGCGGTCTCGGCCTGACGGATGCGCTGGCAAACGGTGTGCCAATTTTGGGTCCAGTGCGGGGTCATCCCTCCACTGTAGCGCGTTGCGAGGCCCCTGAGGGCTTCGCCCCCGCACCTTGTGGGACATGGCCCCGCCCCTGCCTGCCGATGTTTGGTCTTATGATCCGAGGCATCTTTTCAACCCCTTCTGTACGCACACCCATGGCCAGCACCAACCCCAAAACCTACGACCCCGCCCCCGCCACCCGAGTTGCCTTTTTGGGCCTGGGCGTGATGGGCTTTCCCATGGCCGGTCACCTGGCCCTGGCAGGCCACCAGGTCACCGTCTACAACCGCAACCCGGCCAAGGGCACCGCCTGGACCCAAGAATTCGGTGGCACCAGCGCCCCAAGCCCACGCCAGGCGGCTCAGGGTGCCGACATCGTGTTCATGTGCGTGGGCAACGACGATGACCTGCGCTCGGTGGTGCTTGGGCCCGACGGCGCACTGGCCGGCATGAAGGCCGGTGCGATCCTGGTGGATCACACGACCGCTTCGGCCAACGTGGCGCGCGAGCTGCATGCCCTGGCCGCTCAGCAAGGGGTGGCGTTCATCGACGCCCCCGTCTCCGGTGGTCAAGGCGGTGCACAAAACGGCCTGCTGACCGTGATGTGCGGCGGCGAGCCCGCCCCCTTCGAGCGTGTCAAAGGGGTGGCGATGGCGTTTTCCCGTTCATTCGCGCTCATGGGGCCCTCGGGCGCGGGCCAGCTCACCAAGATGGTCAACCAGATCTGCATTGCCGGCCTGGTTCAGGGCTTGAGCGAAGGCATCGCCTTTGGCCTGCGCGCCGGACTCAACATGGAGCAGGTGCTCGATGTGATCGGCAAAGGCGCCGCCCAGAGCTGGCAAATGGACAACCGGGGCAAAACCATGGCCGCCGACAAGTTCGATTTCGGCTTTGCCGTGGACTGGATGCGCAAGGACCTCGGCCTGGTCATGGACGAGGCCAAACGCAATGGCGCTCGCGTTCCCGTCACCGCCTTGGTGGACCAGTTTTATGCCGATGTCCAGCAAATGGGCGGGGGCCGCTGGGACACCTCGAGCCTGATCAAGCGACTGCGCTGACCGCGCCCAGGCCGCCCTTACTTCTTGGGCGGCTCCGGAAATAGGGCGTTGAGCTCGGCTTCGGTCAAGATTTCAAAAATCCGCACCACCTTTTTCACGCCACTGACCTGACGCGCCACCTCGGTGGCGCGGTCGGCCTCGCGCTGGGTGACCCGGCCCATCAGATAGACCACCCCTCGCTCGGTCACGATCTTGTAGGCGTTGGCAAAAATGTCTTTGCTGTCGACCATCTGCGCCTTGACCTTGGCCGTGATCAGGGCATCGGTCGAGCGCTCGGTCAGGCTGGAGTTCGGGCCAATCACGGCTTCGTTGACCACCTTGCGCACGTTTTCCACTTCGCCGACCAAACGCGCCACATAGTCGCGGTCTTGGGCGTTGGCCACTTCACCGGTGATCAGCACCTGGCGGTTGTAACTGGTGACGTTCAGGTGGGCACGCCCACCCAGGGTTTCGCGGATGCGGTTGGCGGCCTTGAGCTCGATGCCCTCGTCCTCCAACTGAATGCCCGAGGTGCGACGGTCGGACGCGACCATGGCCCCACCCACCATGCCGCCCACCATCAGCGGGGCGCACGCGGGCAAAGAAGCGGCCACGGCCAGGGCCAGTACCGAACGGATCAAGATGTGCTTCATGGGGTTCCCTCCTGAGTGCCCAACAACAAGGTGTCCACCCCATCGCACAGGCAATGGAGGGTCAACAAATGAACTTCCTGGATGCGTGCGGTGCGGTCGTGCGGCACGCACAAGTGAAAATCGGTTTCGCGCAGCATCTGGCCCATGCGTCCGCCGCCCTTGCCGGTCAGGGCGATGACCGTCATCTCACGCGCGTGCGCGGCCTCGATGGCGGCGATGACATTCGAAGAGTTGCCGCTGGTCGAGATGGCCAACAAGACGTCGCCCGGTTGTCCCAGGGCGCGCACCTGCTTGGCAAACACCTGGTCAAACTGGTAGTCGTTGGCGATGGCCGTCAAGATCGAGCTGTCGGTCGTCAGGGCCAGCGCCGCCAACTCGGGGCGCTCGCGCTCGAAACGCCCCACAAACTCGGCGGCGAAGTGCTGGCAGTCGGCGGCCGAGCCCCCATTGCCACAGGCCAGCACCTTGCCCCCGTTGGTGACACAAGCCATCAGGGCCTGAACCGCGTCGGAAATGGGCTTGGACATGTGCTCGGCGGCCTGGTATTTCAGGTCGGCGCTGTCGATGAATTGCTGCCCGATGCGTTGCTCTAACATGACCGCGATCATAAAGTAAATGCGCCCTCGATCCAGCGCAGCCCTGATGGCTCCAGGGCCACCACGTCAAATCGGCAATACGGCGGTGGACCGGGCCAGCGTTGCAAATAGTGCCGAGCCGCCCAAACGATGCGGCGCTGCTTGCCTGGCGTCACGCTGGCCAGCGCGCCGCCCCAGCCCGCGTGCGTGCGCTGGCGCACCTCGACAAACACCACCACACCAGCGGGATCTTGCATCACCCAGTCGATTTCGCCCCCCCCGCGCCCTGGCGACCGATAATGGCGGTGCAACAAGCGCCAGCCGCGCGCGAGCATCCACGCCAGCACCTGGTTTTCGGCGGCGTCACCGCGCGCGGTGCTGCTGGTTTTGGGGGCGCGGCCCGACACAACTGAGGTGTTTTTTGAACCCATCCTTTGACCCAGCCCGATCGGCCGCCCATGCGGTGGCCTCGGGTCAAGATTATCCGCCGAGCACGCTCTATGTGGTGCCCACGCCGATTGGTAATCTGGCCGACATCAGCCTGCGTGGCCTGCACCTGCTGGGCTTGGTCGACGCCGTCGCTTGCGAGGACACCCGCAACACCCAAGCCCTGTTTCGTGCCCTGGGTCTGGACACCACTCGACCGGGTTGGATGGCCCTGCACCAGCACAACGAACGAGAAGCGGCACAACACCTGATCGGCCTGTTGCGCCAGGGCCAACGCGTGGCTTACCTGAGCGACGCGGGCACCCCCGGCATCTCGGACCCTGGATCGCGACTGGTGCGCGATGTGCACGCCGCTGGCCTGCGGGTCATGCCCCTGCCGGGTCCGAGCAGCCTGATCACCTTGCTCAGCGCCAGCGGGGCCTGGCACAGCGAGCGAGCCGACTTTGTCTTCGCCGGTTTTATGCCGGCCAAAGCGCAGGAGCGCGCCCTGCGCTTGCAGTCCCTGCTGGCCGACCCCAGGCCCCTGTGCCTGCTTGAAGCCCCGCACCGCATCGCCGCGCTGGCGCAGGACCTGGCCGTCGCGGGTGCGCGCGGCCTGACCGTGGGACGCGAACTGAGCAAACAATTCGAAGAAATCGCTTGCATGCGCTGCGACCAGTTGTTGGGTTGGGTGCAAGCCTCGGCACACCGAAACAAAGGCGAATACGCCTTGGTCATCCACGAGGCCGAGTCAGCGCCCGCGGCCGAGGCGCTCCCCGGTCTGCGCGAGCTGCATGCCCTGCTGCCCCACTTGCCACTCAAAACCGCGGTTCAAGTCGCCACTGAGCTCTCCGGCGGGTCGCGCAAGGCGCTTTATGCCGCGGCCTTACAAATGCAAAAAGACCCCGCCCCTGATCGGCCTTAAAATTTTTCGACGCAACCAACCGGAGCGCGCATGAAACGCACCATCCCATCCCTGCTGACCCTGGTCTTTTTGCTCGCCAACGGCTGGGCCAGCGCCCAAGACAAATACCCCTCCAAGCCCGTCACCCTGATCGTGCCGCAAGCCGCTGGCGGTGCCAACGACGCCATCGCCCGCGTCATCGCGCAAAAACTCACCGAACAAACCGGTCAGACCTTTTTGGTGGACAACCGCAGCGGCGCTGGCGGCAATGTGGGTGCGACCGCAGCCGCCAAGACCAAAGCCGACGGCTACACGCTGATGCTGACGGCCGACAGTGTGGTGGTGATCAACCCCTCGCTGTACAAAACCACGGGCTTTGACCCCCTGAAAGACTTTGAGCCCGTCGGCACGGTTGGCACCGCCGGTTATGTGGTGGTGGCCCACCCTGCCTTGCCAGCCAAAAACGTCAGCGAGTTCGTCGCCCTGGCCAAGCAACAACCGGGTAAGATCAACATCGGTTCGGCGGGCAATGGCACGCTCAACCACCTGATCGGGGAAATGCTGTCCAAAGAAACCGGGATTGAATTGGTGCACGTCCCCTACAAGGGGGCCGCCGCCGCCGTCACCGATCTGGCCGCTGGCCAAGTGCAGGTGTCGGTGCAAAGCCTGCCGTCGTCGATCGCGTTCATCAAAAACGGCAAAATCAAGGTGCTGGGCGTCGTCAACCCCAAGCGCATCAACGCCTTGCCCGACAGCCCGACCATCGGCGAAACGCTGAAAGGCTTTGGCACCACCCCTTGGTATGGTGTGTTCGCACCCGCCGGCACCCCGAAAGCCATCGTCGCCCAACTCAATGCCGAAATCGCCAAGGCCCTGGACACCAAAGACGTTCAAGAGCGCCTGGCTGGCGTGGGTTGTGAGCCATTCAAGACGACCCCCGAACAATTCAACGCCCTGATCCGCAGCGATCTGAACCGCTGGTCGGCCATCGTCAAAGCCTCGGGTGCCAGCGTCGATTGAGGGACATGAAATGAATGGACCGATGGCCCCCGACGCCTTGGCGGGACTGCGCGTGGTTGAAATGGGCCAGCTGATCGCGGGCCCCTTTGCCGGCAAGACACTGGGCGACTTTGGCGCGGACGTGATCAAGATCGAAACCCCCGGCAGCGGCGACCCCTTGCGCAACTGGCGCAAGATCCTGGATGGCACTTCGGTTTGGTGGCAGGTCCAGTCGCGCAACAAGCGCTCGATCGCCATCGACCTGCGCAGCCCCGAAGGCCAAGACATCGCCAAACGATTGATCGCCCAGGCCGACGTGCTGGTCGAGAACTTTCGCCCTGGCACCCTGGAGGGTTGGGGCATGGACTACGAGACCCTGTCGCGCGACAACCCCGGCCTGATCATGTTGCGCATCTCCGGCTATGGGCAGACCGGGCCCTACCGCGATCAACCGGGCTTTGGCGTGATCGGCGAAGCCATGGGCGGCCTGCGCCACCTGACCGGTGAGCCTGGCCGCGTGCCGGTGCGCTGTGGCATTTCAATCGGCGACACCCTGGCCGCCTTGCACGGCACCATCGGCGTGTTGACCGCCCTCTACCACCGCAAAGTCAACGGCGGCAAAGGACAGGTGATCGACGTCGCCCTGACCGAAGCCGTGCTCAACGTGATGGAGAGCCTGATCCCCGAATACAGCGCCTTTGGCGAGGTGCGCGAGCCCGCCGGCTCGGCCTTGCCCGGCATTGCCCCGTCCAACGCCTACAAATGCAGCGATGGCGTGGTGCTGATCGCGGGCAATGGCGACAGCATTTTCAAACGCCTGATGGCCACCATGGGGCGCAACGACCTCGGGCTCGACCCCGAACTGGCCGATAACGCCGGGCGCGTCCAACGGGTCGAGGAAATCGATCAGGCCATCGGCGCATGGACGCAAAGCCAGACGGTCGATGCCGTGCTCGATCAACTGGCAGGCGCCAAAGTCCCCGCAGGCCGCGTGTACACCGCGCGCGACATCGTCAACGACCCGCACTTCAGGGCGCGCGACATGATCTTGCGCCAACACACCCGCGACGGCCACGAGATGGACGTGCCGGGCATCGTGCCCAAACTCATGGGCACGCCAGGGCGCGTGCGCAGCAGCGCCCCCCGGCTCGGCGATGACACCGACGCGGTGTTGGCCGAACTGGGCCTGAGCGCCGATCAAATCCAGCAACTGCGACAACAACAGGTGGTGTCATGAGCGCAAGCAAACCCGCCGCTGGCGTCTGGCAAGGCCAGGGGCAGCGCATCTTCATGCAAGAGGTCGGTACCCGCGATGGCCTACAAATGGAATCGGTCTTTGTGCCCACCGAAGACAAAATCGCCCTGGTCAACGCCTTGTCCGAGACCGGCTTGGCCAAGATCGAGGTGACCTCGTTTGTCTCTCCCCAAGCGATCCCAGCCTTGCGCGACGCCGAAATCGTCATGCGCGAGATCACCCGCAAACCCGGCATCGTCTATAGCGCCCTGGTGCCCAATGTGCGCGGCGTCGAGCGCGCCATCGACGCCAAGACCGACGAACTCAATTTGGTGATGTCGGCCAGCGAAACCCACAACCAATCCAACCTGCGAATGTCACGTGACGATTCGTTTGCCGCACTGGCGCAGGTGGCCCAGGCGGGGCGCGCGGCAGGCATCGGCGTCAATGTGTCGCTGTCTTGCAGCTTTGGTTGCCCGATGGAGGGCGATGTCCCCGAACAAGCGGTGTTGGACTGGTGCGCCCGCTTCGTTGAGGAATGGGGTGCCCACGGGGTGACCCTGTGCGACACCACCGGCATGGCCTACCCCAGCCAGGTGCACGCCCTGACCCGCGCCTTCATTGAGCGCTGGCCCCACACCGAATTGACCTTGCACTTTCACAACACGCGCGGCATGGGGCTGGCCAATGTGCTGGCCGCCATCGACGCGGGGGCGAACCGCTTTGACAGTTCACTGGGTGGGCTGGGGGGCTGCCCTTACGCCCCAGGCGCGACCGGCAATGTGTGCAGCGAAGAAATCGTGCATGCCTTGTCCCTGATGGGCTTTGACACCGGGGTGGACCTGCCCCGTTTGATCGCCGCCGCCAAACGCTTGCCGGGTCTGATCGGGCACGACGTGCCCAGCCAAATCGTCAAAGCTGGTCAGCGCCTGGATCTGCACCCCAAACCCTGAGCACGCGGCTCACTTGAAGCCCACACGGTCCAACATCTGCTGCACCTTGATCTGATTCATCCCGACCGCGCTGATGGGGATGAGTTCGCTCTTAAAAGCCCCACCCGACATGGCGCTCAGCGCCGGGTTGTCCAGCTTCAAGCCCCGCACCACCGGCCACTCGTTGTTGCCATTGGCGAAGTGATTTTGCGCCTCGGGACTGACCAAGTACTCCAAAAACTTGACCGCGGCAGCCGGGTGCTTGGCGTGCCGCGCCACCGCACCACCGGCGATGTTGATGTGGGTGCCCCAGCTTTGCTGATTGGGAAACACCACCCCGATGCGATCCACCACCGCCTTGTCAGCGGCTTGGGTCGAGCGCATCAGCCGCGCCAGGTAATACGTGTTGGTCACCGCCACCCCACACTCGCCACTGGCCACGGCCTTGATCTGATCGGTGTCGCCGCCCTTGGGGGAGCGGGCCATGTTGTCCACCAAGCCCTTGAGCCAGGCTTCGGTTTTCTGTGGACCCAGATGCTCGGTCATGGCCCCAAACAGGCTCAGGTTATAGGGGTGCGAACCCGATCGAATGCACAGCAAGCCCTTGTTCTTGGGATCGGCCAGTTTTTCATAGGTGTCGACGTCCTGCCGGTTGACGCGGGCCTTGTCATAGACCACGACCCGGGCACGCGTGGACAGGCCAAACCAGGCGGTACGGCCTTCATCGTTGGGCTTGGCACGCAATTGGGCCGGCACGGCGGCTTCGAGCCGTTCGGACTTGATCGGCATGAACAAGCCGTCGACCTCGCCTCGCCACAATCGCGAGGCATCGACCAACAAGACCACGTCAGCAGGCGACGCGCTGCCCTCGGCCTTCAGGCGCGCCACAATCCCCGCATCGTCCGCGTCCACGCGGTGGATGCGGATCCCGGTGGCCTTGGTGAAATCGGCGTAAAGCGCCTCATCGGTCGGGTAATGGCGGGCGGAATACAGGTTGAGCACCGCATCATGGCCTTGCGCCTGGGCAGCCCAGGCAGAAACGGTCAACAAAAGGGCGGCGGCACGGTTCAGGTGTGATTTCAGCATGGGGGTCATCTTTCATTTCATCTCAGATGACAGTCTATCACAAATGATAATCACTATCAAATACCCAAAAGGACACCCCTGCTAGCGCTGCCGCAAGGCCCGGCTGAGCAACAGCACCGGCAACAGGCCCACCGCCACCAGGGCCAAAGCGGGCAAGGCTGCTTCGCCCAGTCGCTCGTCGCGCGCCAACTGGTGCGCCATGACCGCCAAGGTGTCGGTGTCAAACGGGCGCAAGACCAAGGTGACCGGCAGTTCTTTCATGACATCGACGAACACCAGCAACGCCGCTGCCGCAAGCGGTCTGCGCAGCAGCGGGCCATGCACCCGCCAGACCAAACGCAGGCCACTGATCCCCAACATGCGCGCCCCGTCATCGACCGCCGTCGGAATGCGGGCATAGCCGCTGTGAACCGACTGCTGCGCGACGGCCACAAAGCGCACCAGATAAGCCCAGATCAGACCCAAGATGGAGGCGGTCAACACATGCCCCACACCTGCATCGGGCCACCGCGCTTGCAGCGCACCCAAGGGCAAGAGCAAGCCAACCACCACCACCGCACCCGGCATGGCGTAGCCCAGACCCACCAGGTCAGACAAGGCGCGGGTCCAGGGCCCGGGCTGCAGGCGCACCTGGGCGCTCAGCCCCAAGGCCAGGCACGTGGCCAGGCCAGCGGTCAGGGTGGCCAGCATCAAACTGTTGCCCGCCCAGGCGGCAAAGCGCCCCAAGGACAAGCCCAGCGCCACATCGGACGCGGCCAGCGTGTGCAACAGGATCACGACCGGCAACGCAAAACCCAGCAACACTGGCGTCAGGCACCACAGCACCGCCAGCCCGGCGCGCGCCCCGCGCAAGCGGGTGGGCTGTGACTCGGGGCCGATCCGATCAGGCCGACCACTGGCGAAGCGCTGACGCGATTGCGATCGCTTTTCCCAGGCGAGCAGCAGAGCGACCACGGCCAACAAGGCGGTGGACAGCTGCGCGGCAGCCATGCGGTTGTCCATGGCCAACCAAGCTTTGTAAATGCCCGCCGTAAACGTCTGAATGCCAAAATAACTGCTGACCCCAAAATCGGCCAACACCTCCATCAGCGCCAGCGCCACCCCAGCCGCCACCGCCGGGCGCGCCAGTGGCAGCGCCACCCGCCACAGGCGACGGCCATAGGGCGCCCCGAGCAGCCGGGCCGCCTCCATCAAGGGGTGAGCACGCTCGGCGAGCGCGGCACGCGCCAGCACATAAACGTAGGGGTAAAGTGCCAATGTGAACACGGCCATGGCCCCCCCTAAGCTGCGCACCTCGGGCAAGACCCTTCCCTGCCAGCCCAAGGCCTCGCGCAGCGCGCTTTGCAAGGGGCCGCTGTACTGCAAAAAATCGGTGTAGGCGTAGGCCAACACGTAGGCGGGCATCGCCATGGGCAACAACAGGGCCCACTCCAGCACGCGCCGCCCCCTAAAC
>JACCDX010843144.1_pt1 | contig 15042 bp, 11 predicted proteins | sample 7449681 | NCBI WGS metagenome assembly JACCDX01 (sample SAMN15323450, study PRJNA562643) | freshwater metagenome | isolation source: river surface water | place: USA:Blue River Watershed | collected 2017-08-18
GGATTAGGTTCTGCTGTATTGGAATTCATGAATGCTCATAATTACCATAGTCAAGTGCGCGTTTTAGGTATACCTGATACCATTGTGGAACATGGTTCTGTAAAAGAATTACAGCAAGAATGTCATTACGATGCCATGGCGATTGCCAATGCAGTAAAAAATCTTTTAGGAAAATCTGTATTAGTAGAAGGATAATTAATTCAAACTAGGATCAAAATCACCTTCTTCTTCTGGTGCATCTGCAAATGTGCTTCGATCAAATTTTGTTTCGTATGAATCGGTCTGCTCAATGTATCCAGGCTCTAAATCGTCCTCCCTGTTTTCATTCCATTCAAGGATAAAATTATTGCGACCTTCGCCCACCATTAATTTCATGTATTTCTGTTGCGCTAATTCTAAAATAGATAAGAACAAGAATAAAGCGTGCACTCGGTCTTCACAAATATCAAATACTTTTTCGAAAGCAACTGTCTGTCCCTCTTTTACCAATGTAAGCAAATAAGTACGACTGCCTTCCATGGTATAATTGTATCGAACAACTGTATGAACAGGTCTGTTTTGACGTTCGTGTACACGGGTCATGACTTTCTCAAAAGCTTTCATCAACTTAAACAAAGTCACTGTGTGTAACTCTGTGCCTTCGGCCGCTTCTTCTCCTACCAATGACATTTCTTGTTGTATATTACCACGCTTCAGCATCAACATTCTCATGGCTTCTAGGTCGGCCATTTGAACTGCAGCTTCTTTGTACTTTTTATACTCTAAAATTTTATCAATTAATTCTTGTCTTGGATCTATCTCATTGCCCAACGCATCTATTTCTTTTCTAGGCAATAACATCTTAGCCTTAATACGCATTAAAGTAGAAACGAATAATATAAATTCACTACTTAATTCAATATTAAGCTTGTCTTGTGCATGGATAAAATCTAAGAAATCCTGTATGATTTTAGTGATCTGGATATTGTAAATGTCCATCTCATCACGCTCAATAAAGAACAACAAAAGGTCAAAAGGACCTTCAAATTGGTCCACTTTAATAGAATAATTAGTATGCTGGCTCATCCTTGCAAAGAAAGTGATATTTATTCATTTTTTAGCCAAAATGAGGCATCTTTGTTCAAAACCAAGAAGGATGCATCAGAAGTGGACCAACTGGCTAGTATTTGCTTTATTATCAATCGTATGGGGCAGCTCCTTTATCTTAATGAAAGAGGGATTGAAGGCATTTACCCCTTACCAGGTCGCTTCGCTTAGAATGCTTTTTGCAGGACTGGTTTTATTGCCATTTGCAATCAAGGCATTCCGAAAAATACCAAAAGACAAAATGGGTATCGTCATTGTTTCTGGCTTGATTGGAAATTTTATCCCAGCCTATCTTTTTTGCATTGCTGAAACGAGAATCGACAGCGCTTTGGCAGGTATTTTAAATTCCCTTACCCCCTTATTTACCATCTTGGTTGGTGTTGTATTCTATAAAACACAAACCACCACTATTAAATTCTTAGGCATCTTGATTGGATTTGTTGGATTGACTTTTTTACTCTTAACTGGAAAGGAAATGCACTTTGAAAATCTTTCTTATGCGAGCCTTGTCCTTGTTGCTACAATGATGTATGGGGTCAATGTGCATACAGTCGGAAGAAATTTAAAAGAGATAAGTTCTATTCAAATTGCATCGGTGGCATTTTCATTTTTGATTTTGCCAAGCGCTGCAGTCTTGTTTTTCACAGGTTTTTTTGACTATAATTTTCAGGATCCCATCGTACTCCATAGTGTTTTCATGAGTGCCATTTTAGGCATGGTGGGGACTTCCATGGCGTCTATCTTATTTTATTATTTAGTTAAAAAAGCAGGTATCCTTTTTGGATCATTGGTCACCTATGGTATTCCAATCGTGGCTGTGGTATGGGGTTTGATCTATGGAGAATCTTTGGAGCCCATGCAAGTGGTTTGTTTAGGCGTGATTTTATTGGGCGTCTATATTGTGAATAGAGGGAACTTGAATTTCCTTCCTTTCATAAAACAAAAAAGCCCCCAATCTTAAATTGAGGGCTCAATAAGTGACAAAAAAGATGAACCGATTAAACGGTCATGATTTCTTTTTCTTTTGCTTCTAAATGTTTTTCAACTAAAGCGATATGTTTATCAGTTAATCCTTGAATGGTGTCTTCTGCCCCTTTGCAGATATCTTCACTCATGCCATCTTTTTGTAATTTCTTCACTTGCTCAATATGATCTCTTCTGATATTGCGAATAGCCACTTTGCTTTGTTCTCCTTCTCCACCTGCCTTTTTTACCATTTCCTTTCTACGCTCCTCGGTCAATGGCGGCATAAATAAACGAATATTCACCCCGTCATTCTGAGGTGTGATTCCAATATTGGCGCCCATGATCGCTCTTTCAATTAAAGGCAACATATTTTTTTCCCAAGGCTGAATGCTTATCGTCCTAGCATCTAGTACTTGCACGTTGGCGATCTGACTAATTGGTGTAGGGGTGCCATAATAATCCGCGTTGACACCTTCTAAAATGGCAGGAGAGGCCTTGCCAGCACGAATTTTGGACAATTCTATTTCTAAGTGATTGATGGCTTTTTTCATGCCATTTTCAGCATCTGTACTAATTTTCTTTAATTCCTCTGACATAATTCAATGTTTTCAATGACAAAGCTAATAAATCCTTGGTATTCTGCCCTTACCTTTTTTTATGGCAGTAATTTTTCTATCTTTGTTCGAACGTTAAAATACAATTATGTCAACAGCGGAATTAAAAAGAATTGCCTCTCAAGTAAGAAGAGATATCGTTAGAATGGTGCATGCACAACAAAGTGGTCATCCAGGAGGTTCTTTAGGTTGTACAGATTTTTTAACGGCGTTGTATTTTAAAGTATTAAAGCACGATCCTGCTTTTAATATGGATGGCAAGGGCGAGGATCTTTTCTTTTTATCCAATGGACATATCTCTCCTGTATTCTATTCTGTATTAGCTAGATCAGGTTATTTTGATATCAAAGAATTAGCCACATTTAGAATGATCAATTCTCGTTTACAGGGACACCCTACCACACACGAGCATTTACCTGGAATTCGCATTGCTAGTGGTTCACTTGGACAAGGTATGAGTGTAGCGATTGGTGCTGCCTTATCAAAAAAATACAATAACGACGATCGTATCGTGTATTCCTTACATGGGGATGGTGAATTACAAGAAGGTCAAAACTGGGAAGCCATTATGTTTGCGGCACATAATAAAGTAGATAATTATATTGCTACGATAGATGTGAACGGACAACAAATTGACGGACCATTGAACAAAGTATTGAATTTAGATAGTTTGGAAGATAAATTTAAGGCATTCCATTGGACAGTATTGCATATGGATGGCCACAATATGGATGAGGTTGTTGCTACCTTAGAACACGCTAAAACATTGACTGGACAAGGTAAGCCGATTGTAATATTAATGAAGACGACCATGGGAAAGGGTGTTGATTTTATGGAAACCGGCCACGAATGGCATGGTATTGCACCTAACGATGCACAATTAGAAAATGCATTAGGACAATTAGAAATGACTTTAGGAGATTTTTAATACATTTAAGACTTATATAAAAAAAGGGAAGCGATGCTTCCCTTTTTTTATTCGATCATAAGAAGGGATCACAAAAAGGCTATCCTATTTTTTCAAAGATGCGTCCAGCTGCTTTTTTAGCAGGTACCCAACCAGCCACAATTGCAATCAACACAACTAAACCAACGACTGCTAAATAGTCTGTCCAAACTGCTTTTACAGGATAATAGTCAATGACAAAACTTACCCCTTGTAATTGGATGAAATGAAATTGTGCTTGTAAAAAAATCAAACAAGACGCAATCAATCCTCCAATCAAAGCGCCCGTAAACGACATCACAATAGATAAGCTCAAAAATATTTTTTGAATCGTGCCTGCAGTAGCACCCATGGCATGCAATACATGAATGTCTTTTTGTTTTTCCAACACCAACATCGTCAATGCGCCCACTAAATTAAAGGAAGCCACCACCATAATAAGAGCAAGGATGGCGAAGATGATCCATTTTTCTATTTGCATAATTTTGTACAAGTCTGCATTCTGTTGGTATTTATTCTGTACTAAAAAATTAGTTCCCAAAATATTTTGAATCGCTGCAGCAATGGTTTTTTCTTTGGCTAGATCAATGGATAATTCAATGCCAGAATATTGATTGGTATCTAAATCAAATAAATATTGTGCAAATTGATTGGAGGTAAAAACATATTGCACATCAAATTCCTGTTGTACTGAGAATGCGCCAGACTGCACTGCTAACAAGTGGTTCAACTGATCCATTGATTTCAAAGACTTCCCTGATCGGCCCACTGCAATCAATTCCATTGATGCGCCCAAGTCTGTATTAAACAATAATAAATTTTCTTCCACCCCAACACCTAATACTAGTTTAGGACTATCCAAATTACCCACTTCAAAAACGCCTCGTTTTAAATATTGATTGACTTTATTAATATGAATATAATTTGAATCAACCCCTTTTACAAAGACCACCGTTTGATTTTCGTTATGTACAAGGATCGCTTTGTTTTCGACAATGCCTGTCGCATAATGCACTCCAGGGATTTGTCTAACTGCATTTAATTGTTGTGACGATAACTGTGTAAATTTTGCAGCTTTAGGGATGACACGTAGGTCGGCATAAAAATCAGAATACAATCCATTCACAATTTCAGAGAAGCCATTGGAGACACTTAAAATAGTGAGTAAGGCTGCTGTACCAATGGCAATAGCAAAAACACTTACCCATGCAATGAATTGAATTGCCTGAAAGGAGTATTTACCTCTAAAATAACGCCAAGCAAATAAAAAATGCAACTTATAGTTTTTTTAAAATCTCTTCCATTTTAAATACATAATCCAATGTATCATCAAGGTAAAAATGCAATACTGGGATACGTCTTAATTGATGCTTCATCGCTTCTTGTAGGTGCTTTTTGATGTCCCAAGCCTGGGCTTGGATTTTCTTAAAGCAGGCCTCCTGATCGGCCACTTGAAATAAACTTAAATAGATTCTAGCTTCCAATAAGTCTGGGGTCACTTTTACTGTGGAGATCGAAATCATCCCGCCTTGTAAATGGTTCAAGCCCAATTTTAAAAAAATATCATTCATGGTGCTTTGAATCGCACCAGCCACTTGTTTCTGTCTTTTTCCCTCTTCCATAATCAAAGTCGTTGATTCGCTGTAAAATTAGTTACTTTGCTGATTATTCTGAGGGAATAGTTTTAATTATGAAGAAATTTATTCGCATCATAAGTTATATCAGAGAATACAAGGCCTATATGGCTTGGTACAGTCTATTTATTACCTTATCTATCGTCTTTGGCTTGTTTTCCTTGGGAATGCTCATGCCTTTTATGGACCTTATTTTTGGAAGCAGTGAATTAACTGGTGCAGTTAAAATTGCCACTTCAGCTAATGGATCTGCTAATATCAAAGACATCGTATATGGCTTTTTGCAAGAAAGTATTGTTGCACACGGAAAGGTGACTGCGCTAGGCTGGATTTGCTTAGCTATTATTGTTAATATTTTTTTAAAAAACCTATTTCTTTATTTGTCTTTTTATTTCTTGGCACCGATAAGAAATGGAGTTACCAGAAAATACTCAAGGCTCTTGTATGAAAAAATATTACAATTACCAATTGGTTATTTTACTGAACAACGCAAAGGAGATATCTTAAGCAGATCCTCTAACGATATCACTGAATTAGAAAATTCAGTGATTGGTGCATTAGAAGGTCTAATTAAGGAACCTTTAAATATCATAGGCATCCTTATTTTCTTATTTATCATAAGTGCAAAACTTACTTTATTTGTTTTTATATTATTGCCACTAGCAGGTCTCATTGTAGGACGCATAGGTAGAAGTTTGAAAAAACATACCAATAAAGCCCAAGTAAAATGGGGAGAGATTTTATCTCAGATGGAAGAAACTTTAACTGGCTTAAGAATTATCAAAGCATTTAATGCAGAAGGCAGAGTGAAAAAACAATTTTTTGGTTTAGTGGATGAGATATTTCATATCAAAAATAAAATTTTGAATCGACGCGATTTAGCCTCCCCTATTTCTGAAACCCTTGGTGTTGTTATTTTATGTGGCGTTTTATGGTTTGGTGGAAAGCTAGTGTTGAACGGTGAAATACTCAATGGTAGTTCATTCATTGCTTATGTCGCTTTATTCTCACAAATAATTAATCCGTCTAAAGCATTGTCACAAGCAGTTTACAATGTGAATCGCGGAACGGCTACACTTGATAGATTGAATGAAATTTTAGAAGCACCAAATACGGTAGAAGAAGTAGCCAATCCAATTTTGATCAATGGATTTGAAGATAGTATACATTTTGACAATGTTGGATTTGCTTATCATGATGCAAGCATTTTGAATGGCATTCATTTGAACATCAAAAAAGGAAGCTCTGTTGCGCTGGTTGGTTCTTCTGGTGCAGGAAAAAGTACACTCGCAGATTTAGTACCAAGATTTCATGATGTATCTTCTGGTAATTTATATATAGACGGGAAAAATATAAAGGATTATAGTTTACATAGCTTAAGACAATTGATTAGCATTGTGACACAGGAGCCTATATTATTCAATGATACCATTGCTGCGAATATTGCACTGGGTAAGCCAGATGCAACGATGGAAGAAATTATTACAGCAGCAAAAATTGCCAATGCTTATGATTTTATTATTCAAAAAGAAGGCGGTTTCGAATCCATGATTGGAGACAGAGGTAGTAAACTAAGTGGTGGTGAGCGTCAACGTTTAACCATTGCTAGAGCAGTGCTAAAAAATCCTCCTATCTTAATCCTAGACGAAGCAACTTCTGCTTTAGATACAGAGAGCGAAAGGCTTGTACAAGACGCCATTAACAATATGATGCAAAACAGGACTTCTATTGTCATTGCGCATCGCTTATCTACCATCCGCCACGCGGACGAAATTATTGTCTTACAAAAAGGTATAATCGTAGAAAGAGGCAACCACGAAAACTTACTAGCACAAGGTGGTTACTACAAGAAATTAATTGAGATGCAGGAAGTGAAATAAGAAGTTGCGATAGCAACTGATGCGAAAAAGATAATTTATAAAAAACTTATTCCACAAAAAACCCGATCGATGATCGGGTTTTTTTTATACGCTTATATTCGTTCGAGCATTTCACTCGCTATCATCTTTATTGGTCGCTGCTATTTTTTACATAGCCTAATTTTGCTTCTAAGCTTAAAGTAGCATGAGGTACAGCACGTAAACGTGCTTTGTCGATTAAACGACCTGTTACTCTACAAATACCATAGGTTTTGTTTTCGATGCGCATTAAAGCTTTCTCTAAATGGTCGATGAATGTGATCTGACGGCTAGCCATTTGGCCCAATTGCTCTCTTTCCATGCTAACACTACCATCTTCCATGGTCATGTATCTTGCATCATCATTGTCACCACCCATTTCGTCCTTACGTGTGATCAAACCTTGTAAATAAACTAATTCTTTTTTTGCAGCATCTAGTTTCTTAGAAATTAAATCTCTAAACTCAGCTAGTTCTGCATCTGAATATTTTACTAAAGTCTCTGTGGATCTTTCTACTTCTTTTCTTTTCTCCATTGGAACATAACCTGGTTGATAAGGAACACTGTTCTTTGCATTGATCTTTGGAACTTTAATATCCTTGATCGGTTCTGCTGCCTTACGTACCGGTTTTACAGGTGGTGTAGGAATAACAGGAACTGGTTTTGCAGGAGGTACATATTTTTCAACTGGCTTTGCGGCCACTACTGGTTTAATTGGTGCTTTTACAGGCACTGCTTTCTTTGCTGGAGCTGGTTTTGCTGGTGCTTTTACAGGCGCGGCTTTCTTCGCTGGAGCTGGTTTTGCAACAACTTTAACAGGCGCTACTTTTTTAGCTGGAGCTGCCTTTTTTACAGGAGCCGCTTTTTTCGCAGGAACTGCTTTCTTCGCTGGCACTGCTTTTTTTGCTGGAACCGCCTTTTTTACAGGAGCCGCTTTTTTCGCAGGAACTGCTTTCTTTATAGGTGCAGCCTTTTTAGCAGGAGCCGCTTTTTTTGCAGGCGCTGCTTTTTTAGCTGGTACTACTTTCTTTACCGGAGCAGCCTTTTTAGCTGGAGCAACCTTTTTAGCTGGTGCTGCTTTTTTAGCAGGAGCCGCTTTTTTTGCAGGCGCTGCTTTTTTAGCTGGGGCCGCTTTTTTAGGTGCTGGTTTTTTTGTAGCCATAATTATCCTTTTTGTCTAACTAAAATCCTTAGTTTTTGGTCATTGATGTCGATATCGACGCCTTCTTCAAGGCTAGATACCCAATCTATTTGGGTAGCCAATATTTCGCGGCAAATATACTCTGAAAATTCATTAACAGCGTCTTTCATATTGGTGTTATCCACAATTTGGAGTAAAATCTTGTCTGTGAGCTCAAAATTGGCCTCTTTTCGGATGTTTTGGACCCTATTGATCAATTCTCGAGCATTTCCTTCTTTTAAAAGGACTTCAGAGAGACTGATATCCAAAGCCACAGTCAAATTGCCCTTTACCGCGACACTCCAACCTGGAATATCTTCTGCTATAATATCTACTTCATTGATTAACAATGTAATAGCACTTTCTTCCACCTGAATCGTGAGGCTTCCATTACGCTCCAATTCGGAAATCTGGTTTTGGCTCAAGGCTGCAATGACTGCAGAAGCCTGTTTCATCTTTGTACCCAATTTCGCACCCAATAACTTGAAATTAGGTTTAAGCTTCTTGCTAATCACCCCTTCCGTCTCTGTGATATAATTGATCTCCTTCACATTGACTTCGGCTAGGATTAATTCTTCCATTTGTTCAATGGCCAATTTCATAGCAGGGTCTAAAACTGGTATCAATATTTTTTGTAATGGTTGACGTACTTTGATATTCACTTTTTTACGAATAGATAAAACCAAAGAACAAATATCTTGTGCCAACTGCATTCTTGTTTCTAAAGCTGCATCCATTTTGGATGGATCTGCTTTTGGAAAATCAATATGATGAATGGATGTTGCGTCAAATCTTTTTGTAAGTCCATTTAAATTTCTAAACAATTGATCACAGAAGAATGGTGCAATGGGCGCCATTAATCTTGCAATGGTCTCGATACATTCATACAAAGTTTGGTAGGCTGCAATTTTATCTTCGCTATAAGTACCTTTCCAAAATCTTCTTCTACATAAACGTACATACCAGTTACTCAAATGTTCGTCTACAAAAGTCTCAATGGCACGTCCAGCAATGGTTGGCTCAAAGTCATCCATCGCCACTGTTACTGTTTGTACTAAACTATGTAAAGATGAAATGACCCAACGGTCAATTTCTGGACGATCTTTCACAGGGATATAAGCCTGTTCGAATTTGAATCCATCTACGTTGGCATACAAAATAAAAAATTGATAGGTATTGTACAAGGTGCCAAAGAATTTTCTTTGTACTTCTTGGATACCAGATAAATCAAATTTTAAATTATCCCAAGGAGAAGCATTGGTGACCAAATACCATCTTGTTGCATCAGCACCATAAGTTTCTAAGGTCTCAAATGGATTCACCACATTCCCTAAACGCTTACTCATCTTGTTGCCATTCTTATCCAATACCAAGCCATTACTCACCACGGCTTTATACGCCACCTTATCAAAAAGCAATACACCCAATGCATGTAAAGTATAGAACCATCCTCTAGTTTGGTCTACGCCTTCTGCAATAAAATCTGCAGGGAATGCAAAACCTTTGTCTACTAAATCTTTGTTCTCAAATGGGTAATGCCACTGTGCATAAGGCATTGCGCCCGAATCAAACCATACGTCTACTAAGTCCGAAACGCGATGCATTGGTCTGCCTGTTGGACTTAAGATTTCTATTTGATCCACAAATGGCTTGTGTAAATCCACGTCCAATTTGCCATCTACTATTTGTAGTTGCACCTCTTTATTGTATCCTTTTTCTTTTGCTGCTAAAAATCCTGCAGTCAATTCGTCTATTGAACCAATACAAGTTTCTTCTGTTCCGTCTTCTGTTCTCCAGATAGGAAGTGGTGTTCCCCAATAACGGCTACGTGATAAATTCCAATCCACCATGTTCTCTAACCAATTACCAAAACGACCTTCCCCTGTACTCTTTGGTTTCCAGTTGATGGTTTTATTCAACTCCACCATTCTATCTTTCACTGCAGTAGTTTTGATAAACCAAGCATCCAATGGATAATATAAAATTGGTTTATCTGTTCTCCAACAATGCGGATAATTATGTTCGTATTTTTCTACTTTAAACGCACGATTTTCTTTTTTTAATTTTACCGAGATGTCTACGTTCACATCTTGGAAATCTTTTTCATCTTTATAATTCTTCACGAATCTTCCAGCAAATTCTCCTACACCATCAATGAATTTTCCTTCTCTATCCACCAAAGTAATGATCCCTAAATTATTTTTTTGTCCCACTTTATAGTCATCTGCACCAAATGCTGGTGAAGTATGAACGATACCCGTTCCATCTTCTGTGGTCACAAAATCACCTACAATTATTTTAAATGGATCGCCTTCAATATTGGCTGGATTATTTGCTTCGAATGGCATCAACTGCTCATAGCGTAAACCGTCTAGTTGACTTCCTTTGAATGTAGTCAATGCCTTCCATGGCACTATCTTATCCCCTTCTGCAAAGCTTGTTAAGCTCAATCCTTCTTCTTTGAAATACTTTGATACCAATGCTTTTGCTACAACTACATTCACTGGCATTGCAGTATATGGATTGTAAGTGGCTATTAAAGCGTATTCAATATTTGGTCCAACAGTCAATCCTAAATTAGATGGTAAAGTCCAAGGCGTAGTAGTCCAAGCCATATAATACACATCTTTAGAAAGTGGATTGGTTGCCGCAGCATCAAAAATAAATTGACTTTCTTTTGAAGGGATGGCTTTAAACATCGCCACCACCGAAGTGTCTTTTACGTCCTTGTAAGTACCAGGCTGATTCAATTCATGTGAACTCAATCCTGTTCCAGCTGCTGGAGAATAAGGTTGAATACTTACGCTTTGATATAAGTACCCTTTTTTATAAAGTGTACTTAAGATCCACCATAATGTTTCAATATAATTGTTTTCAAATGTGATGTATGGATTATCTAAGTCCACCCAATAACCCATCTTATTGGTAATATCATCCCACTCTTTTTTATAACGCAATACAGCTTCTCTACATTTTTGATTGTAGGCTTCTACAGTAATCGTCTTTCCAATATCTTCCTTGGTAATGCCTAATTCTTTTTCTACGCCTAACTCTACAGGTAAACCATGGGTATCCCATCCGCCTTTTCTTTTTACTTGAAAACCTTGCATGGTTTTATAACGACATACCATGTCTTTTAAAGTTCTTGAAATGACATGGTGAATACCTGGCATGCCATTGGCACTTGGAGGACCTTCATAAAACACAAATGGTGTTTTACCTTCTCTTAATTGAACGGATTGTTCAAATGCTTGTTCTTTTTTCCAAGCTGCTAAAATTTCTGCCTCTATTGTTGGCAGATGTAAGCCATTAAATTCTGGATATTGATTACTCATAAAACGCTTGTCCTATCTGATTTTTAGGCCATGAAGGTACGAATAAGCGCTGAAAAAAGGAAAGGAAATTATGCGGCTTCCTCTGAAGGGAAAAACTTGCTTTGAAATACGAATAATGCAATGACCCCTGTACTAATGGACATATCGGCGAAATTGAATACCGGACGGAAGAATTCAAAGGACTCGCCGCCCCAAATAGGCATCCAGCTTGGGAATTGTGCATTGGTGATGATTGGGAAATAGAACATATCTACCACTTTGCCATGTAAAAAACTGGCATAGCCACCACCTTCTGGTAAAAACTGCGCTACCATCGCAGTATATGGAATACTTGCATCAAACAATAGACCATAAAACATACTATCAATTAAATTGCCCAATGCCCCTGCATAAATTAAAGCAGCACAAATGATAAATCCATTATGGTATTGCTTTTTGATAAATCCTTTGATTAAAAAAGTACCCCAAATCACCGCAGCCAGTCTAAATAAGGTCAATGCGATTTTACCAAATCCACCACCAAATTTAAGGCCCCATGCCATCCCTTCATTTTCTACAAAATGTAATCTGAACCAAGACCCAATGATTTGATGTTCTTCACCTAAAAAATAATTCAACTTGATATAGAATTTCAACAACTGATCAATTACAATAATGGCAATGATGAGTGCTGCTACTTTTTTTCCGTTCATTTTTAATTGCATAATTAAATAGTATTGTCCTTAAAGTTCTTTGGAAGGTTCTTTTGACGATTTGAAAAGATAGAATACAATATGGATCCTGTAATTGAAAACACAATCACTAATAAAGATAATAGCACTTGGGTGTTTTTACTCATGACCATATTGATATAATGTTCTCCAAGCATTTTTACACCAATGAAAATCAATACAATCGCAATACCTTGTTGAAGATGTTCAAATTGATTCACTGCGCCTCTTAATAAAAAGAACAAAGAGCGTAAACCTAGTATCGCAAATATATTAGATGTATAAATTACTAAGCTACTCATTGAAATTCCCATTACTGCTGGGATAGAATCTAAAGCAAATACTAAATCAATGGCAGCCAATAAAACCACCACCACGAAAAGGCTTGTATACATAGGTTTTCCGCCAATACGCATCATGAATTTGCCATCCCCATCTTCATTGGTGATAGGTAAAAACTTTTTTAAGAAAAGATAGATCTTAGATTTATGTGGATCAAAAGCTTCATCTTCTCCTGCACTAAACATCTTATATCCTGTATACAATAAAAACACTCCAAATAAATATAAAATCCAAGCAAACTTGGCCACCAAGGCAACACCTACTGTGATGAAAATCACTCTAAACAAAATCGCAATTAAAATACCGATCAACAATACCCTTGAGAGGTGTTGCTCCTTTACTTTAAACGCATCAAAAATTAATATGAAAACAAAAATATTATCGATACTTAAGCTCCACTCCATTAAGTAACCGCTTAAATATTCAAAGGCTAATTTCTGTCCTTCTTCTATCCACATGAATACAAAGAAACCTAAAGCCAACATGACCCAAATAAAAGTTTGTTGAAGGGCTTGACGAATGGTGATCGTCGTATTTTTTTTACTCAGAAAGCCTAAGTCTAAAATTAATGCAGTCACTACAACCACGCCAAAAACTAGGTATACTATTTGATCTGTTGTCATGCTGTAAAGATAAGCTATGATTTAGATACAGCAAATCGAGATTGGCGATACGCATAAGCTGCCCAATAACCTAGTCCAAGCAAAAAGAGTGGACCAAGTAATAATACCAACTGTATCCAAAGTCTATTTTTGGCTACTTTTCCTGGATCCAGTCTTCTTAATACTAGATTCTTTTTTCTTGCTTCTAATAAACTAACTGGTTCGTTTAAATAGGCAATCATATTTTGAAAAAAAACAGGATTCGCAAATTGTACGCCCTCATAAGGTATCATCCCCATTGGGAGCGGCCCTTTTTGAGCATCCACAAAATTGGTAATTAAATCGGCATCGGATAATACAATTTGTTTTGATGCTTTATTGCCAGTATTCTCAAAAGCTTTGCCGGTGGCTAATTGAACTGAGTCCATTAAAGACTGAGTAAGCCTACCTGCAAAGGCAGACTTAAATTGACCTTCTAATAAAACTGCAATCGGAATATGTTGTTTTGTAAAACTTGCTAATTCACCTTCCTGCTGACCACTATTTAATTGAATCATCGTTGGGCTACTAATGATCCTGCTTGTAGAATCCGTAGTTAATAAAATGGTCTTGGTAATACCTGCAGCCCTTACGGTGTCAATACTTGCTGGGAAGGCTGTCAATACCCTATCCATATTTTGTACCATAGGATGCTCCGATCCAGCTTGTGCAAAAGGATAATATGGCCAAGGCACTCTTTGTATGGTTGGCGCACCTGCTGCATCTACACCAACCACCATTGGCAATTTAGCGCAATTCAAATCTTGCACTAAATTAACATTCACCCTTACCCCATATTTAAACAACAAGGCGTCTAAACCTAGTCCACGATCAAAGGCAAGGTAGGCGCCGTTTGTATTGCGTAAACTGTCATACTCCGCATACAATGGATCCAATGCCCAAATCACATTGCCACCAGCAAGTACAAATTGGTCAATTTTTAATTGGTCTAATTCCGTAAAGCGCTGAGTTGGTTTTACAATTAATAATGTATTGATTTTACTTGCATCTGGGAATCCTTTCTTTAAATCAAATACACCAAGATTATATTGATTTTTAATGGACTGTCCTAAATCGTTTACTGTATAATCCAATGGCTGACCATTGCCCACTAGATAAGCAATGTTCGGGCGTTCAGTCCTATTCATTAAATAAATGGCCTGCACAACTTTATATTCCAAGAGTGCCTCTGCAGCATTAAAGCTGGCTTCAATATCTATTTCTGGTAATTCCTTTACAATATTATATGGCTTAAAAAATTGCTTGCTGCTTCTTAAGTCAATCGCGATTGGTTTTTGCCCCTCCACTTCAATCAATAACCCTGGCACCAATAATTGATCTAATTTTTTATCAGTAATCGTTTCCGTATTTTGAAAACGATCAATAGGCAACCCTTGCTTTTGAAGACTATCATAAAATAGCATCAAAGCACTGTCTTTAAATAGTTCGCCCGGAACAGTCTGTTCCCAACTTACCCATGCAGGATTCAGTTGTTCTAATTGATCAAGCAACTGAATAGTGGCGAGTTCTAGTTTTTTATAATGTGCTGGCAATTCGCCTCCAAGATAAAGATGGATTTTTACCGGCTTTTGTACCGCTTGAACCAATATAGTAGATTGATCACTGATGGTATAGCGCTGGTCTTTCGTAAGATCTAATTGCAATGGATACAATTGACTTAGGTAAATCA
>JACCDX010131365.1_pt1 | contig 15030 bp, 17 predicted proteins | sample 7449681 | NCBI WGS metagenome assembly JACCDX01 (sample SAMN15323450, study PRJNA562643) | freshwater metagenome | isolation source: river surface water | place: USA:Blue River Watershed | collected 2017-08-18
CTACGGGCTTGATGTTGATACCGAGGCAAGACTGCTTCGAATCGCATCCGAATACACAACCGATGTCACCTTCTTAGGAGCTCACGTCGTTCCCCGAGGTGAGGATCGCGAGGCATACCTCGCGTCCGTTTGTGGCGAGATGCTGGATAGAGCTTTGCCCTATGCGAAGTGGGTTGATGTCTTTGTTGATAAAGGAGCGTTCTCGGTTGAGGAGGCTCGTCGGGTTCTGATTGCTGCGGCGGGCAAGGGTCTAGAACCAAGGCTGCATGCCAATCAACTTGAGAACATCGGTGCTATCGACCTTGCACTTGAGTTTGATTGCGCTTCGGTTGATCACTGCACTCACCTAACTGATGCTGACATTCAAAAACTAGCTTCTTCAAACACCGTAGTGACACTGCTCCCAGGAGCTGAGTTCTCAACCAGAAGCCAATACCCAGATGCCAAAAAACTTGTTGAGGCAGGCATCACGGTTGCAATCGCAACTGACTGCAACCCAGGTTCCAGCTTCACAACCTCGATGCCGTTTTGCATTGCGCTTGCAGTTCGTGAGATGGGTCTGACTCCAGACCAAGCTCTATGGGCAGCGACTCGCGGTGGAGCAAAAGCTTTGCGCAACAACCTCGGCACTTTGCGCGTTGGATCAAAAGCAGACTTTGTGGTTTTGGATGCACCAAGCCACATTCACCTTGCCTATCGTCCGGGAGTTCAGTTGGTCTCACAGACCTATATCTCGGGTAGGAAAGTTTTCGAAAGGAACTAAGTGAAGGTCGTAATCTCCACCTCAGGCATGAGCTTCAGCGATGTTGTTGCTATTGCTCGACACAACGCTCAGATTGAGATCTCTGCTGAGTCGCTGGATGCCATGGCTCGCACTCGCGCACACATCGAGCGCCTCGCTGTTTCGGAGCAGCCGGTCTATGGAATCTCTACAGGTTTTGGAGCTCTGGCTCAGCGCCACATTCCAATCGATTCACGCGTTCAGTTGCAGAAGTCCCTCATTCGTTCCCACGCCGCAGGCATGGGTGATCCAGTTGAGCGCGAAGTGGTTCGCGCTCTGATGGCACTTCGCCTAAAGACAATGTGTTCAGGACAAACCGGAGTTCGTCCAGAAGTCGCGCAAAACTATGCCGCCATCTTGAATGCAGGCATCACCCCGAGGGTTTTGGAGTATGGATCTCTTGGTTGCTCGGGGGACCTAGCTCCTTTGGCCCACTGCGCCATGGTGCTGATGGGAGAGGGTCGAGCCTTTGGTCCAGACGGAGTCGAACGACCAGTTGCTGAGCTGTTGGCAAAAGCGGGAATCACACCAGTTGAGCTTCGAGAAAAAGAGGGTCTGGCGCTAATCAATGGCACCGATGGCATGCTCGGAATGTTGATTCTTGCTCTGACCGATCTAGATGTTCTGCTCGACCAGGCCGACATCATCGCAGCGATGAGTGTTGAAGGGCAGATGGGTACCGATCAGGTATTCCGCTCTGTCCTGCATGAGGACCTTCGTCCTCACCCCGGTCAGGCCACCTCTGCTCGCAACATGTTTGAAGCGTTGCGAGGCAGTGAAATTGTTGCCTCTCACCGCCATGGTGATGGTGTGGTTCAGGATGCCTACTCACTTCGTTGCGCACCACAGGTAGCAGGTGCTGTTCGCGACACCATGGCTCACGCGCGAATGGTCGCCGAGCGAGAACTCGCCTCGGTAATCGATAACCCTGTGGTGCTTTCAGATGGTGAAGTCACCTCGAACGGCAACTTCCACGGAGCTCCAGTTGCCTACGTTCTCGACTTCCTGGCAATTGCAGCTACTGACCTCGGTTCAATCTCAGAGCGCAGAACTGACCGGTTCTTGGATGTTTCCAGAAACCGAGGACTGCCTCACTTCTTGGCAAACGATGCTGGCGTGGATTCTGGCTTAATGATCGCCCAGTACACGCAGGCAGCGTTGGTATCAGAGAACAAGAGATTGTCTGTGCCAGCAAGCGTTGACTCGATTCCTTCCTCTGCGATGCAGGAGGATCACGTTTCTATGGGTTGGCATGCCGCTCGCAAGCTGCGCAAGGTTGTCGATAACCTCAGAAGAATCATCGCGGTTGAGTTGATTGCAGCGGCAAGAGCCGTTGAGCTCCGTGCTCCACTTAAGCCAGCCCCTGTTACAGGGGAGTTAATCTCAATACTTCGCGAGCGAGTTCCTGGCATGGGTCCAGACCGAGATCTTGGTGAAGAGCTGGCTCAGGCTTACGAGTTGTTGCTCGCAAAGTAAGAGTTCTCCACAGGTTAGATAAGCGCTTAGTTATCCACAGAAAAGTCAATCTTGGATTTTGGTATCAACTTGATACCATATTGTCATGGCTATGACACTTAGATTGACTGAAGAAGAAGACAAAATCCTCGAGCGCTTGGCAAAACAGCTGAATTTGTCCAAGCAGAAGGCTCTCATCGAGGCCATGAAACAGGTCGAAGCCAAATCTGCAAAGCAGCGTTTATTGGCCGAGGCTCTCGAGTATGTCCTCACACACGACAAAGAACTAATGCAGCGCTTGGCTGACGCATGACCGAGTACATCGAGCTCGAGGAAGCCGTCTCACTCATAAAGAAACTCGGCTTCTACGTCCGTGACATTGGACTTCTCGAAGGCGCGTTGGCCAGACCTAGGACCACGGTGTTTGGCGAGGATGCCTATGAGAGCTTGGAGCTCAAAGCCGCAGCAATGTCTCACTCCCTTATAAAGAATCACGCCTTAGTTGATGGAAATAAGCGGACAACTTGGGCCCTGATGGTCTCATTTCTGTTCATTAATGGTTACAGGCATGATTTCACCGCAGACCAAGGTTTCGCTTGGACCCTAGATCTAGCCACCGACAAGATCACACTTGAAGAAGCGGCTGCACAGATTCGTGAGCATCTAGTTTCGCTGAGCTAGCTCTTCGCAAAACTCTCAATCGGAGGGCAGGTGCAGGTGAGGTTGCGATCACCAAATGCCCCATCGATTCTTCTCACCGGTGGCCAGTACTTACTCTTGCGTTGAGAATCTGTTGGGAAAACTGCCTCTTCGCGAGAGTAGGGGTGGTTCCATTCAGACACCAGATGGTTCGCGGTGTGGGGAGCGTTTACTAGAGGGTTGTCTTCCCTTGGCCACTCACCACTTTCAACCTTTGCTGCCTCAGCCCGGATTGCGAGCATGGCGTCGATGAAGCGATCCAGCTCTTCCTTTGGCTCCGACTCGGTGGGCTCGATCATTAGTGTTCCCGCAACCGGGAAGCTCATGGTTGGTGCGTGGAAGCCGTAGTCAACCAGTCGCTTTGCGATGTCATCGTTACCGATACCGGCATCGCGCTGGAGTGGACGAATGTCAATGATTGCCTCGTGAGCCACCAAGCCGTGCTTGCCTGTGTAGAGGAGCGGGAAAGCGTCGGAGAGCTTCTTTGCTACGTAGTTTGCACTCAGCACCGCGACTGCAGTTGCAACCCGGAGACCCTCTGAACCCATCATCTGGATGTAGGCCCAAGAGATCGGCAGGATGCTCGGGGAGCCAAACGGTGCAGCCGAAACAGGTCCATAGCCCGTGAGTTCTTGCTGTGCCATCGAGTGGCCAGGGAGGAACTTGGCTAAGTGAGTGCGAGCCACAACTGGACCAACACCTGGACCGCCACCACCGTGAGGGATGCAGAAGGTCTTGTGCAGGTTTAGGTGCGAGACATCGCCACCGAACTCACCAAACTTGGCAAATCCGACAACCGCGTTGGTGTTGGCACCATCGATGTAGACCTGACCTCCGGCTGCGTGAACCAAGTCACAGATCTCAACAACCGCTTCCTCGTAAACACCGTGGGTGGATGGGTAGGTGATCATCAAGGCGGAGAGCTTGTCTCCGGTTTCAGCAATCTTTGCCTTGAGGTCCTCGACATCTACGTTCCCGTTTTCATCGCATGCCACAACCACAACCTCCATGCCCGCGAGCACGGCGCTCGCGGCATTGGTGCCGTGGGCTGAGGACGGGATTAGGCAGATGTTTCGGCCAAAGTCCCCGCGTGAGCGGTGGTAGCCGCGAATGGCGAGAAGGCCCGCAAGCTCACCTTGGGAACCGGCGTTTGGCTGGAGCGAAACTGCCTCGTAGCCGGTGATGTCAGAGAGCCAGCTGGTTAGTTCGTTGATCAGCTCAAGGTAACCCTGGGTGTCCTCGGCGGGTGCAAACGGGTGCAGGTTTGCAAACTCTGGCCAGGTCACAGCCTCCATCTCGGTTACCGAGTTGAGCTTCATGGTGCAGGAGCCAAGGGGGATCATGCCTCGGTCGAGTGCGTAGTCAAAATCGGCGAGCTTCTTTAGGTAGCGCAGCATCGCGGTCTCGGAGTGGTAGCTGTTGAAGACCGGGTGCTCAAGGTAACCGCTGGTGCGTTCGTTGACCAGTCGCACTTCGGCGTCACTGAGTTTTGGTGCTCTTGCTCCGAATGAGGCAGCCAGGTCTGCAAGGTGTTGCCAGGTGGTGCTCTCATCAATTGAGATGCCAAGTGTTGAGGCATCAACCTTGAACATGGTTAGGTTGTGTTTTCTTGCCTCGGAGAAGTACTTCTGGGCATCGGTGTTAATCACTCGAATGGTGTCGAAGTAGTTCTCATGCTGAAGAGTGAATCCACCTTCCTTCAACACGGTTGCTAGTGCTGAGGTCTTGGTGTGGATTTCGGAGGCAATGGCCTTGAGGTTCTGAGGTCCGTGATAGACGGCATACATTCCTGCCATCACCGCAAGCAACACCTGTGCGGTGCAGATGTTGCTGGTGGCCTTCTCGCGACGAATGTGCTGCTCTCGGGTTTGAAGTGTTAGGCGGTAGGCAGGTGCACCCTCGGCATCCACCGATACACCAACAAGTCGACCGGGCATGGTGCGCTCAAGCTTTTCGCGCACTGCAAGGTAACCGGCGTGTGGGCCGCCAAAGCCCATTGGCACACCGAAGCGCTGAGTGGTGCCGCAGACTACGTCTGCGCCCATTTCCCCTGGTGGCTTGAGCAGGGTTAGGGCCATTAGATCTGCGGTTGCAATGGCCAGTCCACCGAATTCGTGAACCTTTGCAAACAGGTTCGTCATGTCGACAATTCGACCCGATCCACCTGGGTACTGAACCACTGCACCGAAGCACTCTTCGTCAAGTTCATTTAGGTTGGCCGGATCGAAGTAGCGGACGGTAATTCCGAGCGGCTCGGCTCGGTGCTCGAGAAGCTGTTTGGTCTGTGGGTAGAGGTCGTTGTCAACGAAGAAGATGTTTGACTGGGAATCTGCGCTGCGCTTGGCAACCATCATCGCCTCGACCACAGCGGTTGACTCATCGAGCATCGAAGCGTTTGCAGTCTTCATGCCAGTCAAATCAGTGACTACGGTCTGGAAGTTGATTAGGGCCTCTAGTCGACCCTGGCTGATTTCTGGCTGGTAGGGGGTGTAGGCGGTGTACCAGCTTGGGTTCTCCAAAACATTGCGCTTGATAACGCCAGGAGTTCTGGTTCCGAAGTAACCCTGTCCGATAAAGCTCTGGGTAATTCGGTTCTTAGCTGCAATCTCATGCAGTCTCGCTAGCGCCTCATCTTCGGAGATGGGATCTGGCAGCGTTGAACCACCCTGGTATTGGATGGCTTCGGGCAATGCCTTGGCCATTAGGTCAGTGAGCGAGGTCGCTCCCACAAAGTCCAGCATTTCCTTCTGCTGGTCGAGGGTTGGACCTACATGGCGATACTGAAAGTTGTGGTGCTTCTCTAGCACTTAGTTACTCCCCAATTAGCGCGTTGTATTCGGATGCGGTTAGTAGCTCTGGCAGTGAGCTGAACTTGATTTTCACAAGCCAGCCCGCGCCATATGGATCATCGTTAATGGTTTCGGGAGAGCTGTCCAAGGCTGAGTTAGCCTCAACAACTTCGCCATCCATCGGGGCGTATAGCTCACCAACCGACTTGGTGGATTCAATCTCGCCACAGATTTTCATGTAGCTGGTGTTTGAACCAACCTTTGGCAGGTCCACATAAACAATCTCACCCAAGGCATCTGCTGCATAACGGGTGATGCCAACCGTGGCAACATCGCCATCAATCAGCACCCACTCGTGCTCCTTGGTGTACTTCAGGTTCTCTGGGTTTGACATTACTTTCCCTCTCGCTTGTAAAAAGGCATCGCTACAACCTCGTAGCTGACTCTTGAGCCACGAACATCTGCTTCTAACTTGGTGCCGATCGGTAGCTGCTCCGAAACCTCTAGGTAAGCCATCGCCACCGGGTAACCCAGGGTTGGACTGAGTGCTCCGGAGGTCACTTTGCCGATCGCGCTTTCACTGCCCGGATAAAAGATTTCATAGTCCTGGCGCGCTGCTCTGCGACCTTCACCGCGCAGTGCATGCAGCAGTTTTGTTGGTTGGTGAGAAATCAGTGCGGCTTTACCAACAAAGCCTTCTTTGTCTTGAGCAACCACACGTCCCAGACCGGCCTCCTGAGGTCTAGTTTCAAGATCAAGCTCATGGCCATAGAGCGGCATACCGGCTTCAAGTCGCAAAGTGTCTCTGGCTGCCAGGCCGCAAGGTTTGATGCGCTCGCCGCCTTTGGCGAGAATCAAATCCCATACCTTTTCGGCGTGCTCTTTATGCATCGATATTTCAAAGCCGTCTTCACCGGTGTAGCCGGTGCGAGCCAAGAGCACTGGGATCCCGGCTAGGTTCGCCGAAGCGATCGAGTAATACTTCAGTGGGTTTGGGTCGATGTCCACTAGCTCACTCAAAATCTCGGTGGCGCGTGGCCCCTGAAGAGCAAGCAGTGCTGAATCGAGCGAGTGATCTTGGAGTTCAACATCGAAGTCTTTGGCGAGAGTTTCAAGCTGGGCGTATACCGCTTCGCGGTTTGAAGCATTTGCAATCACCAGGTAGTCGCGCTCAGCAATTCGGTAGACGATGAGGTCATCGATGATGCCGCCCTGCTCATTGCAAATCATCGTGTACTTGGCTCTGCCATCTTTGAGTGATGAAACTTTAGAAACGACTGCGTAGTCCAAGAAATTTGCGGCGTCATCCAGCACGCTGATTTGAGCCATGTGGCTGATGTCAAAAAGACCAGCGGAGTTCCGAACGGCGTGATGTTCGTCTAGATCGGAGCCGTAGCGCACGGGCATGTTCCAGCCACCAAAGTCAGTGAAAGCTGCCCCCAGCTCAAGGTGTTTTTGGTAAAGCGCCGTTGTCCTCACATTCAAACCCTAACCAAGAATTTGAGGGGCAATTCCGCTGTCGCTAAATCGTGATTAGTTTGTTTCTTAGCTCGGCGTATTTTTGTGCAGTGAGGTTCACAACCTCTTCGGGCAGGGTCGGCGGCTCACCGGTTTGATCCCAGTTTTGAGCGAGCCAGTTTCTGACAATCTGTTTGTCAAAACTCTGGTCTCGAACGCCTTGCTCCCAAAGTTCACGGTCCCAGTATCTTGATGAGTCTGGGGTTAGGACCTCATCACCTAAGGTCATCAAATTGGTTCTTGGGTCATTGCCGAATTCGAACTTGGTGTCAGCCAAAATTAGGCCCGCTTTGGCGGCTAGTTGTGAGGCTTTTATGAAGATGCCAATGCTCAAATCACGAAGTTCTTCGGCAACTCTGGCCCCGACAAGTTCGATTGTTTGCTCAAAGGTGATGTTCTCATCGTGCTCACCCTGCTCGGCTTTGAATGCTGGGGTGAAGATCGGATGAGGCAATTTGTCACCAAATCCCAAGCCTGCTGGAAGCTCAATTCCGCAGACCGTGCCAAATTGCTGGTATTCCTTCCAACCTGAACCGGATAGGTAGCCGCGGACCACACACTCCACCGGATACATCTCTAGGCGCTTCGCAATCATTGCTCGCCCAGCGACCTCGGCGGGGACTTCAAGCTCATTGGATCGGTGATTTGGAACATCAAGCCGGTCAAACCAGAAGTTGGTCATCGCGGTCAGGTTCTCGCCCTTGCCGGGAATCTCTGGGTCCAACACATGGTCAAAAGCGCTGACTCGATCCGAGGCAACAATTAGGACTAGGTGGGAGAAGTGTGGGTCGACTGGCTCGTAGAGTTCGCGAACCTTGCCGGAGTAAATGTGGCGAAAACCCTGCAGCTCCACTAGCTCACCTTGAGCCCAATGTCGTGACGGTAGAAGCCGCCCTCGAGTGAGATCCGTGACATGCCTTCATAGGCCAAGGTTCTAGCCTCTTGGAAAGTCTGTCCGCAGCCAACCACCGACAGCACACGACCGGTCGGGCTTGCCTTGCAAACCTCAACATCATCCATCGCCTCGACTGATTCAATACCGAATACTTCCCTAACCGGAGCGTTCGTCACTGGGTAACCCTCGGATGCCAGAACGACCGTTACCGCGCAGCGAGGTGAGAACTCTGCGCCGGGACCATTTTCAAGCTTGCCGGTTGCACTTCGCATCAGAAGGTCAGCCAGGTTGGACTGCAATCTTCGAAGCACAACCTGGGTCTCTGGGTCCCCAAAGCGAGCATTGAACTCGATCACCTTTACTCCTCGTGAAGTAAGGATCAGACCGCAGTAAAGAAGACCCACGAACGGTGTTCCTCGTCGTGCCATGGTGTCAATGGTTGGTTGCGCCACACGTTCGGTGACCTCTTCGACGAAGCCTTCTGGTAGCCAAGGGATTGGTGAGTAGGCACCCATCCCTCCGGTGTTTGGACCCTCGTCATTGTCGTAGGCACGCTTGTAATCCTGAGCTGGGGAGAGTGGCATGACACTCTTGCCATCGCTCAGGAAAAACAGAGACACCTCTTGGCCGTCTAAAAACTCCTCGACCAGGACGCCATCTTCGATGAACTTGGCTGCGTGATCCAACGCGGCTTGTTTATCCGAGGTCACGATTACTCCCTTGCCGGCAGCTAAGCCATCTGCCTTCACTACGTAGGGAGCACCGAACTGGTTGAGCGCATCCTCGACCTGTTCCAATGTGGAGCACTCACGTGCCATGCCGGTCGGGACATCGGCAGCCGCCATGACCTCTTTGGCAAAGTTTTTGCTGCCCTCGAGCATTGCTGCCTGTTGGCTTGGACCAAAGACTGCGATGCCCTGCTCGCGAAGGGCGTCGGAGACTCCTGCGACCAGCGGAGCCTCAGGGCCAATTACTGCTAGGTCAATGCCGTGTTGGAGGGCAAGGGTTGCAACTGCAAGCTTGTCGGTTGCAACAATCTCTGGATGGACTGTGACCTCTTTGCCGATCAGCTCATTGCCTGGGGCGCAAATGATGTTTGCGGCAGGGGTTCCCGTGCGAATCAAAGCTTTGACAATCGCGTGCTCTCTGGCTCCGCCACCAACCACCAAGATCTTCATCTTGGTGAGTTTACCGCTCGAGCTCCTATAGAACTTGGATAGCTGGGATGTAAACAACCCCGCGCTCCCTGGGACCTATAACTAGGACCTGTGCGTCACTACGATCCAGCAGTCGAACCATTTTCATTACCTTGGCGCAGTCCCAAGGCTCGGGTACTTGGCTGGTTGTGGATAATTGGCAGATGGCGAAAAAGCAGATCCCCTCCGCCGAAGGCTTGGCGGCAATCGAAGCTGGCAATCTGCCTACCGCCACCAGGTATCTACTGCAAGAGATTGAGAAGCGCTATCCCGGAGGCACAGTAGAGCTTCGAGTTCCGCCTTTTGGGGCGATCCAGTGCATTGCCGGCATGGATCATCGCCGCGGCACGCCTCCAAATGTTGTTGAAATGACTCCACAGGTGTTTCTGGATTTAGCGCTCGGAACCAAAACCTGGGAGCATTTCACCACCGCCGGATCGATATCAGTTAGTGGCTCTCATGCAACCGAGGTTCGCAGCATGTTTCCCCTAGACGAGCTCAGGTTCTCCCAGCTCTAGAAACAGCGCGGTGTTCAGCTTGAAAGCTAGCTGAACCTCGGCCACGAGTTCTGAAATCTGAGCATCCGTCAGCGAGGTGGAATCCATGGCCTCTCGATAACCAACCTTGATTGGAACCGGATCACCCAGGTTTGAGAAGTCGTAGAAGCTCACCTGATTCGTACCCAGTCCATAGTGACGCTGCATCAGGGCACCAATTGCCTGACCTCCGGAGAGGTCGCCTAGGTAGCGGGTGTAGTGGTGGGCCAGAAACTCGTGGTCTGAAACGCTCAACTGTTCCAGCCTCAAAACATATGCTGCGGTAGCGGGCAAGATGACCGTTTGCTGCCAATCGTCAACACCGAGCGCTTCGAGGTCTGCCACGATTCGATCGAATCGCCTAAGACCGCTGTGGTAAGGGAGGGTGTCAGTTTCAGGCAGTGATCGCTCCAGTGCCTGGTAGACGAAAGCGAGCTGGTTCAGGTACTCGACGTAGTGCCGCTTGGTTAGCTCCCCCTTCATCAGGTGAGTTATAAAGTGCACATTTTCCGCGGTCTGGTGATCTGACATCGATGCGGATCGGAGTATTTGGGATAGCGATTCCATGATTTCCTGAAGTGGTTAGGTTTACCTAACTGGTTAACCTAGTGCCTGAGTATCCAGCCACGCAATCGATTCTTTTGTGAGTTAATGGTGGGCATGGAAAAACCAGAAGAAGTCGAAATCAGAAGAGCCCCAAAGCTGCTGGCCTGGGCACTCACCGGTGGCGTTTTTGGATTGCTCTGCGCAGTCGTCCTCTACGTTTTGATTCCGGCTGAGAATCGATCGTCCGAAGATGTCTTTGGGCTTCTGCTGGTCGCACTCGGTTCCCTCGGCCTGGGACTCGGAGTGGCATTCTCTCTGGCGATAGATCTGTTCAGCTCTAAAAAAGCGAAGCGAGCTCAGGCGGTCAGAACCGAGCCGAAAGCCTAAGCTGGGCACCAAACCGGAAATAATCCGGATCGTGGTTTGCGATCACGAAGCGAGCACTTGAGAGTTCCACGATGCTTGAAACCAAGAGTTTTGCCGCCTCGTCTAGATGTGCAAGAGGCTCATCCAGGATCACAAAGTCAAACCCTAGTGCCAGTGAAAGACGTATCTTCGCCTTCTCGCCCGAGGAGCACAGTGCGTAGTTTCTGCCGAGTAGTTCTGAGAGGTCAATCTGTTCATGGTCGTTATTGGCCCGCTGTCCAATCAGTCTCGAGAGTTGTTCGACACTCAGGTGCTCCGCAAATTCCGAGTGCTGGGACAGCACTCCAAACCTGATCTTGTTTTGGAAAAGGTGGTTTTCTAGGCGATCGAGTAGGGTCGACTTGCCACTTCCATTCTCACCGCTGATCACCACCACCCGGTGCTGTCGCGACAGCTTTAATAGCTCAGCTAGCATCGGGTCTCCGGTTCAAGAACCACAGCATGACTGGGCCTCCAAGCAACGCGGTGATCAGCCCGATCGGGAGTTCTAGGGGCGCAGCTACTGCCCGAGAAATCAAGTCAGCCGCAAGCAGCGTGAGTACCGCCACCAACGATGATCCAAGCAACTGCTGCTTGAGCTCGCTACTAAAAACCGCTCGAGCGATGGTTGCCGAGAGTAAGCCAAGAAAAGCTATGGATCCGGTTGCAAAAGCAGAGTTAGCACTGAGGAGAGCCACCGCAATCGCCGCTATCGCGATCAGTTTTCGCTCGGAAAACCCGAGACCCCGAATTACCGCAGGACCAAGACTCAGTCGTTCGAGCTGCTTACTAAACAGCAGGATCACAACTGCTCCCGCTAGGGCAATCAGCAGAATCAGAAGCGCCGAGGAGGTGGTTTGCAACCCCAGTGACCCAAAGGCCCAGAGCGAAACCGATCGAAGCCGTGGATCCGGCGCGAGAAAGCTCACCAAGCCAACAGCGGCGACCGCGAAGGCTCCGAAGGTGAGACCGATCACGGCGAGCTTTGGCCTCAGATCAGTTTGTTGCCTAATCGAGAGCCTTCTGAGCGTGCCGGCTGACCAGGCAATAGGCAAAACACCCAGCAGACTGAATATCGCCGCACCGGACCACGCCAGCAGGCTGCCAAACCCAACCCCCGCGCTAACCGTCAGTAACGTGCCAAGTGAGGAAAATGCTGTTATTCCAAACAGTGCCGGCTCGGCAATTTGAGAGCGCAGAGCGAGTTGAAACAGCACGGTTGCCATGGCGGCACTGGTTGCCACTCCAATCGCTGCCAACACCCTTGGCAACCTAATTTCAAAAATCACGATGCTCGCCCGAGGATCATCAAATTCGATGCCGTAGCGGCCCCAGAGCAGTGAGACAAGAATGAGCAGAACTATCGCCGCGAGAATCGCGGTTTTGGTGACTCTTCTCAATTATGGCCCATCAAGCACTTCAGCACAGCCGGGGTCTGGGGCCCAAATGTCAAAAGATCGGCATCGGCCCCGACCAATACACTTCGCTCCAGACCTGCCCTGGTGCCCGCAATCCCCGGCAGCCGGACTAACCCATCGACGCCACCCACAGACTGCAAACCCTTCTCCATAACCAGCAGGTAGTCAGGGTTTTGCTCAAGCAGTGCCTCGGCGGCGATCGGGGCAAAGCCGCTGACCCCCAGTTCCGTCCCCACATCAATCGCGCCGAGCCGCTCGATGAGTTCGTCGGCTCCCGATCCAGCGCCACCGATCAGGTAGATGCCGGCATTCCCACGCAGGTAGAGAAACGCAATTTTCTGATCGGCGAATGCTTCGCTGGGAAAGGTCGCCAGATCCCTCTCGATGGCCTCAATCAGTTGTTCGCCTCGGGGAGCAATCTTTAGCGCCGCGGCTATTTCGAGGATTCGCTGATAGCTATCCTGCAGGCTTGAGGCGGACTCGAGTTTGATAACTCGAATCCCGCTTTTCTCAATTGCCCTTAGGGCTGCGTCATCTGGCTCCGCGGCGTCTACAAAAACCAGGTCTGGGTTTAGTTCAAGCAGCCCCTCTAGGTCAATTTCGTGCGCGGGGTTTAGCACGGGAAGATCAAGATTCGAGCCGAGGTCCTGACCCACCAGAGCACTCCCAGCACCGAGCGATGCGACTACCGATGCGGCACCCAACGACAGCGATGCCACTCGAAGGTTGATTTGAACCTCACTCAACCGGGTTGCGGTTTCGGGGCAAAAGGTCGAAGTCTGCTCAGCCTTTGCGCCGCATCCAGCTAGTAGCAAAAGACTGAGAACTGCAGCGACAAACTTCACTCCATTAGTTTGTGCAATCGAAAATTTCAAACCTGACAATCTGTCAGCTTTCGCAGCTGAGCCTTGTTTAGCGTTTCGCCCAAGATGTTCAAAAAATCTCTGGTTCTTGCCCTCACCGCGCTACTTATCGTCACGGCCACCCCCGCGATGGCCACCAAGCGAACCGTCACTGGACCAGAAAATCAGAAGCTCAGCGCCTCGCAGACCACCAAGTTGCGCGATGGCCAGGTGGTTCGGGTCACGGGAACGGCGTTCAACAAAAAGGTGGGCATCTATCTTGCGTTTTGTGAGCTTCCGCGGAAGGGTTCCTTGCCCGCGAACTGCGCCGGCGGTGCAAACGTCGCAGGCGATTCACCAAGTTCGTTTTGGATCTCTTCGAATCCTCCCGCCTATGCAGGCGATCTAGTTCGCGGTTTCAGCTCAAGGGGAGGATTCATCCTCGACCTCAGAGTTACCAGGTTTATTGGCAAAACAGACTGTGCCATCAAAAAGTGCGCGATTCTCACCCGCGCAGACCACACTATGCCGGCATACCGCAGGGCTGATGTGGTGATTCCGGTGAGTTTTTCAAAGTAATCGAGGACATAAATGAAAAAACTTTTGGTTGCCATCGCGGCGCTTGCGCTTTCGGCAGCAACGCTGCCGGCGAGCGCTAATGGGTTTGCCGTCAGTATCTCTAAAGCGGATGGTTTGGCCATTCCGGAAGCCAGCGTGAGTGTTTCAGTCGCTGGAATTCCTCAGGAGCAGGGGATCTACCTCATGCTTTGCGAGGGCACGAGCGCAAACCCGCGGCCAGTGAACTGCTCAGCAGCTCACCAAGCCTGGCTCTCAACCGCAGCCTCCGCATTGCGGATGGGTGCAGCTGCGGCGCTCCCGCTAAACGAGTTCAAAATCGCATCCTCTTTCTCGACCAGGGCTGGAGTGGCCGTGGACTGCACCACTGCGAAGTGCGGTGTCTTTGTGCGCCGGGACCACTTTGGCTCAGCGGATGTTTCGCTGGATCGATTCATTCCAGTCAGCTTCGCGACCCCAAAGCCAAAGGTTTCCGCACTGGTTGGCGGATTTGAAAATCGAGTTGCCATTCGAGTTTTTGGTGCAGCCGGTGAGGTTGTGAAGGTGAAGCTGGGTGGGCGTTGGATTGGTACCGCGCTGACTCAAAACAATCAGCTCATCTCGTTTAGAACCGGTGCGAAATCCGTGCCGGTGCAGGTGTACCTAAACGGTGTGAAGCTATCGGAGGGAACAGTAAAGCTGGGTTAGACCCCAACAACCCCTGAGATCACAAAGCGTTCGAGGGTGGCGGCTTCGGTTTCGTAGTCGCCACCTTCTGCTATGCGTCCGGCGGCTGCCACCACGGAGGAGTAGACAAACCCAGCTAGGGCTTGAGGATTCTCCGGGGTCAATTTCTTTAGCGGTGAGTACAGCGTCAGCATAAATTGCCCATGCATCGCTTTCACGAGACCCCGCTTGTCATCCGGCAGTGAATCCAGTGAGATCTCCTTCACCACTCGGTGGGAAGCCGAAGTTAGGTATTCGAGCGTGTGGCGAACCCAAATAGTCAGTTGAATGACCGGGTCATCTGTCTTTTGGGCCTCGGCATCCAATTCATTAGATAGGTCCGCCATTTCGTTGATGACCAACTCAGCGAAGATGTGCTCCCTAGAGGCAAAGTATTGATAGATCGCGGGTCGGGACAGCCCAGTCTCCTCAGCGATGGCCCGCATGCTGACAGACTCCGCTCCACTCTGCTCGATGAGGTGAGCGGTTGCAGCCAGAATCGCCTCTTGGCGGGCGTCCGCTTGACTTGCTCTAACCATCATCATCTTGTGGTTAATCCTAACCCCGGCTACCCCGATAAACTAAGGCCATTCTCGGTTGGCAGGGGTCTAAATGCGCGGTGACGGTCTTCTAAACCACGACATCCTGCCGAATGAAAAAGGACCTCAG
>JACCDX011253016.1_pt1 | contig 15029 bp, 19 predicted proteins | sample 7449681 | NCBI WGS metagenome assembly JACCDX01 (sample SAMN15323450, study PRJNA562643) | freshwater metagenome | isolation source: river surface water | place: USA:Blue River Watershed | collected 2017-08-18
GGTTCAAAGCTGATCAAGTGTTCAGGTTTATCTAAACTTCTGTCCACACATATGACCTGATCAAACACATCACCAAATACGTTTTTCAGATTGGTCAGTCTGGCCTGTTTACTGATGGGGTTACTGCCGCTGGCTGTGATGCAACTGATATTACACCAGGGTGCCAAGATGCGTATGGCTTGTGGAGCACCAGGTAATGGTGACAGGTTGCCAAAGTCCACATGCAGGTGGAAGCGGTCAACCCATTCATCCATCTGCTGTGTGGTCAAACCCAACAGTCTTTCCAGATCATGGGCTTCTTCCATATCCGCGAAGTCTTTGTGCAAGTGGGGCGCATGGGTTAGCAGGAATTGTTCAAATCCTGCTAACCAATTCAACAGCACACCATCTACGTCCAGTAACAAGTTAGGCTTGTGCATTTATTCAGCCACCATGGCCAGTTCCACCAAGCATGCACTCAGATTGATTTCTGGGTCAGCTGCAATGGAATGATCTCTCAGTCTGTTCGCAATGATCACAATGGCTGCATTCTGGGCCTTGTCTGTGGTGCCCCACCAGTCCAGATTGCGATATAACAGCCTGTAAAACTCTTCATACTCATTGGGCTGAATCTTACCTGAAATCAGCTTGCGGGCTTCAATTATCTTACCCTGTTTGAACAAGCTTACTGCTGCAACCTGATACTCAGAATCACCAGCCACAGTGTCACCACCCGGCCTTCTCAGTTCACCGTTCACACAGTTCTGTTGCAGCATGTTGATGCACTTGCGCAGATCAGGATAAGCCACAGCCACATAGTCATCCAGGATGGCCAGGTTGGTTTCATCCAGGTTGACACCCTCCTGCACCAGGATGGTGGCAATACGTTCAAAGTATAGATCCCGATCCACACTTTGAATTTCGAATGTCTGACAGCGGCTCTTGATGGGCGGAATGATCTTGTGGCTCAGGTTGGCTGTGAATATGAAGCGAGCCACACCTGAGTAGGTTTCCATCATGTTCTTGAGGCCAGCTTGGCCATTGGGACTGAAGTAGTCAAACTCGTCGATGATCACATAACGATAATCGCCCAAGGGCATGGTGCTCACAAAGTTCTCTAGGTCACGCACCACGTCAATGCCGTTGTCCACGCAACCATTCACAAACTTGATGTCGCCCTTGTCCACACCCAGCAGCGTCATGAGCATGAAAGCCAAACTGGTCTTACCCACACCTGGGCTTCCTGTGAGCAGCAGATGCGGAATCTTACCTTCCTTCACCCAAGCTTGCACTTGATTCTGCTGATCCGCACTGCTCCACACATAGTCTGCCAGTGTGTTTGGGCGCCATTTCTCTACCCAAAGATCATTCTTACTCATGATACCATCTATCTCCTTGATACATGTTCAAGTTTAAGGAGATAGATGGTTCAGTCAAGTGTCTTCTTGCACCAGCATGATGGCATCTGATTCCACCATGCGCACCACTTTGGACACACCTGTGGGTGAGATCACATTCACACCACGAGTCCAGCGACCGTGACTGATCAGGATTCTGTCACCTGGTTTAACATCAGTAATCTCTGATCCCACAGCATACACAGTGCCCCAGCGTGGACGAATGCCTCTTTCTTTACCATTATCGTCAGGTATGATGAGACCTGACGCCAGTTTCTGATCACCGTGTTCCATGTCACACACCAACACTCTGTTTCTGAGTGGGCGAATGTCACCTGCGACCTGCCACACATGTGGTTCAAGTTCTGTCATTACTTGGTACCAGCCTTCTTGTTCACAGGTGGGATGGAACCATCCTTGACCAGATCTTGTAAGGTGGGGAATGCAATGTCTGCATCAGGTCTGGGGGTGTTTATCTGTTGTTTCACAGCAGCTCTCTGTGTGACACCCTGTTGCAAAGCAGCTTGCGCATCTCGTTCAGCTTGTACTTGTTCTTGGGTTTTCAGAATAACACCGTTGTCACCCAATTGATCGCCTCTCACATTGGTTCTGGTATTACCCAGTGTGCGTTGTGTTTCATGAGCAGCACTTAGTGAACCAAAGTCCACAGGATCGCCTCTCATGCTGAGTGTTTGTTTGCGTAAAGTTCTCGCCATGTGATAACCTCTATAATGTGTTCAGATATTTACTCAGTTTCTAGGGTGCATTTGAAGAACTCTTCAGGATCCAGGTCATACTCTAGTGGGTTGATGCGATTGAGACCAATCACATACAGGATGAAACAGCTCACAGAGCTGCCTCTGCCAATACCCCAGACCAGATTGCGACTTCTCCATGTGTCCACCAAATAGATCAAATGACGAAAGATGTCATGCACCTTCAACTGATCAATCAGTTTGAGTTCATATGTGGCTCTTGCCTGCTCTGCAGGAGATTTGCACCTGGTCAGCACATATTGTGCAAGATCAATCTGCGCATATGGTGCAGGAGTGAACCAACCTCTGTCATGCACCTTGTTCACATCTTTGATTGTGAAGGGCCAGTTATCCTGACTTTCACACATGTGCACATATTCTCGCTTCACAGCATCATCCTGCCATTCAAACAAGCTGTCCTGTAGCGCACCCTTATAAGCCAATTCGATCACTCCTTGTTCAGATAGCCAACACACCCCTGCTTCATCCACATGATATAGTTCTGTCATGATATGGGGTTAAACTTGTTACTGGTGTTGGTGGTGGGCTTGGTGGGCTCATCATCTTCAATGGGATCTGTGTTGACAACCACAGGATTTGAGGTGTCTGTAATATCTCTGTTCATGTTCATGGCCCGCTCTTGTTTTTCCAGGAAGATGGCTTCTCGCATCTGTTCCAGTTGGTCCCATACTACAGGATTGTGCATTTGATTCCTGGAATACATTTGCATGCGTTTGTTGATCTCCACATTCTTTTTTTCCAATTCTTCGAATGTGAGAGATTTCATGTTATCAAATAAAGGGTGCATTCAGACTCCTGTGTCTCGCTTGACAGAAAACACAGGATTGCATATACGCCAACCTGTGCCACACTTATCACAATATATTTCCATGTTTTTCAGAACTGCATTGTGGAGTTTGAGTGTGCTCGTATTCTTGCATGTGACACATGTGAAGTCAAATGATTGAGGGCGGTCTTGTGATGTATCTTGCACACGTTCCACCTGCCAAGATTGCACTTTGGTCTTTTTACGTTTATTGTTGGGTAGCTGTACAATTTGGCCCATAATATGTCCTCACACACATATTTAAAATGCATGTGAGGATGTAGCCTAATACGTTAACATTATCAGCTAAGTTGAAGGCCTGTGGCTGTGAAGCTTAGTTGGCCAAATACGCTTTTCACATGAATAGAGTCACCTTGGTTAAGACCAATTCCAGTAACCGAAAACATACCGTTACCTGCAAGTGGTGTGTCCCAAGCAATGTATCTAGCATCAATTAGTGTGCCTCCAGCAGGTACTAGCGCAATACGGAAAAACTCAATATCTGCACTTTGGTTGCACACAAATATAGTGACCTGGGCGCGAGTGTTAACGGGCACAATATACAGAGACGTGGGACTCTCCACATCTTGCGGTTTCAGCTGGTTAAATATTCTGGGAGTGGTCACGCTCATAAGTTCACCAATAGGTTGTTATGATGTATTTAATCCATCAGTAGCCTGGTTCATATCTGAGCTGAAGACCAATCAGCTGATCTGAACTGAGCATCACACAGTTTCCTGGTGTGATCACACAAAGTGCCTGCTTTTCCACCAACAGCTTCTTGTAGACTTCCACAAACTTGTCTTGCAGATTGTTATCCTGTCCTGTCCAAACAAACTTTTCTTCATTAACAAACATTGTGACTGGTTCTACATCTAGGTTGAACACATAATGTCTGCCAGTTTGTTCAATCAGATGCAAACAGTAATAAAGAGGTTCCATGATATTCTCCTTGGTGATTATGAAATTGTGATCATATTTATGTGTCCAGATTATATGACAATTCTTTTGGTGGCCACCTTGCGTAACACATGAGCCACGTTATCTGCACTTGCGGTGTCGAAACAGAAGTCATATGTGGTGGGAGCTTCCCACTGATTGTTCTGTTCCCATTCGGAATCAGATCCCTGCATGTAAACCAGGATGTCAGGATTGATCACATCACGTTGAGCTTGTAGTGCACACACATGATCCAAAATCACACATGCACTGCGATCAGATCTGGCTCTGGTCAACATGCGATATGTGTGCCTCATCCTGCCACTTTCTGTATAGTCCACATCTTTGTCTGCAATTCTGATTTCCATGCTGTTCAACAGGCTGCTGTCCTGGATGTGTGTGGCCAACTGAGCAGCCATCTGCTTGCGTTCACTACTGGGAGGACCCATCACTAACACTCTGAACTTTCTGTCTGTGATCAGTTTATAATACTGCACCAGACCATTATCCAGGCTGTGAAACACCCAGGGTCTGAAAAACACACCCTGGCTGGGCTGCAACAGAATGTTGGTGTGCAGATGCCATTCAAACAGGTTGCGATAATTGAATTGGTGTCCATGTAGTGCATGTTCTGCATCCACGTCACCTTGTGCGTCCACATGATGATACAGATTGAGGGTGGTCTTTTCCAGAGCACACACAAATGCCCATTCATTCAGACTGTCAAACTCTTCAAAGTGGATCACATTGTTGAGTGGTCGTCTGAAGATGCCTGAGCGTTTATGATCTATAATTACTCTTTCACCCAACACTCTGCTCATAAGAGGTTCTAGTCTGTCCAACACCATGTTGATGTTTTCCAGTTCGGCACCATAAGGCTTCTGGGTGAATGTTAATCCTTGTGTGACAGCCACCAGATTGTGTGCTTCTTGGGGTTTCAGAAAGTTGTCTGCATGGATGAGTTTCACCATGCTTCTGTTGATGGCTTGTTCAGTCATTCAGTTTACTCCATACTAGGGATGCAATTTGTGAATAAATCTTACTGATCACATGATCAGGATCGCTCAGCACCAGGGGGCGGCCCAGGTCGCTCTGCTGTCTCACTTGTGCATGCAAGGGCAGACTGCCCAGTAACTGCGTTTGAAACTCTTCGCTCAATTTGATTGCACCAGATTCTCCAAACAGTTGGTTGTGATGACCACATGATTCACACACATGAGCACTCATGTTTTCCACAATACCCAACAGCTGAATACCCTGGTTCACATACTGTGCCATGCCTCTTCTGGTATCTGCCACAGCCACTTGCTGTGGTGTTGTCACAGTCACAACACCAGCGTCTCTCAGCTTGTCACAGATGCTCACCTGCACATCACCAGTACCTGGGGGCATGTCCACCACCAGGCACTCCAGCTCGCCCCAGTTTGTGTGACAGAGCAGGTTGATCACAGCCATGCTCAGCATGGGTCCTCTCCACTGTACAGCATGAGCATCTGTCATTCTGGTGGCCAGGGTTGCAATGGTTACCCCTTCAGCGCACATGGGCACACTCAACATGGGATTATCGCTGGCTACCACAGGCACATTGGAGGGCAGATTCCACATGACTGCCTGGCTGGGTCCATGAATGTCTGCATCCAGCAGTCCCACTTTTAGCCCCATCTGGTGCAAACTGGCTGCCAGATTGGCAGCCACAGTGCTCTTGCCCACACCGCCCTTGCCGCTGCTCACCAGGATCTTGTGTTTTACTTGTGTGAGTCCATTATCTGTCATGTGATCATCCCATCATTCGTCATAAATGTCTTTTAACATGATTTCACACCAACGATCCACATCTGCATCTGCATAATCCATGATGCCATCGTTCAGTCTGTCTGTGAAGTCTGAATCCACACCACCCAGTCTGATGGGTGAGTAAACAGGCTTGTGACCCTGCTTTCTGAATATTCTGAAATGCTCTGGATAGCTCACATTCTTTTCAAATGTGCTGCCCATGAATATGCTGCCAGGTTTATCAAATGCTCTGGCCATGTGTTGGCCCACAGAGTCACAGCCGATGAAATAGTCTGCTTCAGCTATGAGAGCCTGAAACATGCGCAGGTCTGGTGCAAATCTAGTCAAGTCTGCACTAAATGTGTCGTTGGGATGTCTTAGATCTTTGGGCCCAAAGAAAAACACCACACAATCTCTATCATACAGGTGTTGGCCCATCTTCAGATAGTGTTCAGGTTTTAAGCTGCGATGGCTTTGATCAAAGGGTATGTGATTGTTGAGAGTCATGCTGCTACCATAAGGCTGGATCACAACCACCCTGTTCTTCTTGTGAATCTCTCTAAACTCCTGAATGATTCTGCGCACACTCAGACGTTCATATGTGCTGATATACATGTTGGGCTTAGTGAGATCATCATGTTTGGTGGTCTGATTGATTTCTCTGTCAAATGCCTGTGCCAGACTGATCTTCTGATTGTAGTAATCAAACTGATAGTAAGGTTCTGGGCACACAAGGTGCCTGTCCCTCACATACTCTGTGAATATGTCTTTCTGATGTATGCCCACTGTGCGTGGTTGCAACACAGGATGACTCCAGTAGAGGTCTTGCCAACCATGCACAATCACCCTGAAGTCATTCTTGGGATTGAGGCGGGCGAACTTTTCCAAGGCTGGTATGGCAGTAATCACTCTGCCAGCACCACCGTTAATCATGAATGTTGTGTGCATTTAATCCTGTATGAGCTTGTTCCAAGGTGCAATCCAGCCCTCGCAATGTATTTTATCCAATTCGGTTAACATAGTCAAATCCATGTGCGCAAACAAGCTCTCTTCAATAGTGCAGGCATGTGTGATGTGATGTGCACAACTTTGTTGTATGAGCCAGCGTGTGTGCTCTTGCATACCACCACACACACTCCACATCCTGGTGTGCAGGAACTGAGTTCCCCAGTCATGTGTGCCCCTCGTCTTGAACACATATTTGTGTCGTGCATGTTCATGTGTGGTCACATCAAATTCTTGTGTGAGTGAATATCTGCCTGTGATCTTGAATATGCGTGTGGGATTCAGTTCATGTTGTCTGATCCAGCTCAAGCCCAACAACAGCATGTAGGCTTCTCCTGCGCCCTTCATGCATTTGGTATTCATGAGCTTGCAAATCTTTCTGTTCCCCACACTGAACATTTGATCAGAATTATTGTGTAAATGATTCAGCTGTGTGTGGCTGAGCTCGCTCATGCTGCTGTCCAACAACAGCACCATAGCGTGTGGGTCTTTACACTTGATGCTGGTGAGGGTGTTCAGAGTTTGTTGATAGCGTTCTGCAGGATTAATCAGTCCCCAGGGTGTGTGAATGGCACCAGTCACCAGCCACACATTATTGTGCATATTTGTTCCACCAGGACTGCCAATCTATGAAAGGATCTTTCTGTGCATCAAACTGCATGTGCAGTGCCAAACTGGGTATAGGATTAAACCTCATGGCCTGATTGGAGTTCCAAATTTGCCATATGGTGTTACTCTCTTCATAATGTTCTGTTCTGGGATTCAGATAATCACCATTGTATTTGAGAGCCAGGCATTCAAACAAACTCCAATGTGTTCTCAACAGTTGAGGAGTCATCATGAGCACGTTGGTGCTGTAAATGCCTGTTCTCCAGTGTCTGGCACTACCATGCACCACATAATCTGTTCTGTTGGGTGGATTGTATTCTGAAGGCTCATCAAACGGATACAACACGATGTCTGATCTCTTCAGTCTGTCACTAAACAAACACCAACTGTCCACCATTTCCTGTATGGCAGATTCACAATGTAGGTAATCATCTTCCACACTGTACACCAAATCTGCATCACTATCTCTGCACATGACCCATTGAGCGTGTGCACTATGGTTATATCCCCTTTCCTGCAAAGATATTAATGTGCCTCCCACAGGTTTAATCAACTCACTTAAAAATTCCACAGTTTGATCTGTGCTGTGATCATCTAATACAGTAAGTTCAATCTTATGGGTTTTCACATGCTGTATGGATCGCACTAAACTGGTCACACAAGTTTGGACTATTTCAGTCTTGCTATATCCACAATATCTCTGTCGCCAATCCACGTGCACTTGTGTTGTGTCACAAGTTCTCAATACCACATGTGTTTTCATGCCACCATCCTGGAACCACTTATGTTTATTCCTAATGAATTTAATCGGTTTGCAGCCACGTTCACACACGCAGGTATAATATGTTTGAACTGAAGACTTTCGCTGAATGCATGCACTGCAAAGTCCACGCATTTATCCCAGTTTTCGGACTGCACACATTCACTGAGATAAATCCATGCATACACTCTAAACTCTAATGTGTATGCTTGTGTGTGATTAAGATAATGGTCACAAAAGTATTTCAACCTGTGCCAATTTTCCACATCGCGATAGTATTTGAGTGCCCACCAAGAGTAGTGTGGATCTGATGGATTTTCCACATGTGCACGCTCACAAATTTCTGTGTAGAATGCATGTTTTCTGTGCTTGTGTTCCACATGTTTTGTGATATTCCATTCCACATGTGCATGGTTATACTGATCCTGTTCATTCACTGGCACTAGATATTCATGCACAGCTTTAACCCATTTATAACTGTTAGGTCTGTGCAGTCTCAGTTTGTGTTCACAATAATTGGGATCTTCACTGCTCAAATAGTTAACAGATGCTGCATTTGCACCCACTTGAGCCAGTTGACTTCTCAAATCTGACATGGGTTCAAAATGATCATTCATGTCTATGACCATTAACCAATCCATGTGATCAGGAGTGAGTGAAATGCACAAGTTTCTAGCTTGACTGAAATCAAAGTTTACTAAGTGGTGTTCATAAACTGTAATGCCCAAAGATCTACACATTTGGACTGTTTGATCTGTACTGCCAGTATCTAGCACCGTCACACTATCAAACATGCGTGTTTGATCATAAAATCTTTGCACCTTTGTTTGTTCATTTTTGGTGATAGCATATGCTCCTATTTTCACTGACGCCACACTTCCATGTTCACATGCTTGTTCAGGATGTCAGGAGGCAGAATGAATCGTCTTTCCTTGTATTCCACCTTCTTTCTCACATCATGCAATCTGATACCTATTTCAGCATCATACTCATCCCAACTGGCTTCCACATTATTAAAATCATGTGCAAAGTAAGGTTCATTTATGAAGGCATACAATCCTTTCATGATTTGTTCTGGATTCTTACACAGTTGTTCATATTCTAACAGGAACAATCTGTTCTGTTCTGCACCTGTGATGGCCTGTTTGATACCCAAGTAGGGGAAACCCACCACACCATCTTCCTTCATGAGAGCATCCACCCTCTGATACACACTCTGGCTTAAGCCTCCAGTCACAGTATTAGTGCTGAATGGATTACGACGATGAGCAGATTCAAAGCTGTCCAACACCCAGTTGATGTCTCTCACACAAACTATGTTTCTGGAGTTAGGATATAGATCAGCTGTCACATGAGTAAGATAGGTCCAGGCTCTGTTAGTGTTGAAGATGACAGGTGCATCCACATCTGCATAATATCCATCGAACAGATATTTCACCATGTTCTTGCGACGACTCACTGGCACTTCTGATTTCATGCCTGGGGAATCATGTGAATGCTCAATCACGCCTTTGACCAAATTTGCTAATGGGTCAGTGATGCTGGCATGGAAGCGAGGATTCTGTTTGAGTATGCTGCTGAGTAAGGTGCTGCCTGATCTGGGCAGACCTGTGATAAAATGATAGTGTTTGTCTGTCATGGAGAGTTCCCTAAAAAGAAGTCTTTCAAATTACTATGTTCGAAGATGGTTGTGGGTAATTGATGGGTGTCATAGTTTTTTAAAAAGTAGTCTGATCTCCCGTAGGGATCTAGGCTGTCCACATTTGGCACATAAGATTCCAAATATGTGTGCATTAATTCACTATTAATAGGACCCACAGCAGTTTGAAATATGCCTGTTTGTGCATCGTTGCAATGTGCACAAGATTGCATTTTGATCCTTCTGCGTGAATTATCACCCATCCAGCTCATGTGCCAACCAGCTTCCACAGGTAACATTTTATCATCCTGTAAGTATAGACTGGAAAAAGGCAGTTTGTTAAGTTCACAAGCTTGATCTTCTCTGATCATGCTCAAACTAAATTGAGTGGTATGATGTGCTTGGCACACAAATGCATGTCGAAAGGGCGTATTCTCCCTTGTTGGAGAACACACTCTCAAGTCTGCCCTGCCCATTAACCAAGCCATGTGAATTCTCAATATATGATTGGGATTCTGCTGTGCTCCTTGCACAAATGTGGGTATCATGTGAGGATTAATAATTTCATCACAATCAGACACAATATACATCCCATCAGGTTCAAACAAATTGGTTGCCACATCTCTTTGCATGCGTTCTCTATACCAAGGATCAGGTAGCTCTTGTGCATTGGGCATGTGCACATGTATCACATTAACTGAATCCAATAGTAAGCCTCTATCACGCAACTGATCCACACAAGTGAATGGTTTGGGTTCTCCGCTATGTGTGTGATCTCCTTCTGTGATTATGAAGCCTGACACATGATCTTTCAACAGTCTAATGCGTAATTCCAAAGTTTCCACTTCATTAAAGTAAGGAAAACAGTCAAACACTCGCATGTGTTTGACTCATGAATTTCATCAATTCAGCTTGCATGCGACTCAAGGGTGAATGCCAGCTTCTCACCTCAGTTTGTTTGAACACTTGCAAGTTTTCACCATACCAGGGGCTGCGAGTGGTCTTGCTGCTGGTACTCCAGATATAGTATTCTGCTATGGGCACTGAGACAAATGTGGGCTTGCCCAGTGCACCTGCTGCATGCACCAGACTTGTGCATGAGCTCACTATACAATCCATTTGGCCAATTAAGTCTAAGGTGTCTTCCCAAGTGTTAATTCTGCTGCTCAAGTCTGTGACTCTGTCATGTGGTGTACATGGTTCTCTGTCCAGATAGTAAATGTCTGCATCTGTGGGCAGATATTGCAGCAGGGTCTCCATGGGAATCTTTCTGTATTCATCTTGACTGAAATAAGGATTGCCGGAACACTTGATGCCAATCTTGAACTTTTTACTCATGATCTGATTGTGTGGTTGATTTAGTGCAGTGAAATAGGGGCCTGTCCATAGTTGATCTTCTCTCAAATTCAAATAGGCTGGCAGGCTCATCATGGGGCACCAGAGTTGGCTACGATCTATACTATAAGTTTCTGTGATCACTTCATAGCCCATGCGCTGAAACATGTGCACCACATCTTCCCTGTATTTGCTCCAGGCTGAAAACAGGATGGGTCTCATGCCCAGAGCTTGAATGTTCTTGAAAAACCTTATGTTGATGATTTCATCACCAATACCGCCCTCACCCTCCACATACAGGGTCTTGCCAGGCTGTGCCATACCCTGCCACAGTTTCATCTTCAACTGAGTGTCAAATCTGCCACCCTTGGGCTTGAATGTGCCCAGAAAGCTTCGGATGCCTTCTGCTAGATGTCCATCACGCAACATTTTACCGCTCAGAGCGCCTCGCATGTCTTCTGCACGTTCCAGATGGCGGTCTCTGAGTGCCAATAACAGTTGCTCACTTTCGGCCCTTAACCCCATGAGAGCCAGATTGAATGCCTTCTGACACTGAGTTTCAAAGTCGTCTGGTGTGATGCTCAGATTGAGATCAATATAAAACAGAGCTTTTTCTGGTTGGTTGAGTGCGTTGTAGGCTTTGTATAGGTTGGTTCTGGCTATGTATTTCTGCTGAGAATTTTCAGCCACTGAGTATGCTGCCTCTGCACACTTGAGGTATAAGGGTCTGTGCTCTGCTTTTAAGCTCAAATATCCCAGTGCATCATAATCTGATATGGTGCGTGCCTGTGGATAATATAATTCCAGGATGTCAAATGCCAGTTTTCTTTGTTCTCTGTGGAGCAGATCCATGACAACTGGTTTGAGATCTTCAATCTCAAACTCTTGCATCATTTGATCACCACAAGCTTCATCCATAATTCTTCAATTATGTTGTTGTGCTCGTTCAAATATTTCTTTACTTTGTCTGCAGGCTCACCTTCAAATTCCAGTCTATATGCTCTGCTGGGTGAATAGTCAAAGTCCACAATTTCAAAGTCCACATCAAAGTAGTCACCCAGTCTGCTTGAAGCTGCCCCTTGCTCTCTGCACACCTGATTATGCTTCTTGCTGAACAACAGCATGCCTCCCACAGTGATGGGTCGTCTGTGTGTGGGATCATCATAAAAGTAGTCATGGCGATGATGTGGCACTCTGATGTCTATGAATGCACCTGGCTTGCACACACGATAGATTTCTTTCAGACAGTGAAAGTAACCTGCACCCAAATGTTCCAGAACATGATGAGCCACCACCACTTCCACAGTATTGTCGTCAAAGGGTAGTGGATCGGTTTCCAAGTTCATCACGTAATCTGGATTCTCAAGTGGATCGTAGTCCACTGTCACAAAGCCTGGTAGCTTGACGCCACCTGCACCTAAATTTACTTTCATGTGATCATGATGACCAGATCACAGACTGTTTGTCAAAATTGTCTTAATGCAATAGTTTGATAATTGCCTGCATCCACCTGACTCCAGTCAGTAAATCCACCCACTGCACTCACAGGAGAACTTCTGGCTGTTACTGTGGTATCTCCCAACTGTCCTGCTGTATTACGTCCCCAACCCCACACTGTGCCATTGGTTCTTAATGCTGCGCTGTGTGTATCACCACCGCTTACTGCACACCAATCTGAGAATCCACCCCTCACACTCACAGGAGATGACTTGGAGGTGGTGGTGAGATCTCCTAGCCTGCCATCAGCTCCTGCTCCCCAGCTCCATACTACACCACTGGTTGTGACTGCCACACTGTGTATAGCACCAGCACTTGCCTGGCGCCAGTTTGTAATTCCACCCACCACACTCACAGGAGATGATCTATCTGCGGTGGAATTGTTACCCAATTGGCCGAATGAGTTCGCCCCCCAGGCCCATGCAGTACAGTTTGTTCTCACAGCCACACTATGTGCAGAGCCACCTGCCACCTGGCACCAATCTGAAAACCCACCCACCACACTCACAGGAGATGATCTGGTTACAGTGGTGCCATCTCCCAAATGACCATTAAAGTTGAATCCCCATGCCCATGCACTGCCTCCTGTTCTCACACCCAAACTGTGATTAAATCCTGTACCAATTTGACACCAATCAGAAAACCCTCCTGCCACACTCACTGGAGATGATCTGTCTATGGATCTGTTATCTCCCACGCCCAACCAACATCCCCAAGCCCATGCTGTCCCACCTGTTCGGAGAGCCAAACTGTGTTCACCACCTGCGCTAACTGCACACCAATCAGTAAATCCACCCGCAACACTCACAGGAGAACTTGCTAATGTGCCTGCAGCGTTATCACCAAATCTGCCTGCTCTGTTCCATCCCCATGCCCATGCTGTGCCATTTACTCTAACGCCCAAGGAGTGTTGGCAGCCTGTGCTCACCTGACGCCAATCAGTAAACCCGCCCACCACGCTCACAGGCGAGAGTCGGTTTGTGGTGGAGTTATCACCCAATCTGCCACATGTGTTATTTCCCCATGCCCACGCCAGTCCAACCAGAAAATCTGATCGTACCTCTCTGTCATCCAGACCAGTCCAACAGCCCACTTGGGCCACCACAGGTATGTTCAAACTGTCCACCCATAGCACTGTGCCAGGCATGATGGTGTTCAAAGAGAGATCAGGTAAATCATTCACTGTGGCTACTGCAATAGTTCTGTTTGCTGTCTCATTATTGGTTTGTGCAGCCAACACTAATAAACATGCTGTGTCGCAACTGGCATTGAAGGAATTTATGTCATCTTGAGTGGTCATGTTAAAATCCTTTAGTTTCTTGTCTTATGCCTGCACTGTGTTGACAACCAGCACTTATCTGACACCAATCTGAAAATCCACCCACCACGCTCACGGGACTTGATCGGTTTGCGGTGGTGTTATCGCCCAATCTACCACAAGCATTACACCCCCATCCCCATGCACTACCTTGTGATCTCACAGCAATAGTATGGGCATCTCCAGCACTTGCCTGACACCAATCTGTGAATCCACCCAGAACACTCACGGGTGAGGATCTGCGTGTGGCAATACTAGTGTTACCATCTCCCAACCTGCCTGCTGCATTGTAACCCCATGACCATACAGTGCTGTTGGTCCTTACTGCCACAGTGTGACTGCCCCCCGCACTTAACTGACACCAGTCCGAGAATCCGCCCACCACACTCACAGGAGATGTTCTGCTTGTGACAGTATTATCTCCCAATTGACCAAACGAATTGATGCCCCATGCCCATGCACTTCCGCCTGTACGAACTGCCACAGTATGTGCTCCACCAGCACTTGCCTGACACCAATCAGTAAACCCACCCACCACACTCACAGGAGATGAGTTGTTGGTTATTGAGTTATCTCCCAATTGACCCAGGTTGTTTTGCCCCCATGCCCATGCACTTCCGCCTGTACGAACTGCCACAGTATGTGCTAATCCAGCACTTGCCTGACACCAATCAGTAAACCCACCCACCACACTCACAGGAGATGATCGGTTTGTGGTGGTGTTATCACCCAGTCTGCCACATGTGCCCAAACCCCATGACCATACAGTGCTGTTGGTCCTTACTGCCACGGCGAAGCCGCCCCCCGCACTTAACTGACACCAGTCCGAGAATCCGCCCACCACACTCACAGGTGAACTCCTGTCTATGGTGGTATTGTCCCCTATTTGACCCACAGAGTTGCATCCCCAGCCCCATGTGGTATCATTCTGTCTCACAGCCACAGTGAAGCTTCCACCTGCGCTTGCCTGACGCCAATCTGAGAATCCTCCCGCCACACTTACGGGGGATGATCTGTTTGCAGTGGTGTTATCTCCCAGTCTGCCATCCACATTGCTTCCCCATACCCAGGCAGAGTCGTCATAATTATAGATAGTGGACTGGAAATCATTTAACCAGAGACCACCAAATGCATAATAATAGCGATTCTCTGCATGCACATAAATCATCCTGCCCAAATTGTCTGTGGCAGATGGCA
>JACCDX011891722.1_pt1 | contig 15028 bp, 15 predicted proteins | sample 7449681 | NCBI WGS metagenome assembly JACCDX01 (sample SAMN15323450, study PRJNA562643) | freshwater metagenome | isolation source: river surface water | place: USA:Blue River Watershed | collected 2017-08-18
ATAGATGATGATCTTCAGCAAGTTCAACAGAAAAAAAATCAGTATAAATTACCTCGTGTTGTTGCTAAAAAAATTGAACAAAAATTTTTAGCTGAAAAACAAGAAGTTTTAACGCAGCAAGCAAAATTGTTAGAAGAAAAATTAGAGCAATTTTATATTAAAGGTACTGTTGTTGGTATGCACGCAGGACCAGTGGTTACCTTGTTTGAGTATCAACCTGATATTAAAGTTAAGGTGAGTAGAATTTTAGCGCTTGAAGATGATTTAGCGATGGCATTACAAGCATTAAGTATTCGAATTATTGCGCCAATACCAGGACGTTCAGTTGTGGGTTTTGAAGTTGCAAATCGACATCGACAAGATGTTTTGATGTCAAGAATATTAGAATCGGATGATTTTAAGAATTTTTCAGGAGCTTTGCCATTAATTTTTGGACAAGACACTTTGGGTAATGATATTATTGCAGACCTTGCAAAAATGCCGCATTTGCTTTTAGCAGGCTCAACAGGTTCAGGTAAATCGGTCGGATTAAACGTGATGTTGACGTCGTTGTTATGCTCTTTAAGTCCGGATGAATTAAAGTTGATAATTATTGATCCAAAGCGATTAGAATTTGCAGCTTACGATGGAATCGCCCATCTTTTATTTCCGATTATTACCGAAACAAAAAAAGCAATTCCTATTTTAAAGTGGGTAGTTCAGGCTATGGAAGATCGGTATGAAATATTGGCAAAGCATGGTGTGAGAAATTTATTAGAGTATCAAACTGCGGCAAAACAAAATAAAGATATTATAAGCATGCCCATGATGGTTGTTATTATTGATGAACTTGCAGATTTAATTATGACAGCAGGAAAATCGGTCGAAGATTCGATTGCAAGGATTGCTCAAAAGGCTCGTGCAGCAGGTATTCATATGATTATAGCAACTCAAAGACCTTCAGTTGACGTTATTACAGGTATGATTAAAGTTAATTTTCCAAATAGGGTAGCTTTTAAGGTGACTTCAAAGATAGATTCTCGAACAATTTTAGATGCTGGAGGGGCAGAAAAATTGTTAGGCCGTGGAGATATGTTGTTTTTAGATGCAACAAAATCTAATTTAGTTCGCGTTCATGGCGCGTATATTTCTGATAAAGAAATTAACGATATCGTTTATCAGATCAAGAGTCAGAGAAAAGTAGAATATTTAGATTTGTTTGAACAATTACAAGGTCAGCATCAAGATGAATTTTTAGACGGTGATGATGAATTGTATCAAGAAGTTGTTGAATTTTTACACGATCTTGATGAAGTCTCTATTTCGATGTTGCAAAGACGTTTTAGAATAGGATATAATAGATCTGCACGCATTATATCGATACTAGAGTCAAAAGGTTTGATTATTTCTGTTGAGGGTGGAAAAACAAGAAGGGTTGTCAAATAGAAATAATTATTTTTTTTAAGATGAAATGATTCTTGACATTTTTACGAAAAAAAGACATTTTTTGGATACAAGAAAATAAATAATGTATCGTAGTTTATACTTAAAAGTTGGAGAAATTGATGCAATTGGATAAAGAATTTGTAAAAAGTTCTGTTGGTGGAGCGCAAATAATTGATGGAGACCTTCCTTTAAATTCATCATTTTCTATAGATTCACGAACTTTGCAACCAGGTGATATTTTTATAGCTTTACCAGGGCAGCAATGTGATGGGCATGATTTTATTGGTCAAGCTTTAGCAAAAAAAGCATCAGGATTTATTGTTGCACAAACAAAAAAAGCAGAAATTGAAGCTTTGTACGGATCGCAATTACAAACAGTTAAAATGATGTATGTTCCAGATACGTTAGCCGCATTAATTACACTTGCAAAAGAATGGCGTTTGAAATTTACATATCCTGTTGTCGGTATTACCGGATCTGTTGGTAAAACATCGACAAAAGAGATGGTTGCAAATATTTTACGTGTATCTGGAGAGCAATTTTTTGTTTCGTTTGGTAATCAAAACACGATGATTGGTGTTGCTCTTAATATTTTAAAATTAAAACCTGGACTTAAAGCAGCAATTTTTGAAGTTGGTATTTCTGAGCGTGGAGTGATGGCAAAAATAGCAGATATGCTTCGTCCAACGTATGCGTTAATTACAGGAATTGGCCATGCTCACATGGAAGGTCTTGGAACGTTAGTTGATGTTGCGGCAGAAAAGCGAGCAATTTTTAGTTGTTTTTCTGATGCAAATATTGGCATTATTAATGGTGATCAAGAGGTTTTATCTTCTATTGGTTATGCTTATCCAATGTTAAAATTTGGTTTTAAAACAAGTAATCAAATTCAAGCACGAAAAGTAGTTCTTAAGCAGAATGTGATTAGTTTTGTTGCAAAAATTTATAAAAAGAAATATTCAATTATTTTGCAAGGTAGCCATGAAGGATTAGTTATTAATGCTCTTGCAGCAATCTCAGTTGCTCATATGATTGGTATTTCTCCAGAAGTTGCAATTGAAGGTGTGCAAAAGCCGCTTGCGGTTCGTGGTCGTTTTGAATTTTGTCATACTCAAGAGCATGGTGTGTTTATTAATGATAGTTATAATGCAAACCCTGAAAGTGTTAAAGCAGGGCTTTTAGCATTTGAGGCTTTTGATAGTGATTTGCAGCGAATTATTGTTTTGGGAGATATGTTAGAACTTGGTGCTGATAGTGCTTTTTGGCACCGTCAAATTGGTAGATTTTTAAGAAAAATTTCAAACGTTAAACATATTATTTTAATCGGATCAATGGTATCATGGATTAAGAAGACTGCTCCGCTTGGAGTTTCTGTTGAAGTTTTTGCAACATGGCAAGATGCTTTACCAGTAGTTAAAAAAATAACAAATGATACAACGATTACCTTTGTAAAAGCGTCGCAAGGGGTTGGATTGCAAAATATTATTGATGCTTTTCCTGTGAAATAACATTGTATGAATGATTCTGAAAATGTAAAAAAAGATATTTGTCATAAACCAGTTTTGCTTCAAGAAGTTTTACATTTTCTTGCGCCGCAACCAGGTAAAGTTTACGTTGATGTCACGCTTGGTGGCGGCGGTCATACGCGAGCTATTTTACAGACTGAACCAAGTTGTATTGTTATTGGTATGGATTGGGATGAGTCTGTTATAAATTCTACAGGGGCTGTACTTGAACAAGAATTTCCTGGAAGATTTATTCCCGTGTGGAGTAATTTTTCTAAAATTAATGCAGCGTTGCAAAAAATTGGATATACAAAAGTTGATGGGGTTTTAGCAGATTTTGGAACATCACAGATCCAAATTGCTCAAACGCCAGGTCTTTCATTGTATCAAAATAAATTTTTAGATATGAGGATGTCTAAAAATTTATTTAAAGTAACAGCGTATGATGTGATTAAGCATTATAGTCAAAAAGATTTAGCGAAAATTTTTTTTGAGTATGGTCAAGAGCGATATGGCCATAAAATTGCTCAAGCTATTGTTGAAGCAAGAAAAAAAGCTGATATTAAAACAACAGTGCAATTAGCAAAATTAATTGAAACTATTGTTCCTCATGCAAAACAAAGTAAGATTCATGTTGCGACAAAAGTTTTTCAGGCTTTACGAATTTATGTTAACAAAGAGTTAGATAATATTCAGGCTTTTTTAGTTAATAGTACAAAAGTTTTAAATCGTGACAGTCGATTGGTTTGTATTAGTTTTCATTCTTTAGAAGATCGTTTAGTAAAGCAATTTTTTAAAGAGTTAGATAAAAATAAACAAATTCCTGTTGAAATTTTAACGCCGAAGGTTTGTGTTGCAACACAAGAAGAACTTTTGGTTAATAGATCAGCGCGTAGCGCTAAGTTGCGGGCATTACATTTTGATATTTAATTTGACAAAAACTCTTTCTATAGATACTATTAAATACGTTGGTTTTGCTAAAGACATTTTTTGAAATAAAAAGAGTAGTAATAAATAAGCGTTTAGACAGAATACTTTATTTGAAGGACTGTATGCCATGGTTATCACAGAAATAAAAGTCTATCCTGTAAAAGATAGCGGTAGATTAAAAGCGTATGCAACAATGGTTTTTGATAATTGTTTTATTATTCGAGATTTAAAAGTTATTGAAGGTGATAAAGGTCTTTTTGTATCTATGCCTTCTCGTCGAAGAAAAGATGGATTTCGAGATATCGTTCACCCATTAAATTCTAGTACAAGAACTGAAATTGAAAATCGAATCATCGCAGAGTATGAACGTACTGCAAGTGAAGCAGTTTCTGCAGAAGAAGCTTTAGAGTATTCTGATAGTTCATATGACCGTGACTAATCTTTGTAATTATTTAGTATATAAATTGTGTTGGAGCGTGGCCAAGCGGTAAGGCACCTGTTTTTGGTGCAGGCATGCGGAGGTTCGAATCCTCCCGCTCCAGCCATAAAAATAAAAAAGATCGATTATTATATCGATCTTTTTTTTCGTCTTTTTTATTCTGTGTAAGTTCATAATCCTAATTTTTTGTATAGTCAAAAGGTTTTTTATGTCACACCGTTTTTATATCGCTTCAAATTCAGCTTCACGTAAACGATTGTTACATGATGCACAAATACCGTATCAAGTTATAGGTCAGGATGCAGATGAGTCATTAATTTCTTGTCAGCAACCACTGCCTGATATTGTTAAACAGATAGCTTGTTTAAAGATGAAGCATGCTCATATTCCTGCAGGATTGTATGATGGGCAGATTATTTTTGTTCTTACTGCAGATACCTTAGGATTAAGCAGCGATGGAAGAGTTTTAACAAAACCTTCTGATCGTGACGATGCAATTTCTATGCTTGTTCAGGCAAGGCAAGGAAGCATTACAGCAACAGCTTTTTGTTTACGTAAATTGTTTTGCCAGCAAGATTTTTGGCATGTTCTTGATGAGCGTGTTGAAGTGTCTACTTCAGCGTATATTTTTGACGTTCCTGATGCATTTATTGATTTTTATTTAGATGTCGTACCATTTATGGATGTTAGTGGTGCTATATCAATTGAAGGTGTTGGTGGCCAATTTTTAAAAACGATAGAAGGTTCATATGAGTCAGTTATTGGATTGCCGATGTTTGCTTTACGGCAAGCATTAGTTGACTTTGGTTTTTATAATAATCAGTTAAGATAATAGGTTGGCTTATTCAGTTATGTTATAAAATTAAAAAGCGGCTTGTGAATGCAAGCCGCTTTTTAATTATTTTTTAGATGAGTATGCTTTTTGTGGTTGTTTGTGTAACCCTGGAATAGTTTTTTGTTGAATTGGTTCTGTTGTTTGTTTTTTGGTTGGAAGAATTCCATGATTATTAATTCTTTGAGCATCTTCTTGTCGCAGTTGTTCTTTTAAAGCTGTAAAATGCGATGAACCGTTGTGAGTTGTATTTCTGTGTTGATTGTATGATCGGTAGGTTTTTTTTGTTTCGCCATATGACACGTGTGCGCTGTAGCATGTTGTGTGTGCGATAAGTAGTAATAGAAAATTTTTAATCATAATGATCCTTATGAATGGTTTCAGTTTTTATTTTGGTATTAGAGCGAAAGCCTAGTGCTTTTAAGTCGGCGTTAGCTTTTTATAAAGTATAAAGATACTTTTTTTTAAAAAAAAAAGAAGACCTTGAAAAGTCTTCTTTTTTTGGTTTTTAGTTTTTTCTTGCTTGTTTTTTTCTTGGAGATCCTGTTGGTGATGTAGTTGCTCCATAATTATTGATTCGTGCTGCATCTTCTTTGCGCTGTAGCTCTCTTTGTTCTACAAAGTATCGAGCTCCTTGACCTCGTTCATATCTATGAATATTGGTTTGTTTTGATGGAGATTTTCTATGTATATTGTTACCAGGTAGTTTTGATTTTTGAGATGCTGAAATAAAAATGCTCGTTGTTAATAAAATAGATAGCAATGCTTTGTTCATTATAATCCTATGGTTTTTTAAATTTTCACACTGAATAATATTTTATAGGATAAAATGTTGTTTGTAAATAAAAATCAAGCTGAAATGGCTTGTAGAGTGAATGATCGGTAGAAATACATTATGTATTTCTACCGATCGTAATAATTACTAATCTAAAAAAGTAGTTGCTGGTATATTACCTGGTTGAAGTTTGAATAGGTTGTAGATAGCAAATCGTCTAGATTTATCATTTTGATATAGGCGACTTCTTGGATCTAATGTTATTTTTCTAATATCTATGTTGTTTGGTGTTGTACATTGCTTTTCGTCACGATGCCATTTAACTGTTTTGTTTGTTGTAAGGTCGGTTATTTCTATAAATTGTAGGCATCCATCGTATGCAAATTCACCTTTGCCCTTGTCATTTGCAGCTAACATAGCTGGTATTTCAGCTAATCCTGGAGTAACAGCACCAGTAATTTTATCCGTGGTAGCTAAAATTTCTCGTTGGTATGGTCGTTGTGCTTTGCTTAAGGTGATTGTTTTTGAGTCGTGGCGAGTTACACGAGCTGCTGGGTTGTCTTTTTTGCGTTTGTGATAAATTGATTGCATTTTAACTTTAATGTCGCTGTCAGTTTGATTCGTGATGATCATCCTGTTATCGTTTGTTTGTGATAAGCTTGTGCTGAGTATTATTGTCATAAGCATAAAAAAACGTATTGATTTGTTCATTGTGACTTCCTTTGTATTTAAAAACCCTAACTGTAATTATTATAAAATTTTAAACAGCGAACAATCAATATTTTGTCATTTTTTCTTTGAATGGAGGTTTTTTGATAAAATATCTGATGATTTGGTCGAAAATGAAGTTATGCTTTGAGAAAAGATGGAATTGAAACAATAAAAAAGGAGCTTTTAAAAGCTCCTTTTTTATTGTTTATCTATAATTGTGATTAATCGATAAAGGTTAAAGCGATACCTTTTTGTGATCCTCTACCTGTACGACCAATTCTATGAATGTAATCATCGTACGTTTGCGGTGTGTCGTAGTTGATAACATGAGTAATGCCACTGATATCAATACCACGAGCAGCAACATCGGTTGCGATTAAAATCTTTGCACGATCGTTTTTAAAGTTTTGTAAGGCTCTTTGTCGTTGACCGTGTGATTTGTTGCCATGAATCGATTCAGCTTTAATCCCACATTCGATTAATGATTCATAAATCTTATCAACGCCATGTTTTGTTTTGCCAAAAGCTAAAACTTTATCAAAGCCTTCTTGTGCAAGTAATTCTTGTAAGACTTCGATTTTGCTTCGGCCGTTAATTCTTATAACGTCCTGATGAATGTTTTTTGATGTGTCGCCAGTTTTTACTGAAACGTTGACCGGTGTTTTTAAGAAGTCGTTAATAAGACCTTTAATTTCTGGTGATAATGTTGCAGAGAAAAATAATGTTTGGCGTTCTTCTGGTAAGTGACTTAAAATGAATTTAATATCGGTGATAAAGCCCATATCAAGCATTCTGTCAGCTTCGTCAAGAACAACAGTTTTGAATTTTTCTAATTTTAAAACACCGCGTTTAATTAAATCAATAACTCGTCCAGGAGTTCCTACTACAAAATTATTAAAAGATTTAGCTTTCATAATTTGAGGGAACATACGAGCGCCACCAACAATAACTACAGAAGATAGACGAAGGTTTTTTGAAAATAGATAAAATTCTTTTTCAATTTGCATTGCAAGTTCACGTGTAGGAGCAAGAATCAATGTTTGTTGATCACGGTTTGCTAAAGCTTTATTGATTAAAGGAATTAAAAACGCACCAGTTTTTCCTGTTCCTGTGTTTGCTAGACCAACAAGATCCTGTTGTCCGCTGACAATGTGAGGAATGACGGTATCTTGAATTGGTGTTGGTTGATTAAATCCGCGGAATTGTAGGTTTTTTAATAAATCTTGGTGAAGATTAAAATCAGCAAATGTATGTTTTGGTGTAAATGGTTGCACTGGAGTTGTGTCAGTTGTTACTTTATTAATAAATGAAGAAATGTCTAAGCCTTTTGAGCTTGGACGGCGTCTGTTACCACGTCCAAAACCACCAGATCTACCACCAGATGAGTATGATCGATTTGAGCGACCATTGTTGTCTGATGAATATGATCGTGATCCGTTGCTTGAGCTGTATGATCTTTCTGACGAATACGATCTGTTACGATTTTCAGAAGATGAGTTTGATCGTGATCCATTTTCAGAAGAGTATGATCTTTCGCCTTGAGAGCTATATGATCTGCTGTGTGATGAATCGTTTGACTTCTTTTTATTTGAATTGAAAGAAGGCTTACCATCACGAGATTGAGATGTTGACCTATTGTAAGGTCGAGAAGAATTTTGGTTCATTATGACTTTTTGTTTATTTGGATTAGCTACTGGCCCGTGAATAGCCAGGCTTAGTAGTCGATTTTGAATTATTTCCATTCATATAATATTGTATCAAGAAAAATAATGAATGTCAATTTGCCCATCAGGAGAGCCTTTTTTAGGTAACATTTAAGAAAAAGGAGCTTGTTACTACAAGCTCCTTTTTTATTTTTTAATGTAAAGTATGTTTTTTATTTTTTTCTTTTTTTGGGTGCCATTTTTTTAATAATTCTTTTAAAAAAAGTTCTTTAGCTTGGCTTTTTCTTTGGTTATCTATTTTTTCTGCAGCAATCATCATACTTTCTTTGATCGTTGTAGGGTCAAATAGTTTTGGATCAATATGATCGAGAGTTTTTACGACGTTTGTTTCCATAATATGTTTGATTGATTCAATTTCGCTGATGTGTTCTACATGTCGTTCTAAAAAGCTAAAAAAATCAACAACACTGGTTTGTAACTGTTCAGCTTCTTCTATTTGATCATAAATAACTTTTGTGTTTGATGCTTGTGATCCTTTGATAAAAGCGCTATGGATAATTTTTGCGAAAGCTTCTTTTTCGTAGAGTAAAAGCCATTGTAGAATATATAATAATTCATATGATACTATAAACTGATCGTCGTTTTCTAAAAATTTTTTCTGTGTCATGATAATCCTTTTTACTTTAGAAATAAAAACAGTTCATTGATTTTTTACAATAACGTATGGTTGATGTATAATTTTTAATCTTCGTAATCTACATCCCAATCATGATCACCTTTTTGTTTTGCTAATGGTTTTTCTTCATGGTCGTACAGCTGTGATGATTTTCCAGATTTTTTAATATGAAGGAGTTGTTTTGTTTGTGTTTGAATAATTGATTTGCGTGCATCAGTTTCTTGGATGAGTTCAGATTGAGCGTTTGCAAATATTTTATTCATGTCTTTTTGCATGCGAGTTATTTTTTTTTGTAATTTTAATATCATTTCTACGCCAGCAAGATTAATTCCAAGTTGGTGTGTTAAATGAATAATTTCTTCTAGTTTTTCTACATCTTCTTCTGAAAACATTCGAGTATTGCCATCAGAGCGTTTTGGCGTAATAAATCCTTCTTTTTCATACAGACGAATTGTTTGTTGATGAACTGAAAACATTTTTGCTACTGCAGATATAGAAAAATAGGCTGGTTTTTTTTTAAGTTTGCTGTTAAACATGGCTTTCCGTATAAACTATATTATTTTTAACTATACCATATATTTTTATATTTTTTAATATGCTTTCAATTATCATTTTTTTTAAAATTTGATACGTTAAGAACAAAATAAAACTGATTATACTATTTACCATGTTGAGTGTAAAAATGAAAGTAAAAAAATATATTATTCTATTTCTTGTTTGTATAGGCGTGATTTTAGATGCAGGGACTGTGCAGCATTCTTTAATTTCAGTTACTGAACATAAAATTATGGGCCATCTGTTTAAACATGTGATGACATCTGCAGATACTCAAAAAGATCAATTTTTTATTGATGGGTCTGAAGTTGTTAAAGAAAAGTATCATCATGATTTAGAGCAAGCTTTACAAAAAGAGCGGGATGATGATCGAGCATATCAAGAAAAACAGCGCCGAGCTAACTTAGAATTTTTTGATACAGTTCAGGTTGAAATTGCTGCAAAATTGTTACAAAAAACAATTGATAAAATTCAAATGATGATTAAAAAAATAGAAAATCCAGCTTTAGAGTCATTTTTTGTTTTTAACGATCTTACCGTAAATTCTTCTGATCAATTACATGATCTTAAGAATTTTGTAAACCATATGCAAGGTTCTATTGTGAGGAAAGTTGAAAATTTTGATTACAAAGGTCTAAATGTTATATTGTCTCATTTAGAAGTATGGCCAGATCGTTTAGAAAAGTTTTTTCAAGCAACGGTTCATCATGCGATTAAAAAATCTGATGATACCGCAATTTTAAAAGAATTATTGCGTCTTGTTTGAATCTTTTCAACTAAATCGTTGGTTTGTTGTTTCGATTTGTAATTTTAAATTCATGAAAACCATTGATTTTTTATCATAAGAAATATTATTTTGAGTGTAAGATAGATTTTATGGTTATTGTTTTTATGATAAAGGATGAAAAAATGAATATACAACGATTGCATACAAAATTAAAAGTTAAAAAAATCGTAGTGGGGGCGTTGTTTGTTATAACTTTTTCTACCCATATCCCATCTCAGGCATCTGATTTTTCGTATGGAGGATCAGTGGCAAATCCATTTGAGCAAAATTCTTTTCAAAGTCTTTCTATGCCGGTAGTTTCCTTAGAGATTAAGCCAAATGCTCAAGTTGTTGGTAATGCAGATGTTTTATTGACTCGGTTTGGTATTGACTTAAGTAATTTTAAACTTGGTTGGTTTGGTCGTTGGTCAGATTTTGATGCAGCTCCTATAAAAAGAGATGGTGAAGGTAATGCTATAGCTGCAGATGTTAATGCTGATCAACAAAGACTTGAAAAATTAAAGATTGATCGTTTGAAAGAGTTGTGGGCTGAATATATGCAAGCTTTTAAGGGTGATTTGCAAGCAGCATCAAATACATTGATGGATGATATTAAAGCTTTAGATAAGCGCCGTACTGAGACTAAAAATCAAGAATTGCAAAAAAAATATGCTTATTTTGTTGAACTTGCTTTGCAAGTAAAAAATCAGTTCGATGTTGTTATTATGAATAAGCAAGTTGAAAAAATTATGACGGAAGTATCTCCATTAGGTGGATTATTATTGGATGAGTGTTTTAGGCAAGTTGAATTTAATTTAAATTTAGCTCAAAAAGTTGGTAATAAAGAGCTTTTTGGTGTGTATGATAGGGTTCGTTCTTTACTTTCTATGATTGATAATGAAGTTGAAGCTATCGTAACATCTGTCAATGGATCGCTTGAAAAAGCATTACAAAAAGCTGAAAATGATCTTAAAAATACTGAACGAGCTAAAAATATGGCATTTAAATCAACTCAGTATGATAATCATATTTTGTTATATCGTCAGGTTGTTGCTGAGTTGAAATTACAAATCGCTCAGTTTAAAAAACAAGTTGTAGAGAAAAATCTTCTTGAACAAAAGATAAGAGAGCAGCAAAAACTTGCAGAAGAACAAGCTTTAGCTCTTGAAAAAAAGCTACAAAATGATGCTCAAGTTTGGTTTGATAATGATTTGAAAAATATGCCTCTTGAAAAAGCTTTTGGATTAGTCAATGATCGTTTAAAAAAAGCTACGCAAGATCAAGATGTCCAGACTGTTGGATTGTGTCAACAGGCTTTAGTTTTGTTAGAAAAATTAGGAGTAGAGCAGGCTGCTATGGCAGAAAAAGTATCGATAAAAGTTGATGAATTAGTAGCAAAATATGGTTCATTAAGAGTTGCTCGACAAAAATCTGAAGAAAATTTAAAAAAATCTTCAAACGCTGATCAGCGTGCATTTATTAGTGCTGTTATTAAACAAATAAAAGTTTTAGAAGCTCAGCAACCTTTTAATCAATCAGTTTCTTCTGCAAAAAGTATTAAATCTGTAGGAGAGGTTCCTGGAGTTTTGGCTAATTTAGTGACATCGACACTAGCTTTAGTTGGTGTTGATAGAGCTAATTTAACAGAAGAACAAAATGACAAGATTGATGAGTTGTTACGAACATATATAATTCGTTTACAAAATAAAGTAAAAAATCCTTCAGAAAATCCAAAAGAAACAGAATCAAGTATATTACAAGAGTTTGGATTTGAAGTAACATCAGTAGTAACTGGAATTGATGCTGCAACTTTGGCATCAAAAGATCCTAAAAAAATAGCGATTAGTGGTGCTACCAATCAATTATTAAATTGGTTGACAAAACCAAAAGAAAAATCAGGTTCATCTGATTTTTAAATTGAGTTTGTTATAGTATCTAAAAAAGAACCCTTTTGAAAAAGAGGGTTCTTTTTGGTAAATCTTGTTTTTTGTTTTTTGTATAAATTATTATTAAATAGAATCAAGGTCTGTTTTGTATAAAACAAAGGGTATTGTGATGATGAAAATTTATTCCATTCTGATTATTTTTATATCCTTTTTTGCTTATAGTTCTGAGCATCAAGTTGTTTTAAAAAATAGTTCAACTGCTATGACGCTACCATCTCATCAAAAATATACCGGGCCTGGTTCTCAACATGCTATGACTAAATATACAGGACCTGGTTCTCAAGTAGGTGCTCCACATCTATCACCTAGTGGTCAATTTGCTTCTCCAGTTGGGTATTCTGGAGTTGGTCGTTTTAGGATGAATCCAATCTATCCTCCAGTTGGTACAAGCGCAGCTCGTGCTTTATCTGCTGATGGAGTAAAAAAAATTTTATCTGAAGTTGATGAAGGCTCAGTTTCATCTGGTGTTGGGGGTGATCTGCAAGTAAACAAAAAATCTGTTTCAACTAAAACCGCTCCAGGAAAAAGTGGTCCTAATGATTATAGTGATGATGGACGTGATAAAGATGGGAATTTATTTGATATAGATAATGAATATCAAGGTCGTTCTGATGTACCTATTGATCTTCATCGCGTTTTTCCTTTACAAGCTCTTGCAGAGCAATCATCTGTTTCTCCAGTTTTATCAGCAAAAGAGGATAGAGCTGGAGAAGATCTTTTTATTGATGAATTAGATGTGAATTTTATTGGCCCTCGTCAATTTATTGGACCTATGCCAGAGCATCAAGGTCCACCCTTGAGTTTTAAAGCACAGGCGACTGCAGCATTTGCAGATTTTAGACAAAGTTTATCATCTGGTGCTCGTACTGCGCAAAGAAAGTTTTCACAGGGTGCAAGCAGTGTTCAAGATTCAGCCCGAAACTTTTTAGATACGATTCGTTTTAACGAGTTGTCGCCGGGTCAGCAAAAAACAATTTTAGGGATATTGATTACGCTTATAGGATTAGGTCTTGCTGGAGCTGCATCGCCGTCTGATTTTACCAATGCTTTAGCAGATATTTTAAAAATAGTTTTTAAGCCTTCGTAACTATTATACTTTTTGTATCGTAATAATTGCGTTGTATACGGTATGGTTTGGAATAATTACGATGTTTTCTTGGTGTTGTAACGTAGTAATTCGTAAGTTAATGTCAATGACTTTTCCTTGAAAATGTTTGCTGATAATATAATCGCCGATGCAAAATGGTTTATATATCAGTAAAAATATTCCGCATGCCATATTCATGATTATTTTTTGTAAGGCAATGCCGATACCAACCGTAATAACACCAAGAGCGCTTAATAATGATGCGATTTGTATGTTCATATTTTCTAAGAAAAGTAGTCCACCAAGCATATAGATGATAATATTTGCTATATGTTGTATACCTTTGATAAAGGTTTTTTCTATTTTTTTAGAGCTGCTCAGTCGCATGATACATTCTTGGATGAAAATATTACCATACCACGTTGCGATAATAATGAGTAAGCCGATAAAGGCAGGGTTGAGCTGTAAAGATAAAGACGCCATAAAACTACTCTCGCTTTGTTATGTTATACGTTAAATTTGACGTTGATAATGTCACCATCTTGCATCAGATAGTCTTGTCCTTCGGTTCTAAATTTGCCAATTTCTTTTAATTTAACAATTGATCCTTGTTCGATAAGATCGTTATAACTAAATACTTCAGCGCAAATAAAACCTCGTTGAAGATCAGAATGAATTTCACCGCTTGCTTGTCGTATGGTGATTCCTTGTTTAATTGGCCAGGCATGAATTTCTTGTGGTCCGCAGGTAAAAAATGTAATCATACCAAGATGGGCAAAGCTATTTTGAATAATCTGTGTTAATGCAGTTGCTTGCATGCCAAGCATTTCCATCATTTCTGCTGCTTGTTCTTCTTCAAGCTGAGATAGTTCGTATTCTGTTCTGATGCACGCAGGAATAATTTTGTCAGATCCAAATGTTTGTTGTAATTGTTGAACAAATTTGTTCTGATGCGGTTTGTCGATATCTTCTTCACTGATGTTTGCGACAATAATAAAATTTTTTGTTGCAAGGAGTGGAACTGTTTCTATCGCTGCTTGTAGGTATAATTCTCGTACTTTTTTAACATCAACTGTGTTGATAGCTTGTAAAATATCGTGAAGCAATGTTTTTTCATCTTCAAGTTGTTTTTTTTCTGGACCACTTGAATTTTTACCTTTAAGAAGGGATTCGATTTTAATTAATCTTTTTTCTATCGATTCAAGATCTTTAAGCATAAGTTCATTGACGATAATTTCAAAATCACCTAAAGGATCAATATTGCTTTGTTCTCTGATAATATTATTGTCTTCAAAGCAGCGAAGGACGTGTAAAATTAAATCAACTTCTCGAATGTTGCTCAAAAATTGATTGCCAAGACCTTGGCCTGTTGCCGCTCCTTTAACTAGACCTGCAATATCAACAAATGATATTGTTGAAGGAATTAATTTTTTTGAATTATAGATTTTTTGTAAATTGTTCATGCGAATGTCAGGGACGTGGGTGATTGCAAGATGTGGTTCTATGGTGCAAAAAGGATAATTTTCTGCAGGAACAGAAGATTTGGTTAAAGCATTAAATAGTGTTGATTTTCCAACATTAGGAAGTCCGACAAGGCCTACTTTAATATTCATAAAAATTTATAACTCAAAATTAAATCCATTATTGTATCAACTTTGGATAGGTATACATGTTTATCGATAGTATCAAGTTTAGCAAGATTTTCTCTTCTTGCAAT
>JACCDX010124136.1_pt1 | contig 15024 bp, 16 predicted proteins | sample 7449681 | NCBI WGS metagenome assembly JACCDX01 (sample SAMN15323450, study PRJNA562643) | freshwater metagenome | isolation source: river surface water | place: USA:Blue River Watershed | collected 2017-08-18
CCTTGCAAAAAAAGGCCTGCGGCAGGTCTTGCGTGTCCAGCCCTTCGATCCGACGCGCCAGCAAAGGCGCGTACAGACCACTGGCGTTGACCAGCACTTGGCACATCAATTGGGTGCCATCAGCCAGCGTCAATTCGTGCCCCGAAGGCGTGATGCGCACACGATCCAGCGCCGACACATAAGCCACCATGCCGCCCGCATTTTCAAAGTCGCCTTGCAAGGCCAACATGTAGGCATGGCTGTCGACAATGCCCGTGCTGGGCGAATGCAAGGCCGCTAGACAATGTAATTCGGGCTCCATGGCTCGTGCCTGATCGGCGACGAGCAACACCAGGTCGTCGACGCCATTGGCGGCGGCTTTGGCCTGGATGCCTTCAAGCTGGGCGACCTGGGCTGGATGGGTGGCCACGATCAGCTTGCCGCAACGCCGATGGGCGATGCCGCGCGCCTGTGCGTAGTCGTATAACAGGTGTTTCCCGCGCACGCACCAGCGCGCCTTGAGTGAACCCTGGGGATAGTAAATACCGGCGTGGATGACCTCGCTGTTGCGCGAGCTGGTGCCTGTGCCAATCGCCGATTCAGACTCGATGACCAGCCAGTCGCGTCCCGCACCTTGAGGAGACATGGCCAGGGCTCGCGCCACCGCCAAGCCCACCACGCCTGCTCCCACCACCACGCCATGCACCCGATCCACAGACCACCTCCAACCCAATAAAAAAAACCGGGCTCCCCAAGGGGGCCCGGTTGGTGATTGTCGCATCCTGAGCAGCAGGGATGCGGTCAGGATCAGCGGCGCTTGCTGGTCTTGGTGGTTTGACTGGCCATGGCTTTGACATTGGCATCGGCCATTTCGCTGGCTTGCCGAACAGCTTTTTGCACCGATTCCAAGGCATTGTTGCCAGCCGCAACGGCGGTTTTGAAAGCAGCCACGGCAGCTTCAGAGCCGGCGGGGGCGTTGGCGGTGGCACTGTTGAGCATGTCCTGGAACGCCTGTTGGGCTTGAGCCACTTGCGACTCCATGGCCTGGGTGAAGTTGGCCCCCGTGCTGCTGGCGATGTCGTAAAGGGCACGGTTGTAATTCACGGCTTTTTCGGCCAAGGGCTGGAACAAGCTGGCTTGCAGAGCCAACAACTGCTGCGCGTCTTTGACGCTCAGGGTCGCTTGGGCTTGGCTTTGGGTATCAGCCAAAGCTGCTTTGGCGGCTGCCAGGTTGAGTTCGATCAGTTGCTCAACGCCAGAAAACGCCTTATTGGTCAAGCCAACCAGGGTTTCGAGGTTAGCCTTGTTGGCTGCCATGATTTGTTCAGGGGTCAGGTTCATGTGTCTCTCCAGTGGATTCAGTCTAACGGTTGGATGCTGACCTCTGCCCGTTCATGTTGCAGTGCAGCATGAATCAAATTGTAGCCTTTTCAACCCGTCGCACAAGGGCTAGGACGACGTTTAGAGTGGGGGATCTAAAAGGCCGCTTTGCTGTGCTGCCAGTGCTGCAGCCAATTCTCCCGATAGGCTGCCCCCAATTGGCCCCCTTTCAAAATCAGCAAATTTTCGGCGTTGCGGGTTTCGGCGGAATTGGTGAAGTTGAAGCTGCCCGTGACCACGATATCGCCATCAATGACCATCACTTTGTTGTGGGCGATGGCGTGTTTGCCGTCCAGTCGAACATTGACCTGCGCATCCTTGAACAAAGTCAGGACATAGCGGTTGGTGTGATCGCTTTTTTCATCAAGCAGTACCGAGACCTTCAACCCGCGCTGATGGGCACGGATGACCGCTTGGGCCAAAGCGTTGTGAGTGAAGCCATAGGCCTGCACCAACACCTCTTGTTGCGCCTGGTCAATGGCATCGACCACATGCTTGGCCACCCCAGCGGGCGGAGTGAAACCCAAAAAAAGAACCTGAACCTGGTCGTTGCCCCATGCAGTCAGGCCCGCAGCCGGCTGATCGGTGCGAGCCGCACCCAACCGATGCCCGGCCAAACCCAGGGACAAGGCGACCAGGGCGGCGACTGTCAAAGCCGCCAACCACCTTGGAGAGATGCGTGTTTTCATGTCCGAATCCTACCCCCGCCACGCCCAGCGGGAAGTCTTCGGGTTTTCCCGATGACTTGAAGGATAATTTGATGCCTGTCATGTCCAATGCTTCATCTTCCAGTCACGACCGCGCTTTGAGGCGAACCATCGTCCAATTGGCGATGGCCACTTTTTCCAGCATGACGATTCAGCGCATGTGCGACCCCATGTTGCCCCAGTTGGCGCACGAATTCGAAGTCGGTTTGGGTGAGGCTGCGGCGGTGATCGGTTGGTTTGCGGTGGTGTACGGTCTGGCTCAGATCCTGTATGGGCCTTTGAGTGACCGATTCGGCAAATACCGTGTGGTGAGTTGGGCCACCCTGTTGTCCAGCGTCGGCTGTCTGGCCAGTGCATTAGCCCCTGGGCTGGAAGAATTGGTTTGGGCCCGCATGCTGGCAGCGGCCAGCGCCGCCGCCATCGTGCCTGTCTCGATGGCCTGGGTGGGTGATGCCGTCGATTACAAAGAGCGCCAAGAGTATCTGGCACGGCTGGGCATGGGTTCGACCCTGGGCATTTTTGGTGGTCAATTGATCGGTGGCGTCTTCACCGACACGCTGGGTTGGCGCTGGGGATTCGCCCTGATGGCCTTGTTTTTTGTGAGCGTAGGCATCTTGCTTTTGCTGCGAGATCACAAAGTGCAACGCCTGGTCCCGGTCTCTGGGACGCCAGGTGAAGACATGTGGTTTGTGCACAAAGTATGGGCTGTTTTCAGGGCTCCGCGCGCCCGCGTGGTTTTACTCACGGTTTTGCTGGAGGGAGCCACGGCCTTTGGGGTGTTGGCGCTGGGGGCTTCGCATCTGCACGACAAACACGGGATCAGCCTGACACAAGCCGGGTTGGCCATTTCGTTGTTCGGGCTCGGTGGGGTGGCTTATGCCTGGCGAGCCGGACACTTCATCCGGCGCTTGGGCGAGCGAGGCATGGTCCAGGTCGGCTCCGCCTTGTTTGGCGTGTCCTTCGTCTGCATCGCCCTGGCACCCGACTGGACTTTGGCCATCGTGGCCAGCTTCTTGTCGGGGTTTGGCTTTTTCATGTTTCACAACACCTTGCAAGTGCTGGCCACACAGATGTATCCGGCCCAGCGGGCCACCTGCATGTCGTTGTTTGCCGGCACCCTCTTTACTGGCCAGTCGATCGGTGTGGTGTTGGCGGCGAGTTTGGTGGCCGGTTGGGGCACCACCTGGGTGATTTGCGTTGGCGCCCTGTTGGTTTTGCTCATGGGACAATGCATTCCGGCCCTTTTGAAACGCACCCAGAACCGTGGAGCTTCGACATGACCCCTGAACAATGTGCTGAGTTACTCGATCGGCACGACGATTACAAAGTGCTCCGACGCCTGCCACACCGTGATCAGTTCAGGCCCGCCCCGGCGGGTATTCCTGTGAAACGGGGCGTTATTCTGGACACTGAAACCACCGGCCTTTCGATTGAAGTCGACCAGGTGATCGAATTGGGCATGTTGGTGTTTGAATTCAATCCGGTCACCGGTGATGTGTTTCGGATCGTCCAGGTCTTTGATCAATTGGAAGACCCGGGTCGCCCCATTCCCCCTGAAACCACCCGGGTGCATGGCATCACCGACGAGATGGTTCGGGGTCAACGCATCGATGACGCTGAGGTCGAACGCTTGATGAAGGATGTCGAGGTGGTGATCGCTCACAATGCGGGTTTTGATCGCCCGTTTGTCGAACAAAGATGGCCTCTGTTTGAAAAGCTGAATTGGGCTTGCAGCCTGCGCGACATCGATTGGGCCGCTGAAGGCTACGGATCGGCCAAGCTGGAGTACTTGCTTTACACCGAAGGTCTGTTTTACGACGCACACCGGGCCGAAACCGACTGTCGCGCCCTGCTCGAATTGCTCAGCCGCATTTTGCCCAACAGCCAAGAGTCAGCTCTGCTGAGCCTGCTCAAAACCATCAGGCACCCCCAACGCCGAATTTATGCGATCGGCTCGCCTTTCGAAACCAAAGACCAACTCAAAGACCGGGGTTACCGGTGGGACGGGGACAAGCGATGCTGGTACAAGACACTCAGCGAGGAATCGGCTCAGGTCGATGAAATCAAATGGCTCAAGCGCGAGATTTATGCCAACGCTCGCAATCGCCACATCGATGTCGAGACGCTGGGAGGCACTGTTCGCTATTCAAAGCGGGCGGGTCAAGTCGAGAAGATCGCCTTGAACGAAGACGTCACATGAGTTGCCAAGGCACGCTGCAAGTGGGCACTTGCGGATAAAACTGCCCGCTGGTGGCGCAATAGTAACCCACCGGTTGAACCGCCACAGGCCGGGATGGCACGGGTGGATAAACATAAGTCACAACCGCCGGACTGGGCTGGACATAAGTCACCGTCGGAGGCAAGACCAGGGGCGCTGCGGGCCACTGGGCGTATGCCGGCCTGGAGATGGCCGTGGCCAGCAAGGCCCCTCCGATGATGGCAGGCGCGACCCAATCTGCCGAGCTCCGATGGTAGTGAACATGCGAGTGTCCCCAATGACCACCCCGATGAAAACCGTGTCCATGCGGCCCTGCTTGGACCTGACCCATGGACAACAAACCCAACGTCAGGGCGGCGACGGGCAAGATTTTGAGCACAGGACGGTTCATGGCAAGCTTTCAGGGCATTTGCTGATTTAACGCATGGTCACTGGTTGTGGTTGACAGTCCCCGGGGTGTCAAAGGGTACTGTACAAATTCCTCAGTCCTTGCCGGCTTGTCCTACGGGAGGCTTACAAAGGCAGCGGTGTGGCGTCATAATGCGCTTTTCTGCCATTCACATTGGAAGTTTCAATAACATGACCGCACTGACTCTCGACCAAGCTCAAAAAATCATCGCAGGCGCTTTGGCTCACTCCAAAGCCAAAGGTTACAAACCCATGGGTGTGGCGGTGCTTGACGACTCGGGCAATCTGAAGGCCTTCGCTCGCGAAGACGGCGCGACCATGATGCGCTTTGATGTCGCGGTTGGCAAAGCCTATGGCGCCGTGGCCTTCAGCGTCTCCAGCCGCACATTGGCCGAGCGTGCCAAGGACAACCCCAACTTTTTCCTGGGTCTGGCCGCCACGGCCGAAGGAAAATTTTTGGCCCAACCCGGGGCGGTGCTGATCAAGGACGCCCAGGGTCGCATTTTGGGAGCTGCCGGTGCCAGTGGAGGTACCGGCGACGAAGACGAGGAAATTTGCGCCGCAGGCATCAAATCTGCTGGCCTGATGACCTGACCTGCGGGGTGCGCCGGTCCGGTGCGGTCACATGGGTTAACTCCTAAAGAGTTGCACTCTTGACGCCAGCCTGTTTTAGGCGATCATGGCAGTCGTTTTCACACAGGAGACTCTATGCGCATCACCCGTCGTCGCCTCAACCTGGGCTTGGCCGCCGCCGCCCTGGGGGCCGTTTCTCCCGCCTGGTCCCAATCAGGCTTTCCGTCCAAGCCCGTCAAGATCATCGTCCCTTTCCCTGCCGGCGGCACCACCGACATCGTTGCGCGACTGGTTGCACTGCGCATGTCGGAAACCATGGGGCAGCCAGTGACGGTCGAAAACCGTGGCGGAGCCGGCGGCGCCATTGGGGCCGATGCCGTGGCCAAGGCTGCTCCGGATGGACACACGCTGCTGATGCACAACATCACCTTCCCGATGTCCTCGGTGGCGCAGGGCCTGGCCGGGCGATCGCCCTTCAATGTCGATACCGACTTCGCTGGCGTATCGATCTCGGTTTATGTCCCGTTTGTGTTGACCGCCAATCCCGGCGTGCCCGCCAAAGACCTGCGCGAATTGGCGCAACTGTTGCGGACCCAAAAACTCAATTACAACTACGGCTCGACCGGCCCCGGTTCTGCCATGCACGTGCTCGGTGAAGCCTTCAAGAAGGAAGCCGGGATTCAGATGGAGCACATCCCCTTCAAAGGGGCTGCCCCGCTCAAGCAAGAACTGCTGGCCGGGCGCATCCAGTTCGGGGGCGATCAGTTGTCGTCTTCGCTGGCCGAGATCAAGGCCGGCACCCTCAAAGCGCTGGCCACCACTGCGACCAAGCGCATCCCGGGCCTGCCCGATGTGCCGACTGTGCGCGAGTTGGGTTTTCCGGGGCTTGAACTCGAGGGCTGGAACGGCCTGTTCGTGCCGGCCAAGACCCCCAGGGACATCATCGATCGCTTGCAACGCGAATCGGCGGCCGCTGTGCGTCATCCCGAGGTGATGCGGCGTTTGGCCGAATTAGGGGCCGAAGCGGTGGGCTCGAATGGCGCTGCCCAAGAAGACATGCTGCGCCGTCAAATGGAGCAGTTCAGACCCGTTATCCGGGAGATGAAAATCGACTGATGGTCCGGGCATTCCTCGCCGTGCGTTGAATGCCCAGACCCTTGTCGCCCAAAGCCAGTTACTTTTTCAGCAGCCAGACCGGAAACTGGGTGCAGTCGGCAGGTCCCATGCCTTGCCCAATGGCTTTTTCGAGGTTATTTAGAGTGATGCGGGTCAGGGCCATGTCGTGTCCCTTTGCCGTGCCTTGTTCAACCATGGTCGCCACATCCTTGCGCATGGTGGCCAAGTCGACCGTGACCGTGGTTTGTGGCGTGCCGGCGATGGCATCGGCGATCATGCCGCCGCGCACCTTGAGCATGTTGGGTCCGCCGGAGGACTCGGACAACACGTCGATCAACTCTTTGGGATCGATTCGCAGTTCCTGCACCAGCGCCAAGGCCTCGCCAAGCGTCTGCCAGTAAACCATGAGGGGCAGGTTGACGCACAACTTCATCCGCGCGCCGTTGCCATGCGCCCCCACGGCTACCACCTTGCGGCACATCTGGTCCAGCAATTCACGCCCTTGTTCGACCACCTCCGGGGCTCCACCCACAAACCCGATCAGCTTGCCCTCTTTGGCAGGACCGATGCTGCCACTGACCGGACACTCGAGGTAGCGTGCGCCGGCTGCTGCGGCGCTTAACGCCATGCGGGCCTGAAACTCGGGGGCGACGGTGCTCATTTCGATCAACAGCGCCTTCGGGTTGGCCAACAAGCCGTTGCTGCCGCCATAAACCTGCTCAACGGCATTGGCATCGGTGAGCAGACTGACCACCATGTCGCATTCGCCAGATAACCGGGCGGGATGCTCGACCCGCCGGGCTCCGGCGTCGACCAGGGGTTGCGCACGGGCAGGGTTGCGGTTCCAAACCAGGACCTGGTGGCCCAAACTGAGCAGGCGCTGGCCGATGGCCAGACCCATTTTGCCGGTACCGGCGATTCCAATGTTCATGGGGTGTTCTCCTGATGGGATGCTTCAATCGACGGTGGCGCCAGACGCCTTGACCACGGCGCTCCAGCGGTCGATTTCGGATTTGAAAAATGCTTGTGCTTCTGCGGGGCTGTTGGTCACCACCTCAAAACCCAAGCCATTGAAACGTTGCAGCATGTCCGGTGCGTTAAGACCTCTGGCAATGTCGGACTGCAATTTGCGCACGATTTCAGGGGGGGTGCCTTTGGGGGCGGCAACGGCTTGCCATGAAGTCACGTCAAAGTCCTTCAAGCCGTTTTCGATCAATGTGGGCACATCGGGTAACTGGGGCATGCGCTGTCGCGACGTCACCCCAAGGGCTTTCATCCGGCCGGCCTTGATATACGGTACCACGGTGCCAAAATTCTGAAAAGAGGCCTCGATGTTGCCCGCCATGATGTCGGTTTGGGCGGCCGCCCCGCCCCGATAAGGGATGTGCACCCCGAAGGTCTGGGTTTGCAGCTTGAACATCTCGGCCGACAAATGGTCGCTCGAGCCCGAACCCGAAGATCCATAAGACACCTTGCCCGGATTTTTGCGGGCGTGGTCGATGAATTCTTTCAGGTTGTTGGCAGGAAAGTTGGGCGGCACGATCAGGACATTGGGGGTGCGCACCGCCACGGTGATGGCATCGAAGTCGCGCATGACATCGTACTTGGGGTTTTTGTACAGCCCCATGTTGATGGCATAGGTGCCGATCGAACCCACCATCAGGGTGTACCCGTCGTTGGGCGACTTGGCCAGCGCCTCGGCAGCGATCGAGCCGTTGGCTCCGGGTCGATTCTCGACCACCGTCGTGTAACCCGCCTCATTGAGCTTTTGAGCCACGGCCCGGGCGACAATGTCGCTGGTTCCGCCGGCGACAAAAGGCACCAGAATTTTGACCGGCTTGGCAGGATAGCTCTGCGCCCAGCTGGGCGCTGCGCAGGCAGCCCCAAGGGCCAGCAACCCAAGGGCCAGCAACCGGCGGTTGTTTTTGAAGGTCATGTGAATGTCTCCTGTTGTGAATGCCTGTCCTGATCTTAAAGCGCTTTTTTCTCCTGACCGAGTGGCGATGAGTCGGGCTTGTGCGCCAGCAAAAAAGCGATCGAGCCCGTGGCGGCCAGAAAAGCCAACAGGCTGAAACCCCAGCGGTAGTCGCCGGTCAGGTCGGCCAATACTCCCGCCACCATGGGACCGGCGATCTGTCCAATCGCGATGATCGCAGCCGACAACCCCATGATCATGCCAATCGCATTGCGCCCAAAATAGTCGGCGCGCAGGGCCTGCATCAGCGGCCCGCGCAAACCCCAGGCAATGCCATGGAACGCGGCAAATGCCAACAACCAACCGACCGACGTCGCGTAGGTCAGCATCAGCAGGCCAAGGGCATGGGCCAGCATGCAAACGGCTGCGATTTTGCGCTTTTGAAATCGATCGCCCAGCCATGCCCCCATCACCACCCCCACCAACTGACCCAGAGTCATGAGCATGATGATGAAGCCCGCTTCAGCCACGCTGTAGCCCAAACCTTCTTTCATGTGGGTGATGGCGTGCACATTGACGGCGGTGACCACCACCAACGCCAAGCCATGCCCCGCCGCCAAATACCAGAACGCTCGGGTTCTCAAGGCCTGCCGGGCACTGAATTCAGGCCCGGTCGAATCCTGGATGACCTGGGTATGCGGGGAGTGGGCCAAGGGGTGGACGGTGGTCGGTGCTGGGTCGCCGTCGACCCGCAAACCCAGGTCTTCTGGCCGTCGAACCATGCTGCGAGCCAGTGGCAATCCGATCAAAATAGCCGCCAAGCCGGAAGCCAGCGCCGCCGTGCGCCAGCCCCAGGTCTGCATGACCCAGGCGACCAAGGGCACGGCCAGTCCCCCCAAAGCCAGACCGGAACTCATGATGGCCAAGGCCCGGGCACGATGCCGTTCGAACCACTGCACCAGCGCCACCGACAATGGAAAGTAACCGCAAAAACTGGTCCCGATCGCCATGATGACGGCGCACGCATAAAAACCGGACAAGCTGTCAATTTGGCTCATGCTCGCAAGCCCGATCCCCATGATGACCACGCCCATCCGGATCATGACCGGGCTGCCAAACCGATCCACCACCAAACCCAGCACAGGGCCGATGATGGCGGCTTCAACGGACTGCAGGGCTGCCGCTGCGGACAAAGCCGTTTTGCTCCAGCCCATTTCATCGCTGAGCGTGGCGATGTACAGGCCAAACGATTGCAAGACCAGCGCCGCCAGCAAAAACTGGATGCCACAAGAAGCGGCCGTCATGCGCCAGCCATAAAACATGTTCACGAGACCATCACCTTGTGTGTGCGCCTTGGCGGATCCTGTTGAGGTCGAAGCTTCGGTGCAAAAACGCTCCTGAAGCGGTTAGAGTATCGCAAATGTGCCCCAGCCGCCCTGTGTCATGAGCGACTGACAAACCGACATCCATCCCTGGAGACTGTTCATGGAACTTTTTGACTTGAGCGGCCAAGTGGCCGTGGTGACAGGCTCATCGCGCGGCATTGGACGCGCCATCGCCGAGCGCATGGCCGAGCATGGCGCCAAGGTGGTGATTTCATCGCGCAAGATCGCGGCTTGCCAAGAAGTCGCCGACGCCATCAACGCCCGGCATGGCGAGGAGCGCGCCATGGCCGTGCCGGCCAACATTTCATCCAAAGATGAATTGCAAGCGCTGATCCATGCCGCCCGGCAACGCTGGGGGCGCATCGATGTGCTGGTTTGCAATGCCGCGTCCAACCCTTATTACGGCCCCATGGCCGGCATCACTGACGATCAATTCAGGAAAATATTGGATAACAACATCGTTTCCAACCATTGGCTGGTCAGCATGGTGGCGCCCGAAATGACTGCTCGAAAGTCAGGCTCGATCGTGATCATTTCCTCCATCGGTGGCCTGCGAGGCTCGCCCATCATCGGGGCTTATTGCATCAGCAAAGCCGCTGACATGCAACTGGCACGCAATCTGGCGGTCGAATTGGGTCCGCACAACGTGCGGGTCAATTGCATCGCGCCGGGCCTCATCAAGACCGACTTCGCCCGCGCCCTGTGGGAAGACGAAACACTGCTCACTCAGCGCAATGCCACCACCCCTTTGCGCCGCATCGGCGACCCCGATGAGATCGCTGGTGCAGCGGTCTTTCTGGCCTCCAAGGCCGGCTCGTTCATGACCGGCCAGACCCTGGTGATCGACGGCGGGGTCACCATTTAGGCCCGCTCCACCCCCCTTGATCCAGGGGGCACTCACCGAACCGAACTCAAAGCATGAAGTTTTTTTAAAAAAATGCATCCGGCTTGTCTACCCAACTCAGGGGCTCTGCGTTGAAGAATCAAGCACGGAGAACACCATGAAGTCAGATGTCGCCGCTTCCGTTGATCAACGCCCTGAAGTCGAAAAGCGCTTTCAGCCGCTGAGCCATGAAATGTTACAAATCAAAGCCGGTTTCAACCGTATCAGAGCGCTGATGAATCAAGAAAATGAACAAAAACAACGCCCTGTAGCCCGAATCTACAGTGGTTCTCGAGCTGTGAAAGCTTGATCACATCGCACCAATTTGGTGCAGTGTGATTTCAATTCACCCCCCTTGTTCAGCCCAAGGCTGACAAGCGCGCCGTTTGCCGGCGCACCAGAAGTTCAATATCGGCCAGATCTGCCGCACTGAGTTTGGGGCCCGGTTTGCGCACAGCCGCCGAAGCAATGATCCCCCTTTGCCAGAACAAGTGCTTGCGCACGGCCAGTCCAATCCCGTTTTGTTGCTCGTACCGGGCCAATGGCAAATAAGCGTCAAACAAGTCGTGGGCACGCTCGACATCTCCGCCCTGATGAGCCCGCACCACATCGACCATCATTTCGGGGTAAGCAAAACCGGTCATGGCGCCATGTGCGCCCCGACTGAGCTCTTCGGTCAAAAACAAACCGCCACCGTTGCCGCACAAGATCGAGACCGCAGGCAATTCACCCCTGGCGATGGCACCCTGAATCGCAGACAACTTGGCCAAGCCCGGGCAATCCTCGTGCTTGAGCATGACGCAGGTGGGCGATTGACGCAGGATGCGCTGAATCACCCCGGCGGACATCTGAACACCAGTGGCCACCGGATGATCTTGCAAACACCAAGGGGTATCCGGGCCGAGAGTTTCCTGGACCATGTCGAAATACGCGACGATTTGGTCATCGGTCCGGACCGTATGAGGCGGGGCCACCATGACCCCTGCGGCCCCCAACTCCATGACACTGCGGGAGAGCTCACGCATGGGCGCAAAACCCGGCGCTGAGGCCCCCACAATGACCGGAATTTTGCCGTCGACGCGCCGCAAGACCTGACGCACGAAAAGACGTGATTCATCGGCGGTCAGTTTGGGCGCCTCGCCCATGATGCCCAACACCGTCAGTCCGGTGACGCCTTTTTCAAGCAGGAAATCGACCATCCGGTCGGTACTGGCCAAATCCAGCTCGCCATTGTCCTGAAAAGGAGTGACGGTGATCAGGTAAACGCCTTGGGCGTTGCGATTGAATGCGCTCATGTTCAGGGTATCTCGGCTGGCACAAAGACAGCCCCTAGGATACAACGACACCATCGCACCAGCTTGAGTCCTGAAAAGACCCGACAGTCCCATCAGGGACTTTGCCGAAACTTCAAGCTGGATTAGACTGGACACTTGATCAAAAGATCAACAGTGGAGACGACCTTGAGCACCCCCATCAAAAGACCTCACACCCTGGCCATTCACTCACTGCGGCAATTTGCCATCACCGTGCCTGATCTGAATGTGGCCGAGCATTTCTATCAGACCTTCGGACTGCGCACCGAACGCCATGGCAAGCGCCTGGACCTCTACACCCATGGCCACCCGCATCGTTGGGGCCAAGTGTTTGAGCAAGGCGCATCCAAGAAGATCGCTTTTTTGTCACTGGGTTGTTACGCCGAAGACGAGCAACCCCTGAAAGAACGAATCCGGCAGATGGGGCATGCCCTGATCGACCCTCATCCACTGTCCGATGGACTCGGATTTTGGTTGCGTGACCCTGACGGCACGCCGGTGCAAGTGGTGGTCTCAGAAAAGGTCACACCCAGCCAGCGCACACCCGACGCCGGTCCCATTCGCAAGGTCAATCCAATCGGTGCGGGCATTGCCCCGATGCGCAGCGAAGGGCAAAAGGTCTTGCCCGAGCGACTCTCTCACGTGCTGATCTTTGCCACCGACGTGCCCCGCTCTACCGCGTTCTACACCGAAGTGCTGGGCTTCAGGCTGTCGGACAAATCGATCGATGTGATTGCCTTCATGCATGGCGCGCACTCCAGCGATCATCACTTGCTGGCCATGGCCAAATCAGAAGCCCCCGGTTTTCATCATGCCAGCTGGGTGGTGCCGAGCATTGATCAGGTGGGTCTGGGCATGGAACAAATGCACGCAGCAGGTTACACCCAAGGCTGGGGCGTGGGCCGCCACGTGATCGGCTCCAATTATTTTTACTACGCCCGGGACCCCTGGGGCAGTTTTTGCGAATTCTCCTACGACATTGACTACATCGATGTCAGCACCGAATGGCCCGCGGGCGACTATCCGCCCGAGGACTCGATGAACCTGTGGGGTCCGCCCCTGCCGGATTACTTCATTCAAAACACCGAAGCGGCAGCACATGCTGCTGCATGAAACCCGGATTGCATTTCAACCCATCAAAGGAATTTCCCCATGAGCGGATTCAAACTACTCAGCGATCGCGTGCCCTATGTGCCATTCCCGCAAAGACCGGTGCTTAAAGGACCCGATGGCAAATCATTGCTGGTTTGGGTGATCGTCAACGTAGAGCATTGGTCGATCGAACGGGCGCAACCCCGCACCGTGCTGCCGCCTCCCATGGGGCAACCCTTGTTGCCCGACCTGCCCAATTGGTCATGGCACGAGTACGGCATGAGAGCTGGCTTTTGGCGAATCTTTGAAGCTTTGAAGCAGCGCGGCATTGTTCCCACACTGGCCACCAACGGCATCGTCTGCCAGAGCTACCCCCAAGTGGCCGAGGCCGCGCTCAAGGAAGGCTGGGAATTCATGGGGCACGGCTGGATTCAAGGTCCCATGCACAAAGTAGAAAACCAGGCAGAGGCCATCGGCAAAACGGTCGAGACGATCCGCCGATTTGCCGGCTACGTCCCGCGCGGTTGGGAAAGCCCCGGCCTGACCGAGACCGACGAGACCATCGATTTGCTCAGCGCTGCTGGCGTGGACTATGTGGCAGACTGGGTGATTGATGACCAGCCAACCTGGATCCAGGGAACACCACGACCCATGCTGTCGGTGCCCTACACGGTGGAACTCAACGACATCCCCCTGATGGCCATTCAGCACCATCGCAGCGATGAGCTCTATCAACGGGGCATCTTGCAAACCGAGCGTCTGCTGCAAGAAGGGGCTCAAAACCCGCGCGTCATGGCCATCAGTGTGCACCCCTACATCACGGGTGTGCCCCATCGCATTGCCGGTTTTGAGAAGTTGCTCGACCACGTGCTGGCCCAACCAGGCGTGGCCGTGATGCCAGGCGTGAAAGTGGCAGACTGGTACTCGGCGCAAGTGCCGCCGAAACGCTGAAGCGCTCAGCCGTGACGAGCCTTGAGGGCCTTCACGGCGTCTGCCACCACGATCGGATATTGAACTTGCGCACCCGCGAGAAACAAGTCGACGGCGTCACCCGTGCGGTCCTCAAAGCCTGCTCCCGCAGGCTTGGCCCCAAAGATGTGCTGGCGAACAGCCCAGTAAAACATGCTGCCATGAAGGTTCCAGACCAATTCGACTTCACGACCGGTGATTGGTGGTGCCTCTTTGAGGATTTTGTCGGGCACAAACGCCGCCCGAAATTCTTCGCACATGCCCAACAGCAATTTTTTGCGCACCACTGTCAGGTAGTCGCGGTTAAAGCCCATGTCGGCCAATCCAGCGTACATGTAGATGCGAATCCACTCGGGCCGGTAGGTGGCCTTGGCATAGAGCACATAGAACTGACGCAAACGTTCACGCAAGTCGATGGACTTGTCGTGCAACATCTTCTCCCAACTGGGGTCCCAACGCCGGATGAACACGGCATCGAAAACCGCCTGAATCAGGTCTTGCTTGCTGGGGAAATAGCGATAAAGCAAAGGTTGCGACACACCGATGCGACGCGTCAGCTCTCGAGTCTGAACGCCGAAACCTGCTTCAGCGAAATAGGCAATGGCCGCATCGAGAATTTGTTGCCGCCGGGTGGCAGGATCGAGGCGCATCCCGGTTTTTTTTGAGTTGGATTTATTCACGAAATGGATTTTAGGTGATGAATGAGAAACAAAAGCAAGCCCTGATCATCGGGGGTTCCATGTCTGGACTGTTTGCTGGCAATTTGCTACACAGGGCTGACTGGAAGGTGACAATTCTTGAAAAATCATCTGTTCCTCTGGTGAGTCGGGGCACGGGCATTGCCACTCACCCCGGATTGATCAAAGCGTTGTTGGCCGCAGGCGCTCAATTCGACCCGGCCACATTGGGCGTCGATACCGATCGTCGTTTTTTTAATACATCCTCGGGTGAAATCCTGGCCGAAATGGTGGTGCCCCAACAAATGACCACCTGGGCCCGACTGCTCAATGCCCTGGTCCGGGCTTTTCCTGCCGGGCAGTACCATTTAGGACAGAACGTCACCCATGTCATTGACGGGGATGCACC
>JACCDX010297001.1_pt1 | contig 15020 bp, 22 predicted proteins | sample 7449681 | NCBI WGS metagenome assembly JACCDX01 (sample SAMN15323450, study PRJNA562643) | freshwater metagenome | isolation source: river surface water | place: USA:Blue River Watershed | collected 2017-08-18
AGAACTGCTGAAAGTGCTTGAGCCTCGATATCTGTTCCACCTGTGAAAGATAGAGAAATATCGCGACCTGTGATTACTGTGGTTGCCATTATTTATCCTTAGTTTGTTTGTGTGTAGTAGGTAGAAACTCGGATATCTGCGACCAAGCAATTAGATGGCCCGACCTGAGTAACTGTTGGTTTTTCAACCGCTCCGACTGTGTACCCTGTTGGGATCACCTTCAGAACACTTATGACTAGCTGCTCGAGATTGTCGAGCGATGCAGGGTTGCTGTTATAGGCAACCGCGACTGAAATAACAAGATTAATCTTAATGTGAAGCGTTGACTTGTTGATGGTTTCTAGCTCGAGATATGGATCGTCCGGCACTGTGACCACGAATGGCACCATAGGCGCTTCTGGCACATAGGCGTATACGTTGCCTGCTACGTTAGCAAACGCATTGGCTAAAGGTTGACGTACTGTATCGAGAATCGTATTAGGCATTTACTGCACCATTGAATCGGTGTCGATATACGCCCCTAGAAGACCTGATACGCGATTAAAGAGGCTGCGCCCTAAACGATATGGGCTAACGTTTGTAAAATCGATTCCCTCAATCTGTCCGCCTGGAGCAATGCGAGACTGGAAGACTTCCACTGACACTGCCAAGACTGCTGATTCTACAGCTGCGACTCCGACATAGGTCGCCGCACCTGAGAGCGTTGCGAGCCCAGAAGGAATGACATTCTTTGGCTCAATATCCGCATTGGTAATAGCGACAGTAAATAGATCATCATAAGAATCCGAAATTGTGAAAGTTCCGTTAAATGGGGAGCCGCATCCGGTGATGACTACGCTCTGACCCGCTGAAAATTGATTCATGCCAACTGTCTTGTAAGTGGCGATGTTTGCTTCTAGTTCTACTTCATCGATTGCTACTGCGTATTTAACAAGCATTGGCAAAATTACAGCCTCAGCGGTGTCAATCACATCTGTTAAGTAACTGTCGCTGTAGAGGGAACTAGAAACGCCAAGGACAGAGCGAAGTTCGCTTGCTGTAACTATTGTTGCCATTTCTAGTTCCTCTCGTTAAACGACTGGGGGAGCCACCGGGAGCAGCAGCTCCCCCATGATTAGTGTTGGTTATGCAACCATCCAGCGGTAAGCGCCTGCACCAAGCTTGGTAGCAACTGCGCCATAGCCGTAGTAGCCAACCTGGACCTGTCCTGTAGAGATTAAGTTGCTCTGCAGCGAAAGTCGAGGGCTTTCGTACCATGTGTAAGCATCTGGGTTAACTACGATCATTGTGTTGTCGCCAACGCCTGAACCTGTAGTCATGTTGCGATCTACGCGAAGGTTAAGTCCGAGTAGGTTTCCGCGAACGCCAGTAGCTGTTAGGTCGCCGCCTGCGTTCTGTGGGTTGATTGTTTGCTGGAAGACTGGGCGGTTTGAGCCGTCTACGAGTCCCATCAATGCACCCCATTGTTCTGGAGATACGATGATGTTTTGCGCGAATCCAAGGGTTCCCTTGTAGATAGATACTGCTGCATCTGAGACGAAGTCTGCGATGTTTGCAGCTGAGACTGTGCGGTTTCCGCCATCTGTTCCGCCTGCTACAAGTGCTGCAAGAACTGCTGCATCTGTTGCCTTTGCGTATGCAAACTCCATCTGACGAACGAGTTCAGCAAAGAACGCTGGAGAACTGCGATCAAGCAATTCTAGACTGAAGGTCTGCTGGCCAATGTACTTAGATACAGACACTGAAACGAACTCAGCATTCTGGTCTGTTTCTGATGGTGTTCCACCTTCTGAAGCAGCTGCAACTGTTGGAGCAACTGTGATCTTAGGGATTTCGAAAGTCATGCCTGCATCTGGAAGAGCGCCGCGAGAGATTGAGTCAATCGCTGGACGGTCTGCGTTTGAAATGCCGTTGATAACTTCGGTTAGTTGACGTGTTGGAACGAGTCCAGCGTTGTCTGTTGTGTCTGCTGCTGCTGCAACATACATCTTTGATGTTTCGTTGCCGAGTGAAGCGCGGACTGAATGCTCGAGATAAGAAGCCTTATCAACGATTGGGTTACGAACAGTTGTTGAAATGTAAGGTGCTGTTGCAGCCTTAACTTCAACCTTTGCAGCCTCTACCGTTTCTGCGGCAGGAGCAACTTCTGGAACGGTAGTGTCTGACACTTGTTCTCCTTCTGTGGTTGATTGTGTTTCTTCCTGAGTTGTCTCAGAAACTTCGGTTTCTTCTGCCGCTACTTTGGCAACTTCGGCACCTGGAATAGCGCCATCTGTAACAAGGCTGACCTCGACAAGGTTGGATGAGCTGATAGCCATTACGCCATCTTGGTTATCCCATGCTTCTACGTCTACGCCTACTGAAAAATCTGAACGAAGACCAGTTGCTGCCTCTTCGAGGGCATCGTTACCGGCAGTGGTCTTAGCAATCTTAAATTCTGCTGTGATGCCGTTAGCATCTTGTTCCCATGACATTAACTTGCCAAGAGGGCGAGTGGTGTCATGCTGTAGAACCAACTTAGTGTTCTTAGCCATGGTGATTGAGTCTGGCTTGAACATGGTGCGGCCTGCTGAGGTGTTACCTTCAGCGTTCCATGAAACGATACGACCCGCGATAATGCGAGATTCTGCATCCGCTGCTGTAATAGCAACTGGCATCGTTATCTTCATCGTGTCTCCTTGTTATCGATTAGATCTTCTTCTTCGCGGATTTGTTCAACGCTCATAGCGCCGATGCGATTAAGAATCTCGTATACCTGAGCGCGTTGCAAAGCATCAGAGCGCAGGAATTCGTCTAGGCTGAAGCGGATTTCTCCGGTTGAAGAGATAAAGTCCGGCATTGAAAGGCGCTGCTCAATGGCAGTAAGAATTGGCTTCATCGAAAAGTCGATAAGCGAACGACGTTCTGACACGCTGTTGCTATAAGTCATCGAGGTAGTTTCTGCGCTTACGAAATATGCAGGAAGGTTGCAGGCGCGAGCCAATTCCAGAGCGACGTACTGACGAGCCTCGTTCAGCTGTAATTTGGCTGGATCGATGCCCAACGCCTGCAATTCAACATCAGCATTTAGAAACGCTGTTGACTTTGTAAGGCGAGCAGTTCTCCAAGATTCGAGAAGCTTAGAGATTCGCTCTGCTGGAAGATTAGTGCCGTTTGACTTGAGAACTTGTAGAGGTACTGGCTCTTTGGCAAAAGTTTCAGCGGCTTGCTCGAGTGCATGAGCTGCGCGGATTGTGCGGCCTGCACGATTTAGTAATCCTTCATCAAGGCCGTAGAAAACTACAAGTGAACCAACACCTTGGTTAGGAACTACTGAGCCATCAACTTGATAGCCGACAATTTCGGTTTCGTTATTGTTTAACTTTGGTGTTACGCGATCTGGCGAAACGCGAGTCCATGCGCGGACTCTTCCGGTGTCCCCATATTGCTCGAGAACTTGGCCGTACCCAACGCCATAAAAAAATAAATCTTCAGCAAGCCATGCATAAATTGCAGAACCAGGAACGCGTGGGTCTGGTTGATTGATTACTGCTGGTGTTGCAATGTGTGAACCATCGAGCTTGGAATACTGCTCAAGCGGTAGCCCAGCAAGTGTTGAACAGATGATTCCTCTAGCACGTGCGATAGTAGGAACCGCCATCGCCTGCTGGCGTGTGGCTACCGATTGAGTAAAAATGAAAGGCGCAAAAGAAGCTGTATTGTTAAAGGGCGCAGGAGTAGCAGCCGCATCGACTGTAACTTCAACTGCTGGCTTAGATGTAAAAATGTCCCGGATTCCCATTGGACATATTATACGCTATTGTCTAGACATTACCCTATCTGAATGTCTACCTCTGATTCAGCGCGTGTCGCGAAGTGAGTAACCATCGCTGAAGCAACTGCACCGCAAACGATGCCACTTGCTTTACGACCCATAACCCAACCGCCATCACCTCGGGTTAACTTAACTGCGCTGAGAACTTGCTTGGTTAATTCCTCTTGATCTCCATGAGCAAGGCGAAGGCTAGAAACCGCCGATACGAATTCATCGCAGCTCTGTTGGTATTCCTGACCTGTAATCTCATGGATAGGAATTCCTGCTGGTGCCAATCGAGCCGCAACTGCTGAGGCTGTCGACTTGCTATAGGCCACTGCATTAACTGGGAACTTACGAACCCAAAAGGCTATGTCGTTAGCCATCTCTTTATCATCGAGGTTGACCGGGTTGAACCAAGTGTGTAAAAGGCTGACCATAAACTTGTCGCCATCGAGGCGTTGGCCTGCGACAAGTGATCCATGCTTTCGGTCTGGGCTGAGGTCAATCGCCATCCAAGTGTCTTTTTCTACATCAAGTTGAGGCAGATTCTCGACCTTGCACTTCTTCCATTCGGCTTCAGATATAACTGGGTTAATCATGGAAACGAACTGGCACAAAACTTCCGTCCTAAAGATATCTTCACGATCTGAAAGGCTGTCCTTGATATTGTCCTCATGGACTGTATGACCGAGACTTGGGTTGCTTTGATACCAAGCATCCTTATCGGTTATCTCAGCCCCTGGCTCGGCGCTCCATTCAAACCAGCCAATAGAATCATCGGCTCCTTCAGCTGCGGCAAGTCCGCGCTCTCTAAACTTCAGCAATAGCACCGAATTGGCATGGCCTGCGTTCGAGTAGACATAGGCCTGCGGATTGGGATTGGACATTTGGGTAAATCGCATCGATGACCAAACATCTTCGGTGTCGAATTCTCGAAGCTCGTCAATATGGATTACATCGGGAGCAGCGATACCGCGAGCTGCTGAGTTTCCGGCTCTGATTAGGTAACGGGCTTTATTCTTAAACCGAATCTCCTGCGATCCTTTAGATTCGTACTTCTTGGCAAAGTTATCCAAGAGCATTTGGCTATTCTCGATAATCTCTGAGACCTTAAAGAAAATTTCGCTTGATGTAGTCAACTTATGAGCTGTAGCAAGGTGCATCTTCTCGCCTAGAACATAGATTCCGAACAAGATTCGAAGCGCCATGAAGGTAGATTTACCCTGCTGGCGTGGCAACATAATGCCGATTAGCGGGTGAGCCCAGCGACCATCCGGCTTATAACGCAGGCAATCTCTGGCCAGATTTTCCTGCCAAGGAAGCAACGGGAATCCAATATCTTTGCAGAACTGAATCATTTCATCGCCTCGAGTAGGCAGATCTAAGGGTTTAGACCGGATTCTAGGCACTTGTGAGCCATAACGCGGTTCTACTACCCCTTCCTCAGCCGTTTGCAGCCCTTCTGAGCCGTTTTGAGCCGTCATGACTGGTTCTCATCCGGTTCAAGCCGATAGTGGCTTATTGAGGCGTTTTCGGGGTAAAAAGAACCATGAAGGGTCGGGGGTGTCTTAGGCCTATCAAAAAACCTACCCCCCTTGCTGCTATTGCAAGATGAACACAATACTTGAAGGTTATCTAGGCTATCCGTACCACCAGCAACCCTAGGCACTATGTGATCAACGCTAAGGCGTTCCTCAGTGCCGCACATTTGGCAACAGCCATCTCTTCTGATTACCTGCTCGCGCAGTCTGCGCCACGCAGTAGTAGATCCTGATTGCTTAAGCTTTGACATAGACACTCTTTAAACAGTAATCACAATAAGCATAATGAATCGAAGCATAGTTGATGTGCTGGTACTTATGACCCAGCAACCAACAGAACAAGCCTCTCATTGCTCGCCCATCTCATTCTGGATGTACATCGCCTTATGGCATCTCATGCAGCTATAAACCTCTGGACTATGCCAGACGAACACGTCGTGCTTGCACTCCTCGTCTGTCATTGCCAACCTCTTGTCTTTAGATGATGTAATGCCTTGCAATAATCAGGCTCATCATACTTGGTAATTCCATATCGGTGTTGGACATACTTCCAATAGAAGTAGAACTGATAATCATATGGAGCATTTATAAGCTTCTCATTACGTATCTGGTAATACCCATGATGAGAGCCATTGCGAGCATCTATTCGATTACTAGATTCTCTGAAAGTAATCTCATTATGGCAATCGTATTGTCTATCAGTTAATTGATAATCAGCTAATGACTTAAGGTCATAATAAGGATCTATTGAGCCCTGTCCTACTGCAGTAGCCTGCATAGACAGAGATATCCCAATAACGACGGCTACCGAGCGGGCTATCCGCGAAGCGGCCCGCTCTGAGCCCTTGATGGGCTCTAGCCTGGAGTGTACCGACCCTGTCAAATAGGATTTGATATGGAAAGCACAAAACCGCAGGTCAGAGCCTATATTTTGTAATCCTTGCAATGAGCGTGTCGCTCTAATTGTCTGTTGAGTAAAATCCAGAACCTTTGAATTGAATACCTGGAACTGAATAAATCTTCTGCATCGAGCTATGGCAAAACTGGCATTTTGGATCATGTGGTTCATTGATTGAGAACTCCTTCTCGTACCGCAAGTTAGCCTCGCAGTCCTCGTTGGTGCATTCGAATTCATAGATTGGCATTAGTGGCCTTCTCGCATGTCCGGCATGGGACTTCCTTTAACTTCCACGATCCACATATTGTGCATCTTTCAGGCTCTAATTGTACCGAGTCTGCCTGAATATCTCCGTAAATAGGTAGAAGTAACTGCACCAAATCACCAAATCGCATAAAAGCCAGATACTCGGAAGCATCTTCTCCTTGGCCATTCATACGACACACCACGAACGGAAGCTCTTTGCCATCCGCTCTTTTAGTGACTTGGCGCAGCCACTCCAAGGGCTGGAACGCCGACCTAGCCTTAACTTCAACGTCGAACGGAACGTTGGTTATATCTTTTCCAGCACCACGACCGATGCCTGCGTGTGGCCACCATTGATTGAGGTAGGCTGCTACAACTCGCTCGGTTCGCAAGCCTCGGTCTTTTCTGTGACGTGACATAGAAACCTTGTCTATGCCCTACCAGCAGAATTAACTGTGTGGCACTTTGTGCAACTCCACTCTTTCAGCAACCAACGTTCTCTGATCTGATTCCAATTAGGAACGCTGTTACACATCTGGCAGATAAGCTTGTAGCCCAGTTCTTCTAAGGCTGCTGCGTTATCGCGTAGATTTTGCTCTTCTTCAGCTGTAGGGAATTGCTCCCATTCACCATCTTGGTTTAAGAATTGGATATGTCCCATTACTTCTTCACCTGTGGTTTCCAAGTTCCGGTTTCTTTATCAATCTCGTACCATCTAGGTTCGCATCGCTCAGCTTCTCCCAGAATGTGATTCATGCAGCGCCAGTGACCCCAAGGCTTGCCCGCTTTCGTAGTACCTGTTTTCCATGCCATTTCCCCATGAGGGCAACGCTGTACATCCGAATCCGTTGTGCCACCAAGAATTGATTTCACCATCTCGACTGCTCCTTCCATAGTCTGAACTGGTTCTGCTGGTCGTATCGCCCATGGATCATCTTCCTTTGGTACTGGGACATATTCTGTCGCTGTCTGTGCCATCTTTGCCTTGGTCTCTTGCACGATGTTTTGCACTTCAACCTTGGCTTTAACCTTGCTCATTTCTTCGCGGCTTGCTCTCTTTCCTTTTGTCGCATAGCCAGCATTTGCAAGCGCACGCCCAATCGCTGATGTTTCACAGTTTTCAAGTGCGCTAGTAGCATTAACTCCACGACCTTGTACAGTTTCCTCAGCCAAACCCGTTGTCCACGGACGAGCATCTGCCTCTGTACGATAAATAGAAGCTTCCACAATAAATCTTGCAGCGGAATGTTCGAGTACTTTGGTGTGTATTTGACCATCTGGGTGTTCCTTCCAGAACTTCTCGAGCCTCGATTCGACAGTTTCATATTCGTCTAGGTTAAACATAAAGGTCATTCTCCGTAACTCTTAATTGTCCTGAAATACTGAAGTACGCAGCTCCATCGATGTAATTGTCCACTTTTCCAGATTCCATTGATCTAGCGACTTTGACCAACGCAAGGCACATCGCCACCTGGTAATCAGTAACTGGCATTTCGAGATATGCAGACCATAGGGATGCCGTTCTGGACATATTGTCTGTTGGGTGACCATAGTCCATTCCACGCTCTTGTATGATTGCTTTTGCTTCAGTAAGAAAGTCACCAGCGTTCATCGATTCACCTGGTGCTGGGTCTGAGCTTTAATTAGTCGGCGGGCATTAATCTTGCCCTGAATCTTGCCATGTTCATGCCCTTTGGCATAACCGAGCAAAAAGCCAAAAACTCCACCAAGGCTAAGCATGGAGATTATTAAATGATCTGAATTCATGATGCTCCCGTTCTGTCAGTATTTCTGACTTGTGAGAACTTTACATGAGATGGATACGGCAACCACCAGATTTAGATAACAGTCTTATAACAATCTGAGATGGGTCTTCATCCTCCATATAGGGGATGGCAATCTTAGCGCTGCCTTCCATAGACCTTGCCGTTGACAATAAACGTGCCGTTCTTCTCAATGTTTATGAGGTCGACTTGAACGCTAGAACCTTTGACGTACATGATGGCAAAAGCCTGCTGCCAATTAGCCGTTCCTTTGGTGTATGAAGCCTGCTTAAAGTCCATGAGATTACCTACCTCGACTCCATGCAGAACACGCCCTAAACGGCCTCCAGAGGCCTCTGTGAAGGCGCTACGGCCTGCCCTATGGGTATGTCCAGAGATAACGTTCTTTCCATGCCTTCTAGCGGCTTCTAGGGCGCTTAGACCGCCTAGTTGCTTAATAGGCGTATGGTCACCATGGACTGCAATCCAGCCTGGAGCGATGTTCATGGGGTTCTTGTGAAAGGTGATGCCTAGTTCATCGAACTTCATAAACTTCTCGAAGCGAAGCTCTGGCAAGGATAGGAATGATGGAATCTTCTTCATAATGATGTTATAGAGACGATCTGTGTGGTTGGACCGGATGCAGTCAGTAACGCCCAGTTCCCAAAGAAGCTCTACGCACCTGTCTCGGTCATCGCCAAGGCTCTGCTCATAAGCTTGTGGAGTGCCTTCAGACCACTTGGATATGGTCTGGAAGTCAATTTCATCGCCAATAGTAACTGTCTGGTCTGGCTTAAAGGTCTGTAAAAATTTAGCGATGTTTCTTGTGACATGCACATCCTCGAAGGGAACCTGCAAGTCTGAAAGTATTACGATTCGCTTAATCGTCATCCTCATCTTCGTAGGGGATATTGTCTATGCGGTTAGGCAGGTTAGGGATAATCCAGTCCGGGAAAGATTCACGATCAGAGAGAAGCCAGAAGGCATGAGTCTCTGTAAATCCTGCCTTGCGTAATGACTTGTAATACTCATTAAGCGCTATGGCATAAGCGTCTAAGGCGTTATAAGTATCTAAGTCTATGACTGGTCGTTTCCTTGCCATGGCTTAAGTGTTACCTACCTAACAACTCGATTATGGTATCGACACGCGCTTCTAATCTTGATACTTGGTCTTTAAGGCTTGAACCTGAATTTGGCTTTAACTCCGAGAGATAATGCTTAATCATGAACTGCGTATATGCAGCCAAGCCGCCTAGAACTGTAACTACCGCTACAGCCCAAGATGCAAGGTCTGCCGCGCTCACTTTTTCGGAGTTGCGTAACCGAATACGCCTGCTAGAACAGCCCAAAGGATTGAGCGATAATCGAGTGCAAAGTTAGATGCACCCCATGCTGCTAGAAATGCTCCTGCTGTGAGGATTGCTGGATTCTTCATATTCATTCGCTTCCGCCTATCATCGGTATATTAAAGAACGAGCCATCTGTCTCGCCTTTTTTAGTGAAAGATATGTGGAGATGCTTACGATGCGGATTAGATCCTTTGTAAGTTCTCCAGCGCCAGCCCAAGATAGGCGATGCAATTCGTCCGTCAAAGATGACGTATTTAATTCTTTTGTCTCGCTTCGCAGCTTGACGAATCTGATCTGCCAAATCAGGCATGAGGTCTGGCTTACCGGATTTACCTGCAAGGTCTCTGTCAATGTCCAAAGCGCATACCCAGCCGCGTTCATTAGGGATGTGATCAGACTTGCCCTTACGAACATGTCTCGCGTCGGCCACCCAGCCATCACTACCACGATCTCTATCGGGGAACGACTGGTCAACCTGTTCACGAAACTGCCAGCCTGCTTTGCATAACTTAGGAGTCATGCCAATAGGAGTTTTGCTTCGTCTTCAGTAATACCAAGGCGCTGTAATAATGCAGCTTTGGCCTCAGCTTTGGCTTCTTCTGCGGCAAGTTTATCGGCTGCTACTTTTGCATCAATTTCAGCCTGCTTGAGTTCTGCTGCGGTAGCATCGCGCTCGATTACTTCGCCTGTTTCTACGTTATGTTCAAGAATCTTCATTAGTTGCCTCCATAAAGAATATAAGTACCTGCGCTGAATGAACCGCCTGCTGGGAATAATGTGATTCTGTCGATTGCGTTAGTAGTTCTGCATGATCCAAAGACTGATGTTGATTGAATAGAGCTTCCTTGTGCGTATTGCATCTGCATTCTTACCTGCTTGTTGGATGTAGTATTTGCATAATCAAATAAATCAACTTGCAGGGTACCAGATGTGCTGGAAGAAATTTGAAGATATGTTGGGTAGAAACTGGTTTCTGTAGCGTTGGCAATAGAACCAACTGTGCCATTGTTATTGTAATGATTTAACCCGTTATAAACACCGGTTGAAAGGTTGTTTAGACGCATCTGCATTTCGGTCTGGCTGTTAGTTTGTAGATTTCTGACGATTAAACGTAAATCTTTATAACTGCCGCTGATAGAAGTTAAATCTAAAGAAGAGCCGGATAGTGAACCTGAGGCAATCGAAGTCCATCCACCACTTGCAATCGTGTTCCATTTTAGACCAGTTGCAGTCGTTGAATCAGCTGTGAGAACTTGTCCGTTGGTTCCTACTGCCAGACGTGCGGGAGTATCAGCTGCCGTTGCACTAATCAAATCACCTTTGGCATCGACGATAGCATTCTGAATAGCGTTTGAATCATCTTGAGCAACCCATGAGAAGTCAAGATCTGTTCCTGATGCCTTGGCAAGTACCTGGCCTGTTGTGCCACCCTTAAGGTCGACCAGGGCAGTATCTATATCTTGACCAAGTGCAGCGATAGCGGTTGCGCCATCCTTTACTAGATCAGTTGACTGAGGAATATCCCAGCCAAAGTTAGTAGTTGTTGTTGCCATTACGCTACGACTCCAATCGCATCAAGCCAGGTTAGGCTAGTATTAAGTGTGTTCCATGTCTCCGCTGCATTTACCTGCTCCCATTTTACAGCAACTTGGGAGAAACTTACCGGAGAAGCATTAAAAGTTATGGACAGATTATTGAGGCTGGCTCTGAACGTCCAACCTTCGACATAGCCTTGGAATGACCCATTGGTGATATTGCCTGGCAGGTTCTGAATCCATACTGGTTGACCCATGAAGATATTGATAAGGGCATCCCTATCAGCATCGTCAATCTCTGGGTTTCCTAGTACAAAGGTGATTGCTTGGAATTTAGGGTAAGGATTGGCTCGAAGGGCGATATAACGATCTGCCAAGGCTTCGGCATCTGCTGTGTGTTTAATTCGAGATGTGTATTCCTCGCCATAAACCCCATAAACACTCTGGCTTGTAGCATCAATAGCCGTATAAGTTTGATTGCCATTATTGTCATAATTGATTGTGAAACTGTTACGCAGGTCGCCTGCTCTTGTGGTGGCTGCTAAACCTATGCCGTTTGCATGATTGGCATCGAAAGTCGTGTAGCCATTGTTGGCTAGGTAATCTTGTCGATGGGTTGAGTCGGCATAACCTATATTGCCGTTGGCATCTTCATAGATAACACCAAAAGCCGAATTGGCTATATCGGCACAAAGTGAATAAAGGTCTGTGTTGCTAGAGCTGCGAGCGATAAGCTCATAATCACCTGGCTGGTCAATTTCACCTAATCCGATATTTACAGCGTTAGCCCAAGTTTCTGTAGGGTTGTAGTTAGCCCAAGTCTCAGCTGCTGGAACTTCATTCCATTGACCTAGCAAGTAGCCAGATAAAAGTGTGTAAATCTGGTCGCCGTCAAAGTCTTGAGATAAGACTCCTGGATCGATAATTTTTGGAAGTTTAGATAAAGCGCCTAAGGCTGTAATTGTGGCTGTAGTGGTATAGCCAAGCGAGCCTGCGCGATTAACCTGAATGGTGAAGTCAGAGACATAGCCGCCAAAAATAGGAACAAAAGCATCGTTTGAATCTGTGACCTGGACTGAAAGGCTTGTACCCACTGTAAAGTCGTAGGAACTATTATCAAAATTGATGAGCTGTAACTGGCAATATCCTGCCACTGGCTGTTGGTTAATATCGGTACGGCCTGAAGTAATGGTCAAGTTAGCCACTGTTACATCTGTGACCTCGTAGCCGTCTACTTGGATCTTGTAAGTCGGTGTGTAGGCGGTCATGCGTAGATTAAGCCTCCGCCAAGGGTTCCTCGAGCTGAGGAATCATTTAGAATTCCAACTATCTGGCGAGCAGTTGATTCGCTATCAATAGCGCCATTTACTGTGATGTTGGTAGTTCCCATGCCCGCATAGATGTAGCGTGGAACTGTAGGAGTTGGTGCTATAGGTGCTGGCGTAGGGCTAGGAGCAGCTGGTGAGGTTGCTCCTGACTCGAATGAAGCTCCTGAGAAGAAGTTACCTACAGCAGATCCTGCGCCCTTGATGGCATCGATAATTCCCTTGACTGCGTTATAAATTCTTTCAATCTTGCTAACGAATCCAGCGAAAGTATCGATGAGACCTGAAATTATCTTGCCTAATCCCTCCAACGCCAAGCCAAGAGTCTTGCCTAAGATTGGTGCTAGGTAATCTTTTGCAAAGTTATAGATTGCCACCATGAAGTTATAAAAAGGTTGTAGTTCGTCATTGTTGCGAGCCAAGGAATCACGCACTGAATTAAAGGCTGATCGTAGCCCGTTAATGATTGGCTGGATGACTTTCATGACTGGCTGAAGTTTGTCTCCAAGGTTGCTTGTAAAGTCTTGAATTGCTGGGATAACGTTCTTAACAATAATCTCGACCATCGGGGTAATGGCATCAAGGATAAACGCTCCGACTGTCTCCTTACCTTCATCAAAAGCAATCTGAAGGCGTTGCATTTTGCCCTGGAATGTATCTGCTTGGGTTGATGCTTGATTCTTAAAAGTATCTGCTAACTTGGCAGTAATCTCATCCATGCTCATGGTCTTAAGCTGAGCGGATGTCAGTCCAATGCCTAACTTGCCAAGCGCTGCTGTGTTGCCTTCAGCGGCCTTAGCCATGGCATTCGTAACAGCCTCGAGGGACTTGCCTGAACCTGCTGCAACGTCAATGGCTACAGTCTGAAGCTTCTGAGCCTTTTCTAGGTCACCTGTGGCTCGAGATAATCTTTCAAGAGAAGGGCGCAACTGATCGTCAGTTACGCCAAAGGCTAGGGATGTTTTGGTTATGTAATCTTCAGTTGCTGCTATCTGGTTTTCTGTAGCGCCAGTTACGTTCTTAAGAGTTAGTGCTAACTTCTGTTGGGCGGCAGCATCTTCTATCGCTGATTTAACGCCATCGATGGCCAACTTGCCTGCATAACCTACGGCTGCTGCTCCGGCAGCTGCAAAGGCTAAACCAGCCTTCTTGCCAAAATCTGAGACCTTATCGCCAAACGTGGCAACGTCCTTATCGGCCTTGTCTAGGTTCTTAGTGAAGTTATCGACATCAGCAAGGAGTTTAAGCGTTAACGCTCTAGTACCTGTTGCCATTAGCCCCACTCCTTCAAAATCTTAGTAAATGATTCAGTCCATCTAGCAACTATCTCAGGTTGAATTCTGCGAAGAGTTGGATAGATAAACCATCCCTTAGAGCCTCGACCTTGACGTCCAGACCACACTGGGAACTGCTTATATTTATTAGATCCGAATTCTGAACCGCCCCAGATATCTTTAGTGGTTGCTCCACCTGAGAATTTCTGAGAAGCGAAGCCATAAGTAATCTCACCAATGCGGCTCGACTTCTTAACCCTTGAACCATCTGCAATTCTGCTTGCAACCTTGCGGCTTTGAAGAGAACTGGCAGTCCGGCTAACCTCAGCCTTAGCGAATTCAGCCAAAGCGCCTGACTGGCGCTTGGCCTCATCGTTGGCTTCTTCACCCATATTCTTTAAAGCTTTGAAGACTTGTCGAAGTTCGGTTTTGTCGAATGCAATTACTTCATCCGCCATTCCGAGCCTCCAGAACTTCTATAGCTGTAAGAATATCTTCGGCAGTTTGCCAGTGATCCATAGGAATCTGTGTGGCTATTGCCAGTTCAACTAAGAGTCGGCTTACGCTTCCTCTTGGATGACTTTTGGGTCGCCTTCACCTACTTCAACATCTGCAACCGATTCCATCCAGACATCAAGTGTCTTGGTTGGCTTACCGCCTGCCTCACGCTTCATGGCGCTGTGCGCTACATAAAGAATGTCCCACATTCCGCCGAACTGAGAGATAACCTTTTTAGTGGTCATTTCCCAGCGGGCGTAATCTGGTGGTCGAACCATGTAAGTGGTTTCGGATCCATCTACGTATTTAATTGTTATCTGCTGTTGCATTGTTTGCTCCCGTTTCTATCGGCTTAGGAGAATGTCTCTGTGACAGTTCCGTTTGCGACCTTAAATGTAAAGTCTACAGTCTGAGCATCGGTTCCAGCGCCTCCTGCTGTTGGGAATTCAGGAAGAATTGGGAACACGAACTGAGCGCCTGTAGCAGCTGTAAGTGTTACTGAAATTGTGGTGTCTGGTGCTTCTGCTGCTGCCCAAAGAGCTTCGCATACAGATGAGGTCTTGCCCCAGTCTGCGAGCATTGAAAGAGCAAAGGTTGCCTCAGTGTTTACAGTCTTGTAAGCCTCGCCATCGAGAGTCTGGTAGGTCTCACGAACGTTGGTCTTGGTTAGAACTGCTGAAAGTGCTTGAGCCTCGATATCTGTTCCACCTGTGAAAGATAGAGAAATATCGCGACCTGTGATTACTGTGGTTGCCATTATTTATCCTTAGTTTGTTTGTGTGTAGTAGGTAGAAA
>JACCDX011453705.1_pt1 | contig 15019 bp, 16 predicted proteins | sample 7449681 | NCBI WGS metagenome assembly JACCDX01 (sample SAMN15323450, study PRJNA562643) | freshwater metagenome | isolation source: river surface water | place: USA:Blue River Watershed | collected 2017-08-18
GCACCAGTTGCACCAGTTGCACCATCTACCCCCTGGGATCCAGTTGCACCAGCATCACCAGTTGCACCATCTACCCCCTGGGATCCAGTTGCACCAGTAGCACCAGTAGCACCGGCAGCACCCTGAACTCCAGTAGCACCAGCAGCACCAGTTGCACCATCTACCCCCTGGGATCCAGTTGCACCAGCAGCACCAGTTGCACCGGCAGCACCCTGAACTCCAGTAGCACCAGTAGCGCCTGCAGTACCTGCGGACCCAGCAGCACCTGTAGCACCTACATCACCTGTTACCCCCTGCGATCCAGTAGTACCAGCGGTACCAGCAGCACCGGCAGCACCAGTAGCGCCAGCCGCTCCAGTAGCACCCTGCGATCCAGTAGCACCAGTGGATCCAGCGGAACCTGAGACGGAAATAGTAGAAGCACCTACCTGTAATCCAGCACCCGTCTTGAACCAGAGAGTAGTATTGTACAATGGATCCCCTGTAGAAAGTGGATGATTTGCCTGTGTAGTCAGTGCGAGACCAATAGGATCAATCATTCCAGTAACATTTAATTTACCATCAATGACCACCTCGCCAGTTCCTGAACTAATAAAAAATTTATTGGAACCCGTAAAGCCACCGTCAGACGATTTGTATAAAATACTATTCGCCGAAATAGCCGATAAATTTGCGCCGGGACCCGTAGGACCTGTAGCTCCAGTAGATCCACTACCGCCACCACTACCAGACCCAGTAGGGCCAGTAGGACCTGTACCACTACTTGAGCATGACCCCCCCGCTCCACAATACCTTGACAGGTAATCGCGAATGTCCGAGAGATTACTCATCGTTTATAATTATATGAAAGAAAAAATATGCTTTAACCCGCAGCTTTCCCTTATTCCAAACATTAGATCCGATCAACATCTACGTCACTTCCACTATCGCTGCGACTATCAGCGAACTCCTTATCCTCCGTGTAATCAAAGATATCCTCCTTTCCTTCCTGCGTTTCCTCAGTCAGCATCCATGCCGGAATACGCCCCGTCTTTTCTAGCTTAGAAGCATCATGACGAGACATAACCGCAATAACATCAAATCGCATACCCACTTCCACGGCCTTTGTTTCAAACTCGCGACCCGAAAGAATAACAATATCACCACTCACAATTGGCGTTGAACCACGCCGCGAAAGAACAGGGCGAATTCGCGCAATACCCTCCGTCTTATTGGAAAGCATAACACGAATATTTCCTGCACCAAGATGCCGAAGAACACGACCAAAATGGCAGTCTTCATCAGTATCATTATCCATTACGGAAGCAACTGCACGCCGATTAATATCCTGGCGAGCGCTGCTATTCAAACGGCCTTTCTTAGAATGCTTTGCCATATTGAAAACGTTAAATGTTTGGATAACATTCATTCAAAGCAAAAAGACCGTTTCAAATTTTTCCGTTGGCTAGGTATTAGCTATCATTTTCTGCCACCGGCGGTGCATTCTTTAGCGCCTCAAAGTTTGCCTTTGACTTCCAGGAATTCTTCAGAGCCGCCATAGCTCCAGTAGGATCGCAAGCAAATCGCATCAGATCAGCCGCATTATCCTCGTTATCAGTCTGATTATTATCGCTATCACCTTCCTCAGCATTGCCAATATCGCCAATATCTACTGACGATACAGTTGATACATCATCGCCATCCTCCTCTTCAACCTCAGGCTCCTCCTCATGGGGAACATAAGGGTAAGCCGCGGGAGAAATATCCTTTAGCTCAGTCAAACGGCGTTGGAAGGCAATAAATCCCAGAGAAATTGCCGAAAAGAATAGAGTATTACAGGCCGCATGTAGGAACATAGGATTAATCATCAGAGAGTATGTATAGTGAATGCCAACACTTACAGCGTAGAATACCGAGGCCGTCCCAGTGAAAACCAATGCGCCAACCGGAGCTCCCAACAGAAAGATAAGAAGTTTCATTGCGCCTGTGGGAGCAAATAGCATGAAATAAGGGGAAAGACCCAATCCGGCCCATCCACCGAATCCCATAGTCCATTGGGAAAGCTGAAGAAATGTCTGAAAGTACATTGTAAATCTACTACTTAATATCCCTCCCTTAACGCGGCTTTAGATACGTCAAATTTTCCCACAGTTCCAAACAGATTTACCATAGTTCGTACCGAAAAATTGATATGGCGGTATGCGGTGGATAACCCGGCAACAAAAGTATCACCCAACTACAGATCATGTCAGACTCAGCCGCCATTTCCTCCCTCGTACTTAATGATCAGCGCCACGGTCGTCGCCGCGCGCATTCCTTTGATAGTAGTGCTATTTCTCGTGCTCCCGTGCTGCCCATTGCACGCCGCCGTGAAGCCGAGGAGGACCTTCTGAAAGAAAATCCCAACCGTTTTGTCATCTTTCCTATTGATTATCAGGCGATCTGGAATATGTACAAGAAGGCCGAGGGGTCCTTCTGGACGGCCGAAGAGTTGGATCTTAGTAAGGATACTAAGGACTGGTAGAAACTGACGGATAATGAGCGCCACTTCTTGTCACATGTTCTAGCCTTCTTTGCGGCGTCCGACGGAATCGTAAATGAAAATCTGGCGATGAACTTTATGCGCCAGGTTCAGTGGTCCGAGGCCCGTGCTTTCTACGGATTTCAGATTGCAATTGAGAATATTCATTCAGAGGTATATAGCCTACTTATTGATACATACATTAAGGATAAGGATGAGAAACAGCGGATGTTTAGGGCCATTGATACGATTCCATGTGTGAAAAAGAAGGCGGACTGGGCCATTCGCTGGATGGAGTCCGAGGAGGCCGATTTTGCCTCGCGGCTCATGGCCTTTGCGGCGGTAGAAGGAATCTTCTTCAGCGGTGCTTTCTGTGCCATTTTCTGGATTAAGGAACGCGGAATTCTACCTGGTCTCACAACGTCCAACGAGTTTATTTCGCGGGACGAAGGGCTCCACACAGAGTTCGCCTGCCTCCTTTATTCCTACCTACGCCATAAGCTGTCAAAAACAAAGGCGCATAAGATGATCCGCGAGGCCGTTCGTATTGAGAAAGAGTTTATTACGGATGCCCTACCGTGCTCACTGATCGGAATGAATGCGAAGATGATGTCTCAGTATATTGAGTTCGTCGCGGATCGCCTACTCGTGCAGCTGGGATATCCTAAAATCTGGAATACGGCGAATCCCTTCCCATTTATGGAGAGGATCTGTTTGGAAGGTAAGGATAACTTCTTTGAAAAACGTGTCAGTAATTATTCAAAGGCGGGTGTTGGAAAGTCCAAAGAGGCTATGAGCTTTGCAACAGATGCTGATTTCTAATCAATGAGGCATTCATATGTAATGCGAAAGTGAATAGATTTGTAAACAGATATATCAAGGGGATTCTTACAGTCCTCGTCATCGCACCAAAATGTTTTTACATGCCGTTGGTCAATATGCAGATCATTATGTTTTTCAACAAGATTATGTAAGATATTTGTGTAGGTTATCTTATCAACATCAGAATCAATGGTATAAATTGCATGTATGGGAATTTCCCCAAATTGTGCATAAACAGTAAGATCAATGATAATTCTGTTTTTGCTGTAATCCCAGCCTATTAAGACATCTGTTGTATAGTCATATTCGTAAGATTCAAAAGAAAGTTCGCATCTCTGATCAATATTCGCGGTATCAAATACTGTATCAGATGGAAGAGAATTCAGAAGAATGGAAATCATTATAGTCAGAAAGGAAATTTAAGGGACTAAAGAGGCATCAATTTTTGTTAACCCTGAGTTTCAAATAGGAATTCCAGTAATAGTATTTTTGAAAAGGAGCATGCCCTTTAATTTATCTTCTGCGATAAGGGCAGGATCTGACATACCAGGAGGAGGTGTATAATTTTGAATCCAGGATACGATTGCGGATACTTTATCTGAGGAGTACATCGGTATGAAGCCTCCTGAAGGCATATACTGTTCAGGCCGAGTTTTAACATAGGCTGCAAAGTTTATGAGTTCATTCAAAGCCATCTCAATACCTTCTGGATCGTTTCCATAATAGCCACAGGCACCCAAGCATATCAAGTCAAAGCTTGTTGTATTCCATCTAGAATAATTTTCTGAAAAAGCTATATATTCCTTTATTTTTCTGAGTTCATCATTTATTTTCAGTGATATTCCCTGACCCATAATATATACATTTCTATGCACCACGACTTTAGGCTTTATTTTCGGATCTGAGGGTGGATGTAAGGAGCTCTGAAAAAGCCGAAGTTTCAAACATACCAGTCTCCCCTCCGTCTCAAAAATCTCACAAATCTCTGAACGGGTGTAAGTAGCTCTAGAATTCCTAAAAAGCCAAAGTTTCAAACATGTCTCCCCCTCAGAAAATCGCCCGTAGGTCTTGACTAGGTGAAGGTGCCCTTGATCCGGCAATTTTGGGTGGCTTCGGTGTTTTTGTTTTAAACAAAATCAGCAATGTAAGAAGCTCATATAAAATTTGAACCCCTGTGTCTTGCTGTGACCGATACATTACACCTAGAAAATGGCTTCTCTTATTGAGATTGATTACAAAACAGGGCATTTTGAAGTACAAACAGAAGAAATTCAAAAGACATTTCAGGAATGGTCCAATGTTTCTTCTTTCAACGATTATGAGAAATGGGATGTCGTACTGAATCCTTTTGGTAGTTTGGAAGATAAATACAAATTCAAGCTAGTTGATGAGAGTGGTAATGTATTGGCAATTGTGTGTCAGGATAGGGAATACAATTGTGATACAAATATTGCTGAATTTGATTGCATTATACCAAATCCGGCAATTTCAACTGAGAAAATTCTCAGAGCACTTTATGAAATTTCCAAAAAAGAGGGATGGCATGCTATTCAATTTAGTAATGTTAATACTTCAAACATTATTCGTGAAGACACAACGCGTTTTAGAACCGTTAGTGATCTAGAATGTGTATTCAGGGAATATGGACTGCAAAAACTTACAAAGAATCATATTCTTAAACTACCTAGACAGTCTACGGTGAGATTGTCCGATTCTGATTCCGAATTGGACCTACCTGACTCGCTCCATATTGAATACGATAAATGGGTATGGCCAATTCAATCGTTCAACTTGACGAATATTAAAACTAAATCCCCATGGGATACTCATATTTCCATAAGTATTTATGGAGGTTCTTCTGAGACCCATACAACGAGAGCAAGTATTGTGAAATACACTCGTGATCATAGCTTTCTTGTCAGTATAAATGCATATAGTTTTACAGATAAGAAAACAAAGTTTATGGGGATTCTGTTTGAAACTCCGCTTGTTCTTCAAGTTAAACCAGGGGATAATGGAGATAGATATTTTGATATGACTATTAATGGGGGCAAATATGGACCTAATTGTTGTTCAAATATATTATCAGAATTCTGGAAATGTGATAAATGCTTTTCCTACAGGCGTTTTAATAAATTAACCCTTATAAGCGAAGAACGTCTTGGAACTAAAATTGTGTATGGAATTGAAATACCATCACATCTTCTACCACGTGAAGGTAATGATTTTGGATACTTTACCGATATTTCCAAAAAATATAAAGGTTACTTACATGCAGTTCATTACAATTTTGCAAGTTTCATTCACAGAATTGGTATTCCATGTCATTCATTAGTATTGACAACATCAGATGGAGTTCCAACACTCTGTTTTACTAAATTTCCAGAAATCTCCCCTCCTACACAAATTTTAGAAAAGAAGAAGACGCCCAAATCAACAATACCGAAGGTTGTTCGGAGTCAAGTATGGGACAAGTGGATTGGAGCGGATATTGGACGCACAAAATGTTATGTATGCCGCATGAATATAATTGACAAAGGTGGTAACTTTCATTGCGGTCATGTAATAGCCGAATCAAACGGAGGAGAGTTAAAAGTAGAAAATTTGCGACCAATTTGTGGCAGTTGCAACTCATCAATGGGTACCCAAGATATGAGAGAATTCTGCAAAAGGCATTATCGCGACGAATTTGATAAATTATATTAGAAACCAAAGTTCCAAACAGGTTTCCCTTATGAGCTTTCAAGAACGGATGTAAGGAACCCTAAAAACCAAAGTTCCAGACAGGTCCCCCAAGAAAATTTCTGAATTTTTCAGGAACGGATGTTAGGAGCTCAGATTTTTATCCGTAGGTCTTGACTAGGTGAAGGTGCCCTTGATCCGGCAATTTAGGGCGGCTTCACAAGTCGCAGTCATGTTCTATTTTTGTTTCAGGGGATCTCAAAGTTCTCAGAGGGCCTAGAATAATCCCATATCTTCCCATTCTTCAATTATTGGTAATTCAAATGCTACAATATTTTTATCAAGAATATTACGGAAGGTATCATTAGGATCAATAATAGTAGGTTTTCCAAGAATATTATTTCTATGTATGAGTAGTCCAATAATATAATACTGAAACTGGATATCATACTCTGCAAATCTATCAATAATAAAAGCATTTTTAGGATCCATTGTTTGAGCATATATATATTTCGTTACATTTTCTAATGAATCAGGTAAATACTCTAATTTATAAAATTCGCAATGGGTAAATCTATATTCATAATACTCGGCATCGGTAAAGGTGCCCAATATCTTATCGGTGCTTTCAATTAAGTTTTTATTTTCCACTCTATATACATAAAGTGGTTTCCAATTTATTTGAACAATATGTGATTTCATTTTATGGATAAATGCATAGTCCAAAATGATATTTGCAACCACTCTATAAGGTTTCATGCATTCCAAAAAAGAGCTTGGACAAATTATAGGATTACATAAAAATTTCCATTGTGGTGTTGGAACATCATAGGGAGCCATTGGATTTTCTGTTGATTTTGAACGTAGTCCACATAAGTCTATATACACATGTGCCGCATCTAATATTATATTATATCCCTCGCCGTAGGCATTAGCACGTTGAGTTGTTGTTTTTGCCTCATTAAAATCAATAATAGCAATTAAAGTCTGTGTGTGTTTTCTTCCATCCATAATAAACTCAACGTCTCTTGGCACTAACTCATTCTCTATTAATATAAAAAATGATTCAATCATAGCTTTTTGAATGTTCATTCCAAATATTCCAGGCTGATAACAAAATGAATGGGATTCATTGGGCATATTTATTATTTCCGCATCCTTAAGGGATTCTAATGTAATACGATTCGGACCAGATTCTAACGTTCCCATAAATATGTAGGGCGCAACGAGTGATTTATTTGGTGTTGTGAGATACTTATTCCATTTTGTTCCACCCGTAATGCGATCCATTGTAAAAATGCACGCAGAAGCTGTTTGTTCATTTGTTAATTGAAGACCTGTTGAACTTGCTTTCGTGTGACGAAACCAATAAGGTCGCGCAATACATACATTATGTTCTTGAAGTTCTCTATTACACATTTGGTAAGCTTGTTTTTGTAAGTTAAATTCATGTTTCCAGCTTGCGCATTTTACATCTATTGATCTATTATCATATATATTTATATTATGTTTTTTGAATACAATATTTGTTGGATGAAAGGCATATATTGATCCATAACTACCAGATGCAATATATTCTAAATTATCGTTTGAAATATTTTGAGGTAGTCCATTTTGGTTTTTATAAGTTAGGGCATTTCTCAGCGACATACCAGTTTTTCCCCTTTTCCGGGTATAAAATCTGGGCATTTATAATAATAATATAAATTATTTTTAGAAATAATGGATCCACTGAAAAAAAGGGCACTACTTTTTCTTCTCGGATGTATTCCGACCCGTGCTGCGCTCACCTATGTCGCTGCAAAAAGTCAAGGGGGCACTTTATCCATGTTAGGAGCTCTGGCGGCTCTACCGGCCATGGGATTCCTGGTAATTTATTTTATGGGATTACGAAAAGCAGGTGCGGAAACAGGTGGTGCTCCAATTTGGTGGAATAACCTACGGCCAATTCACTCCATTCTTTGGGGTGCATTTGCCTTCGCTGCAATCATCGGTAAGCACTGGGCGTGGATAATCTTAGCTGCGGATACATTGTTTGGAACTCTGGCATTCCTTACATGGTCTCCTGCTTCCGCTGCGCTATCACTTCTCTAATGCTATGCTACCATTTAATGGGCTCAGGAAGCAGTGAATCCGCCTGTGAGAAATGGCGAGATCCCAAGAATCCTTTAGCTGCCGAGAGGGGCGAGGGATGCGAGGTTTCCAACAGGTGCTGACTTGGTCCGAATGACAGCCGCTTCAGTAAATTCTTGGCAAACTTTCCCCAGACCAGGAATACTACACGCGAATTTTTTTCAAGGACACGCTCTAAAATTTTCTGGGACAAAATTTCCCATCCAAATTTTGCGTGGGATCCAACGGCCCCATTACTTACAGTGAATGTCGTATTCAGTAAAAGAACGCCTTGGTCAACCCAGTTTGTCAGATCGCCATTGGCAGCATCAGACCACCGATCTTCTCCTAAATCGGCCCGCAACTCTTTCCGAATATTTTTAAGAGGCGGTGGCGGCGCCACGCCTTTCGGAACAGAATAGGCGAGCCCCATAGCTTGTCCAGGATCATTGTATGGTTCCTGGGCGAGAATCACAACTTTTACAGCATCCGCTGGGAGAGTAAGGGCGGCAAACATATCATCAACGGCAGGATAAACGGTTGTTTGGGATCGTGCTTCCTCCACTCGCTGAAGAGTGAGTTTTCCCGCATCCGATGCAGCCCAGGTTCCTAACAGGTCCGCCCAAGATTCATGAACTTGTGGATAAGATTTTACTGTTTGAAGCTCCGGTTCCGCGGATGAGGTTTCTGTTTGAAATTCCGGTTTCGGTTCTGAAACAGGCTCTGTCGGTGTTGTTGGCACAGCCACAAGTCCCTCATAAAATGCGACTACACGAGGATCAGCGCGTACTCGTGAAGGCTGAAAGTTCCAAACAAAGAGACTCTCCAGACTGCGAACGCGACTGAGAGCGACATAGGCCTGTCCGCATTCAAATGTGGAGGCACCAATATCCACAAGTGCGCAATCCAGGGTCGCTCCTTGACTTTTATGAATTGTTACGGCATATGCCACACGCAGTGGAACTTGCACACGTTTCAAACATGGTGAATCGTTGGACTTCCATTCGTGATCATCAATGACTACTGGATCACCACGGAGAAACTGAACAATGGGAAAACCATCGTCCTTTCGGAATCCCAACACGACGCCTCGTGATCCATTTACCTGTCCTGCCTCAATATCCTTATTGTAAAGAAGCATAACCTGGCATCCCTCACATAGTTCTAGGTGTGGGCAGTATGAAGAATCGGAATCCATACGGACAACCAAGCGATCCAACAGTTCGCCCTCCGGTACATCGGCGTAAGCCACGCCATTTTCGTCGGCACGTTCCACAACTGTCCGCGCATCAAATACATGAATCGGTTTTTTTAGGGCAATCACATTGGACTCATTAATGGAATCCACATCTGCATTTTTGCTAAACAAGAGTGTCGGGCGAATCGTCTGTTCCTTCCAGCTCAGTCCTTGGCGGCTTTTCAGAATAGCCACGGATTCCTCGGATAGCGCACCTACTCGCGCCTCATTCAGAAGCTTCTGAAATATGCCGTCAGTTTGTCGCTCAATGCGTTGGAGAACAACGGGTCGCAACTGTGCAGAAACCCATGCAGGAGAATCAAAGGCGTACTTGGGCCCATCGTAGCCACGACTGACAGGCGGTAGCTGAAAGAAATCGCCCGCCAGGATGAGTTGTAGGCCGCCCCAGGGTTTACTGGAACAATTACGAACTTTACGGGCGATGACATCCAGTTTTTCAAATAACTCGGGTGTCATCATACTGATTTCATCAATCACCAACATACGGCATCGTTTCCAGCGTTTCTTCGCAAAGGGAGATTTTAGAATAGCGGCGATCAATACTTCGGCGGATTCACGACCGAGACCAATTCCCGCCCAAGAATGCAGAGTTTTGGCCCGATTTCCCAACAGGAGCGCCGCGCATCCTGTAAGAGCGACCACATCGCACCAGCGATCCACCGAAGCCGCCCAGCTAACAATGGCCTGAATAAGTGTGGATTTTCCGGAGCCCGCGGGTCCGGTCAGAAAGATATTTTCGCCTGCTTGAACGGCGGCCAATGCGGCCTGTTGATCCGAATTTAAGCGAACGGACATCTATGGGTAAGCTGTATTTCAAACATTGCCACCCTACCGCCGTCAAATTTTGCCGGTTCTGTGAAAAATGATTATTTACGCATATATCTTCGTGTGCGCTTACGCGCTCTAACTTTCATCACTCTCAACGTCCGATTCAGTTTCGCGCTTTTTAAAAAAGACCGTCCATATTTTTTCAGAATAAGCTGTTGTGTTTCTGTTAAAACACGAATGGACATTCGTTCAAGATTATCCAAATATCGTGGCAGTTCCACATCCAAGTCTAAAGATACATATTCAAGAATTTCATGTGCAAAGTTATACATAGGTACACCTACACGATAATTTTGACGAATATGAAGTCTTTTCATGTGTAACAACTCCATATGTACGGTTTCCGGATTTGTATGATCGCTTATGAAGTCCATACATTCTTCCGCCATCTCAAAATAATCTGCTTTTGTTAGTTTTTCAGTTTCCGTATAGCCACCGCCGCTGCTACTATGATGGCTTGCGTGTCTTTCAAGAAAGAATCTGTAGAATTTAGCTGATTCTTCTTTTCCAGCAAGTCTAGCAAGTTCAATAATTTTTTGCACACATGTAATCACAAAATCTTTTAGTGTTGGTTCAGAAAAGAGTCCTGAAACGACCGCAATTCCGTATAAAGCCCCATACGGATTTATATATTTTTCTTCTGGTGAACGGTTTCTAAGATTTTTAGGCAGTTCATAGTCTTGGTAGATGCGCTTGAATACAAACGGGTCAAAATCACGAAAGATTTTATCGTATATGAGTGCATCAATTGAAAATGACGCGTATAATTTATGCACAAAATTGTAATTCTTTGTGTGGAATATAATTGTACGCTTGTTCGACACATCGTTAAAATATGGATCTTTCATATTTGCCATAAATGTTCGTAGTTCATCCTCAATATTACTAATGCGGCAATAATTACCTAAAATACAATCATAATGATATGCATATGATAGATACTTTTTAATGTCGTCAATAGTAGTCGCAGTATTAATTTCTTCTATTTTTTTAATTAACTTTGAAACCAAATCTTTGTATGATGTAATGGACCAATCAAGTTTTAAAATTGTATCATCTGCATTATCAATTAATTGCTGAAATTCTTTTTGCGTAGTTGTTTGGGTATCCATATTTCTAAATATCTTATTTCCACTTCCAGAAATATAAATAGTATTTACTCCGACTGCAAGGGAATATGCACAAGGTATTCTATCACTTGAGCAAAAATAAACTATCATATCTTCTAATGTTTTATCACTTCCATCAATTTTGTACCGTCGTTCTTTATCCGCACATGACAATACCTGTAAAAAATCACCACTTCGTTTTTGAATAAATTTAATTTGCGCGTCCCATATAGTAGCTATATCTTGATTTTCAAGAATGTCTGATAACATATAATAAAATGTATTTATATTATTAAGAACTTCACCGCGTGCATTTTGTAAGAAATCAAATGAGTCATACTCAATACCATCTATATAAATTAATAGTTTTTCATTAGAAAGTCTTAATTCAAAATGTGATCCGAATTTATTAGCGGTTTCATTATTATTACTAAAAGTTGGATATATAATATCACGATGATGCATATCATTCGCATATTGTACAGAATGTCCCTTAAACGAAGGATTTGTACCCTGATCATTATCACCTTCACGATTTTTAATAATATACACTTTACCAACTTTATTAGTCATTAAGTGTTTTACAAAATTACTACAAAAGGAAGCATCACATAGGATGCCTATCGGTGTTGTAGCTGTACCTCCAAGTTTGCGAAAAATGGCATCTGCTGATGTCACACCAATATTCGTAAATTTATTGTCAGTAGCTTCTTCTTGTATTAACCACATCAAACTTTTTGCCGCCCTATCAAAATCATGTATTGCATCAGCAACTGCAAGTGTTGATACAATATCTGCTAAGCTCATATTACTTAGAATATTACTAGAAAAATTGACACATTAGATCCCTAGTGTCCTAACTTCTAAACATGTCCACTCTCCGCCGTTATCCACGCTTGGCTCAAAAGGCTAAACTGCTCTCTCTTCATAAACACCTACATTCCCAACAGCTCTTTGCCAACTTTCTAGCGCCAAAGAACTAGGATGTTGTTACCAACAGGATCGCCGCCCAAAGACCACTGGAAGATATAAATTTCAAAAGGATCCCATTGATAAACTTCCCATGATTGCGACTTCAAATGAATATCATGACGGAATAGGGCGCAAAACACTTCAACGATTATGTTATACACATTACTGTCCAGCGTGTAAGGAATACTGGCGTGATCGTGTGTGCCTTGATTAACTGTGACCTAAATTCATGAATATTAAATATAGATCATAATGGAGTCTTTGCCTTATACGGCAATTTCCGTATCCATTTTTGCTCGTTTTATTTTTATGTATTTACTCTACAAAAATCGCAGTACAAATACATACTCTCTAACATTTTGTTTAATGAATATTGGATCATCAGGTATGTGGTTAGCGTACAGTGATATTAAAAATGATACTGCAATGCTTATACGTAGTGTAACAGAGATTAGCTTACTTTTTGCCTCATGTATTTATATATGCCGAAATAAATATAAAAAACATCTGTCACAAGCTCAAATTGTCCCCGTATAATTATTTAACGAGCATTTTGAGATGTGTTAGGAGCCCCAGAAAAGTTGTAGTTTCTTCCTGAGTTCCCAACAGATTCTTCAGTTCCTCATTGAGACAAATAATTCCCTGGGCATTTACGAGTCCTTGGGAAATGCAGTATTCCCGTAAATGTCGGCATAGAGTGGCAAATTTCACAGTGGGCCGCTGAAATCCGAGGAGAGTCTGAGCTCCTTCTTGAAGTCCGAAACGCATTCGGCGAAATCCAGCGGACTCCAAATATTTTGGCTGCACCAAATTTCCAATAGCAATAGTCCCTACAGGTGCCTCCATGGCCTGAACGGAGGAATGAACGGCCTCAATTCCGTCCCCAAACATTTCCAGTTTCAGTCGCATTCCTTCCAGGGCGTTAGCAATAGAAGAGAATGATTCTGCGCTGGTATCTGATTCATAGTCACTATCGTCTGTTTCATATGTGTCCTCCGTTGCTTCATCTCTGTACTCCACGTCACTACCACTGCTAATATACAAATCCTCACTTTCGTTAGACATAGGTGATCCTTATTAGGACCGAAGTTAATCGGCTGCGCGAATCATTTTTTTGGCATATGGCCGACTTGCGATCCAACTGACGGGTGTTTGGAACTCGGCGACCCAAAACCATGCCCCATCCATCATACGTTCTTCCCCATTTGTTAGGGGAGGCATAGCGGGCCGCGCGGCCCACCACCAGTGTGCTGGAATTGCAAGGGCATTTCCAGGGCGCAGCTTCACTTCCACAAACTTTACCTCCTCCATCCAGGGAATTTCCGCAATCGCCCATGGATTTTTTCCAACTAATTCCGGTGCAACACTGGCTGGAACTGCACCCTCATGAGCCAGCCATACCATTAGTGGAAGTCCGTCAGTTGCCTGAATGAGCGTACATGCAGCCGTAGTTTTCTCACAGTTCCAAACATGCGCTTCTGTAGCTGGTCCCAAAATGTGGACATGTGATCGGACGGTAGATGTTGGGAGCCACTGCCAGCGCCGAAATCCACCATCCGTCCACTGAGTCAGGGGAAGTCGCAGAACCTCCGCCAGCTCCTCGGCATTCTCCAGGGGCGGCTGTTTGGCATCCGAGGTCACCCATTCAGAAAACTGGGATCGTAAAAGGGTCTCCCCCCCTTTCACCAAAATCGGCCAAGCCTTTCGGGACGTAGCGTTGGCCGTCCAGTTTCCCATCCAATCGGGCGAAACATTCCGAATAACCAGGGGAAATCCCTCCGCAAGCAGGGGCGACCATTCAATATTCGGTGACCAATCCTTCTGAAGAATCTGAAACTCCGCCATAGCGCCCTTGTAACTCACCATGAGCGCCGCAAAAACAATCAGTACAAGAAATATAATTTCTAGTAGCATCTTGATGTTAGAAATGAATTAAACGCACAACACAGACCGCAGCACTCAGATCAATGTCCTTGTTGGTCACCAGAACACTGCTGGCAGGCACAGGCGCACATACATCCTTTCCATAATTCGGGAACGAACTTACCGTTCTGAATTGCATCGCACTGATCAGCATCAATTGCGTGTTTTTTCTCATCCAGGACGGTCTTTCCGTCGCGATCCACTAACTGAGCGGTCTTTATGCCAAGACCGCTCTCAATTTCCACGGCATGTTTTTTAGTTCGGCCACAAGGAAGTCGGCGCATCATGGAGCTTGAATATGTAACTGCTGCCTGAGGAGTAACAACAGTAATCTCTTGCTGCGGACCCATCATTTTCAGAACATAATTAGCAACCATAAGAACGGCAAGCAAAGCGAATGCAATAGCCACAACACGCAATTTATTTTTGGAAAAACTCAGCATTCCCTACATTCAGCATTGGCAATTTCGCCAGAGACCAGGAACAAAAACGCCTTTCAGAATAGACCGTCGCTCCTTAGTACTCAGCCGGCGAGTTTTACGTTTCAAAACGCGACCTCGGGAACCTAGTTTCTCTACTGTCTTTCGGGCGGTTCCATTTCGGCGAATCTGGACAATATTCCGCTGTCCCTTGCCATTGCTATATTTTTCCTGAACACTCATATATTCCATCATTTTCTAATCATCCAAATGAATAATTTCGCCCATGGAGATCAGAATACAAACATGAATACTCCAGACAGCCTGAAACGGAAATATAAGACAGAGAGTACGCGGACATATTGTTGTTAGTAATAGGGAGCTCAGTGTTGCC
>JACCDX011223809.1_pt1 | contig 15016 bp, 3 predicted proteins | sample 7449681 | NCBI WGS metagenome assembly JACCDX01 (sample SAMN15323450, study PRJNA562643) | freshwater metagenome | isolation source: river surface water | place: USA:Blue River Watershed | collected 2017-08-18
TACAAATTCTTTTGGTAGAATTATTCCCGAGAAATACTTTCCAATTTTCGACATTAAAATTAAGAAAAATGATTTTTTAATTGGTGAGACAGTATTTTCCGAATCCAAAAATGGTATAGTTGAAAGTTGGAATAACAAAATTGAATATTTAAAGGTATCTACAAATGCAGAATTCGTATTAGGAGATATCTTAAATGGAGAATCTTCAAACACTAAGGGACTAATTAAGAAAAAGATTGATTTTGATTCATATGCAAAACTTGGTCCAGACTCAAGTGTTACCAAAGGATGGCAATATGATACTGGAATTTTAAATAATAATGTCCAAAGAATTGCAGACAATAACTACTATCAGTATTTCTCATATTCACTTAAATCTAGAGCTCCTTTTGAGAGATGGAGTGATTCAGTAAATTCGCTTAATCATACAACAGGATTCTTGAAATTTTCTGATTTGGTAATAGAATCTCAAGAAGATGAACAAATTTTCGAAAGAGTATTTCCTATAGAGTCAACAACAGATGCGATTGTGGACATAATTGGTGATATTGACTTAAGTTGCGTAAATACATTTGACTTAGCTTCAGAAAGTTCTTATAGATTAAGATCTGGATTAATTTCTAATGAAATTTTATTTGAAAATAGAATTCTAACAGATTACTTTGAATCTATTGGAAATAGAGTTCTTGTGATAGATGATATTAGCGATCAATTTAATAATACACCAAGACCTACCAGATTTAGTACGATTGATCAATTTAAGTTAGACTCGGCTAGAACTAAAAAATATTTTACTTTTGTTCGTGACAAGAGATTTACTCAAGAAAGACAGATTTTGATAGTATCTTTACTTCACAATGGATTGTATGGATATTTAAATCAGTATGGAAGAGTGGATACATACTTGGATTTGGGATCTTTTGATTTTAGTATTTTTGAAGATCTAGGGCAACTAGATTTCTACCCAACAAAATACACCGTAAATGACTATGATGTTACTTGCGTTTCTCATGATTTGAAGGGAAATGTAATTGGTGTTGGTCAAAGTTCTTTAGGTGATGTTGTAAATATAAGTTCCAGCCAAGCAACTTTATCGAGCGGAACTAGTTCTTCGATTTCTATTGTATCTATTGCAAATACTTATAGATCATCTAAAATTTTAGTAGAGATTGAAAAAGAAGATGGTTCATACTACGAATTTGATGAAATTAATGTAATTCATGATGGAACAAATATAGAATTATTAGAATACGGGCAACTAACTTCCGATTCTTTTGAATCAGAATCTTCATCTGGTATTGGTACTTACATTCCGTATTTTGATGGATCTAATTTAAAAATAGATTTTAAACCAAATTCTACATTCTTAGTAGATGTTAATATCAATACTTTAAATATTTCTATTGCAAGTTCTGTGTCTGCATCTGTAGGGATAGGAACAGAAGAATTAAATACCGCTTATATTAGTTCCGGAATTGCAATTATTGCTGCATCACCATCACCAGTAGAAACAACAATCACTGAGTATCCGAACACTAACTTTTGTTCATACTATATTATTAGTGTTGAAGATACAACGAATCAAAGATATCAAATGTCTGAGGTTATTGTGGTAGATGATGGAATAAATGCATCAATTACTGAATATGCAATTTTACAAACGGGTGGAAATTTGGGAGTAATTGGTGCTGGAGTAACTACAAACGGAACACAACTAACATTTACACCAGAACCTGATATTGATGTTGAAGTTAGAGTTTTCCAAAATGCTTTAGGGTTGCCAAAAGAAAACATCTCAAAACAAGAAAGTAAAACCATAAATTTAACTAATGCAGAAATAGTTACAGAATTTGGAACATATGAAGGCACTGAAAAGTCTGTTAGAAAGAGTTTTGATTTAACTCATAATCAAATTCCAATTTTCCAGCGTTACTTTGATGGTAGCGATTCAAATGTAGTAAATACATCCACAAGTAAAATTAGAATACCTAATCATTATTTTGTAAGTGGGGAAGAAGTAACTTATGCACATGTTGGAACTGGAAGTTCTGAATCTATTGAAATTGCATCTACTACAATTGTCGGTATAGGAATTACAAATAAACTACCATCAACTGTCTATATTGTAAAATTAAATGAGAGTGAAGTTGGTTTATCTGCAACTGCTGAAGAAGCACTAAAAACATCTCCAGTAACTTTAACCATAACTTCTGTCGGTATAGGATCAACTCATTCATTCACATCCAAAAATCAAAATACAAAAAATATTATTGCAATTGATAACTACTTCCAATCTCCAATAGTAGGAACATCTGTTACCACTACCTTAGAGAAAGATATTTCCATTTTTGATACTAGAATTACTTTTGCAGGAATAACATCTTTCTTTGGAGGCGATTTAATAGAAATCAATGAAGAAATAATGAAGATTAACACCGTTGGTCTCGGAAGTACAAATGTAGTTCTTGTAGACAGACCTTGGATGGGAACAGGATTGTCTACACATTCATCAGGCGATCTTATAAGAAAAGTTGAAGGAAATTATAACATCATTGATAATACAATTCATTTTGCGGAGGCTCCTTACGGATCAACTCCAATAGGATCTACGACAAATCCACCAAATGATAGAGACTGGGTTGGAGTAACAACACACTCCACTTTCCAAGGAAGAACTTTCTTGAGAAATGGAGAAAAAGATACATCGCAAGAAACTTACTCTACAAATTATATTTTTGATAACATATCAAATGCATTCAATGGTTATGAAAATACATTTGCATTAAAATCGGATAATCAGAATATCGCAGGGTTCTCTACAAATAATGCTATAGTATTAATAAATGGAATTTTCCAAGGTCCACAGGGAGAGCAAGCAGAAGTTGAAGATTATACATTGATTGAAAGTTCTGGAATTTCTAGTATAAGATTTACTGGTACTGCATCTTCTGTTGGTTATGATGTAAATAACTCCAATCTTCCTGTTGGAGGAGTCATAATTTCCGTTGGATCTACAGAAGGATTTGGTTTCCAACCATTGATATCTGCGGGAGGAACTGCAGTTGTGTCTGCGGCAGGAACAATTGCATCTATTAGTATTGGAAATAGTGGATCTGGTTATAGAATTGGTATTCAAACCGTCGTTAATGTTGGTGTTCAGACAGAAAGTGTAGGAACTCCAAATATAGAATTTATTGGAACTGCCTCTGTGAGCAATGGGCATATTATTGGAGTTGCTATCACTAATCCCGGATTTGGATATACAAGTACAAATCCTCCAATTGTTATTTTTGACGATCCACTATCATATTCGGACATTCCTCTAGTTTATAGTTCTAACTCCGTTCAAGGATCTGGTTCTGGAGCAAAAGTTGATATTGTAGTCGGACAAGGATCCAGTATTATTGACTTTTCTATTAAGAATACTGGTTATGGTTACGGTCAAGGAGAAATTCTTACTGTTTCTATTGGAGGAAATAGTGGAATTCCAACAGATATAACCAAAACATACTCAGAGTTCCAACTAACAGTTGATAGGACATACAAGGATAACTTCTCTGGATGGGTTGTAGGAGAACTCCAAGTCTTAGATAGTTTTGAATATCTTTTTGATGGAAGTAGAAGAACATTTCCACTATCAGTAGGGGGTAATCTAGTAACAATTAGAGCTGCAAAGGGATCTAGTATTGATGTAAAAGCAACTCTCCTTGTATTCTTAAATGATATACTACAAAAACCTGGAGAGGCATACCTATTTGATGGTGGCAGTGTGATGAAATTTAGTGATCCCCCTAAAGTTGGAGACTCCGTTAAAATATTATTCTATAGAGGTAGTGGAGATATTGATGTAGTCTTCAGAGATGTACTAGAAACTATAAAAGTTGGTGATGAATTAACTCTCAATAATGAACCTGGATTTGGACAAGGAATCGGACTCCAACAAGAAAGTAGAGTTGTTATCGGAATCAATACAACAGATTCTGTTCAAACTAATCCATACACTGGTCCAGGAATTACAACAGATGAAACTTTATTGAGACCTATTAAGTGGTGCAAACAAAAATCCGATAGAATTATTGATGGAAGAATAGTTGGAAAAGATAGAATTCAATATGAACCATTGATTAATCCTTCATCATACTTGATTAGTTCTGTTGGAGTTGGTTCAACTACTGTTTATGTTGATAATATTAAACCATTCTTCAATCCTCAGAATGAAAGTCCGATAACAACATTCCAAAATCAAGTCACATTTACTTCACAAGATTCTTTAGTTGCTGCTGCTGCAACAGCGATTGTTTCTTCTGCAGGAACTGTTTCTTCTATTATTGTCAGTGATGGTGGATATGGATACGCCTCTGCGCCTATAGTTACTATTGAAAATCCTGTTGGACTTGCAGTTTCTTATAGAGCAACGGCAGTGTCTGCAATTTCTTCGGGTAGTGTCAGTTCAATTGCAATAACTGGACCAGGAACAGGATATAGTATGAAAAACCCACCGGTTGTTCTTATCGAACCTCCCGTTTTAATTAATGAAACTACAGATATTATTTCATATTCTGGTGATTCTGGAATTATTGTTGGAGTTGGAACTACAACTGCAGAGACAATTTTTGATTTGTTCGTTCCTACAGATTCTTTCTTAAGAGATTCATCATTAGTGGATTCGCCAGTAACAGTAAGTGGAATTTCTACAGGAGATTTCTTTATTATCTACAATTCTAATGTGGGAAATGCATCCACTTCAATAAATTCATTTGATTCTTCAAATAATGTAATTGGAATAGGAACTCAATTTGTTGATAATGTATATCAAGTTTCTTCAGTTGAAAATATTTTAGTGAATATAATTGGTATAGGAATAACGACTGCTAGAAGAGTTTATGTAAAATCAGGAATAACCTCAATATTTAATTCTTTCTCTGTTGGTGTTTCTACTTCATATTATGGAAATTATAGTTGGGGCAAAATACTGGTTTCCGAACCATTGCAGAATGGAACTTTTAATGCATACACTTCAAATGGAGTCGGTGGAATAACAACATCTACCCTAGTAAATAGAACATCTCCTCTGAAATATTTAAATTATACTTCATAAGATTTTGATAATAAATAAATAAAAAACTCCGTAAAATGGCTGCAATTATAACTGATCAACTTCGTATATTGAATGCAAAGAATTTTATAGCGGGAGTTGCTTTTACTAGTAACTCTTACTACTCTTTTGTTGGATTGCCAAATGCAACAGATTACAACTCTGATTGGAATACAAATCCACCTTCTCCTGTAGATAATTTTGATCAGGAGAATGATTATTGGGACACTATGGTCGCATTAAAGAAAATATCAAAAAGTAATGTCAGACAAGTTATAAGAAAAATAACTTGGACTTCTGGAATTACATATGATATGTATCGCCATGACATAAGTGTAAATAATCCTTCACAACCATCAAATTCTTTTGATTTATATTCTGCAAATTACTATGTTGTAAATAGCGATTATAGAGTTTATATTTGTCTTCAAAATGGAACTTCTCCAGAAAATCCATCTGGAAGGCCCTCTTTAGATGAACCAACTTTTACAGATCTAGAACCAAGAGAAGCTGGAACAAGTGGAGATGGTTATGTTTGGAAATATCTTTACACAATTAGTCCGAGTGATATTGTAAAGTTTGATTCAACAAATTATATGCCCGTTCCACAGGACTGGGAAACAAGTACAAGAGATGCTGCAGTAAGAAATAATGCATCATCTAGTGGTCAATTAAAAATTGTTACCATTACTAATAGAGGCGTTGGATTAGGAACTGCGAATAGAACTTATACTAGAGTTCCAATTAAAGGTGACGGATCTGGAGCAGAAGCAACCATCGTTATCAATAATGACTCTAAGGTAGAAAGTGTAACTGTTTCAAATGGTGGTTCTGGATATACATTTGGAACTTTAGATCTAGTTTCTGGAAGTGTTCCAACTGGATCAACTTCACCGACTTTTGATGTGATTATTCCTCCACAAGGAGGCCATGGGTCAGACATTTATAAAGAACTTGGTGCATACAATGTTCTTTTGTATTCAAGAATTGAAAACGATACTGATAATCCAGATTTTATCACAGGAAACCAAATAGCAAGAGTTGGTATTGTAGAAAGTCCTCTTAACTATAACTCAGACAGTATCTTAACATTAGATAAAGCAAGTGCAGTTTATGCCCTAAAGTTAACTGGTATTGGATATAGTTCTGTAGTTTTCAATCCAGATACTCAGATAACTCAAACAATTGGAGTAGGATCAACTGCATTTGGTAGAGTTATTTCATATGATCAAAATACTGGTGTTCTAAAATATTGGCAAGACAGATATCATGTTGGGTTCAATACCAATGGAACACGAAATTCCTCACCAACATATGGATTTACTCTACATAGATTTACCGCTGATATTGGTAGTGGAGGATCTTTAAATATTCTAGGCGGAAGCGCAACTCTTGCTATTCAAACATCATTTGGAAGTCCCAGCAATCCAGGTATCAGTACCATAATAAATAGTAGGACCTACTATTTGGGTCAACAATTTGTTAAGGGTGTTTCGCAACCAGAAGTTCAAAAATACTCTGGAAACATCGTTTATGTTGATAATAGACCATCAATTACTAGATCATCAAACCAAAAAGAAGATATCAAAGTCATTTTGCAATTCTAAGGAATTATGTCTCAAGAAACTAATCTCAATGTAGCACCATATTTCGATGACTACAATGAACCAGTAATTGGTGGTAGGGATAATAATTACTATAAAGTTCTTTTTAAGCCAGGATTTCCAGTCCAAGCAAGAGAACTGACAACTCTTCAGTCAATATTGCAGAACCAAGTAGAACAATTTGGTACTCATTTTTTCAAAGAGGGTGCAAAGGTTATTCCCGGTTCTCTTTCTTACATAAATCCATTTTACTATGTTCAACTAGAAGATAACTTTTTAGGAATTCCGATTGAACTTTATATTAATGAATTGGTTGGAAAGAGAGTAAGGGGAGAAATATCTGGAGTTGTTGGCATAGTTAAAAAAGTACTGAGTAAGACAGAATCTGAAAGAGGAACTTACACTCTATATGTAGATTTAATTGACTCAGATTCAAATAATTTTACAAATTCTCAGTTTAATGATGGTGAAAATTTAATTTCTGAAGAACCGATTTCTTTTGGTTCCACTTTTATTGCAGCTAACGAAGGTTTTGCTAGAACCGTTGCTTCAAATGCAACAGGCAAAGGAACTGCTTTTGCTTTGAGTGCTGGGGTTTACTTCTTAAGAGGATATTTTGTAGATGTAAAAGATGAAATTTTACTTTTAGATCAATATTCCACAAATCCAAGTTACAGAGTTGGACTGGATGTAGTAGAAGAAGTAATATCTGCTGACTTAGATCCATATTTAAATGATAATGCAAATGGATTCAATAACTATGCTGCGCCAGGTGCAGATAGATTAAAAATAACTACATCTCTATCTAAAAAACCAGTAGATCTTTACGATAGTCCAGGATTTGTAGAACTTGCAAGAGTTGAAAATGGAATTCTTGTAAAGATAAACAATAATACTGATTATAATCTTCTATCAAATGAACTTGCAAGAAGAACATTTGACGAATCTGGAGATTATTATATCAAGGCATTTAATCTTTATGTGAGAGAAAGTTTAAATGATGGCGAAGGCAATGATGGTATCTACAAAGAGAATCAATTAACTTCTAGTGGTTTAACACCATCAGAAGATTTGATGGTATATAAAATATCTCCAGGAAAGGCATATATTCGTGGTTATGAAGTAGAAACTTTAGCACCAGCATTTTTGGATGTTCCAAAAACGAGATCAACTAGAACCATTGAGAATCAAGCAGTTAATTTTAACTTTGGTTCAACATTGGTTGTGAATAATGTTCATGGTTCTCCTTCACTTGGAATCAATACATCAACTACCTTAAGTTTAAGAAATTCTAGAATCGGTATTGATTCAACTTCCCCTGCAGGAAAAGAAGTTGGTATTGCTAGAGTTTATGATTTTGCTTTAGAATCTGGATCTTATGAATTTGATAATCAAGCACTCAATCGTTGGGATATTTCATTATTTGATGTTCAAACATATGGCGATTTGACAATTAATGAACCAATAACTCTAACTATTCCAACATACATTAGAGGAAATTCAAGTGGAGCTACTGCTTTTCTTAAGAATACAGTTAGTGCCGGAATTGCATTGACAGTATATCAGATTTCAGGAAACTTTATCAATGGTGAGAAGTTAATTTTTGATGGAACTACAGAAACAAGAGTAAGCACTGGATATACCGATTATAGTATTTCTGATGTAAAATCACTTTATGGTATTGTTGGATCTGGAAATACATTTAACTCTGATGTAATTCAAACTCCATCCATAGTTATTGGTAATGTAACAATCACTGCAGAATCTGGTGGCATTTCGACTGTTACGAGTCCACTTGTTTCATTCCCAGGAATTGTAACTACTGGAAATATTGTACAATACACAAGACCAGAATTTTCAGTAAAATCTTTCGCTAAGATAGATCAAGTTTTTACTAACTCTATAGTAGTATCTGGATTGACTACAGTAACAGGAGTTTGTGATGGTCAACTTCCACAATCACAAATAACAGTTAACGATTTCACACTGGTAAATTCATACCTACAAAAATCAAATAATGTTGTAGAGTCAAGTTTGTTCGAACCTCTACCAAAAGTCAATATAGAATCAGTAGATTTAAGTGGATCTACTATTATCATTAGAAAACAGTATGATGTAACAATTACCGATAATTCTACCAACACTGTTCAATCTGGAACTGATGAAGTATTTTTACCTTTTGATGAAGAAAGATATGTTCTAACAAGATCTGATGGTAGTACAGAAATTCTAACCCCAGATAAGTTTCAATTTAACTCCGGTGCGAATCAATTAACAATTAATGGTCTCGGCTCAAATACCACTGGTAGATTAATAGCTACTCTTAGAAAATCAAATGTAACTTCAAAATCTAAGAGAAAGCAAAGAATAAGCACATTGATAGTAGATAAATCTAAGTATGATTATTCTGGTATTGGATCTACAACTATCAATGATGGACTGTCATATGGAAACTATCCTTTTGGAACAAGAGTTCAAGATGAAAGAATTTGTTTAAATGTTCCCGATGTAGTCGATGTTTATGGAATTTTCGAATCAAATAATACTTCAGACCCAACTCTATCAAAGATAACCATAAGTTCGATGGATGGACCAACATCCAAAACAGATGATTTGATTATTGGAGAAACTTTCACGGGAACAGTATCTGGAGCTAAAGGACTATATGCGGAAAGAGTTGATAGTGGCCAGATTTCTTTCATATATCTAAATTCATCATCTTTCCAAGAAGGAGAGGTTATTAGTTTTAAAGAATCTGGAGTAAATGGTATTGTTTCCTTGATATCTTTAGGAAGCAAAAATATTTCCAATAACTTTATCTTAGATAAAGGTCAAAAACTAACTCATTATGATTACTCAAATATAAGAAGATTATCAAATAAGAAAGAACCTACAAGAAAAATAAAAGTAGTTTTCTCATATGGTTACTATGACTCTTCAGATAATGGTGATATTACTGTAGCAAATTCTTACAAATCTTTCAATTATGCAACTGAGATAGGATCTGTTAATGGATTTAGAAATACTGATATTATTGATGTTAGACCAAGAGTTAATAACTTCATAGTTTCTGAAGGAGCAAGATCTCCATTTGAATTTGATGGTAGAAGTTTTGCAAATGGAAACCACAGTTCAAAATATGTTTTTGCATCTGATGAATCAGAAACTCTATCATTCAATTATTACTTACCTAGAATAGATAGAATTTATTTAACAAAAGACGGCGTATTCCAAGTAAAATATGGCGCACCATCAGACACTCCACAAATTCCAGAAGAAGTTTCTGGTGCATTGAATGTTGCAAATATTGCAATTCCACCATATGTTTATGGTACTAAAAATATTAAAATAGACTATGTTGAGCATAAGAGATATCAGATGACTGATATCTTTAAACTTGAGAATAGAATTAAGAATCTTGAGTACTACACTTCATTATCACTCCTGGAAAATAATACTTCCAACTTGTTTATTTCTGATGCAAATGGTCAGAATAGATTCAAGTCAGGATTCTTTATTGACAACTTCTCTTCTGCAGGAACTCAAGATAATAAAGTAGGTGTAAAAAATAGTGTTGACCTACAAAATGGACAACTAAGACCTTCACATTACACTACACAATTATCTCTCGAAGTTGGTTCAAGTTCTATTGTTGGATTAGCTTCAACTAGCGTACAAAATCAAGATCAGAGATTTATTAATGATCTTGTGGGTACTAATATTAAAAAATCCGGAAGTGTAATAACACTTGATTATGAAGATGTTTCTTGGTTGGAGCAACCATATGCAACAAGAGTTGAAAATGTAACTCCTTTCTTAGTTCAATTGTGGACTGGTAGTATAAAACTAGAACCAGATACTGATGTGTGGATTGATGTAAATCGTCTAGAACTAAGAGATGTTCAGATGGAAGGAAGCTTCCTTGGTGTTGCCGAAGCAATGAGAGCAGAAGTTACAACAACGGCAGATGGATCTCGTTTAGGAATCAGTCCAATCATATGGCAATCCTGGGAAACTACAGGAATAAGACAAAGAATTAGATTGGACTTAGATGCATCGTTGAATACATCTTCATCTACCAATACAAACTTCTCAAATCAAAGAACAACAAGTTCTAGTACAACTAGAGATACTGGAGGATTCCAAAATAATAGAGGAATTCCTACAGAAACAACAACTACAAGTTTGACAACTAGAGATAGAACAACAACAGTAACTCAAAGAACTGATCTGGAGATCTCAGGTTCTGTAAGTTTGACTACTAATTTAGATCAACAGAGAACTGGAGAGAGAAGAACTGTTCGTGAACAGATAGACACAGAATCTCTTGGTGATAGAATAGTAAGTCGTGATATTATCACATTCCAGCGTTCTAGAAATATAGAATTCAATGCTTCTAGATTGAAGCCAAATACCCAATTATTTGCATTCTTTGATGATGTTGATGTTAACGAGTACTGTATTCCAAAACTACTGGAAATTTCCATGTTATCTGGGACTTTCCAAGTTGGTGAAGATGTAATTGGTATAATGCCAGTTTCGCAGAGAACTTCACTTGAAGATAGATCAGATGTAAGTTCTTCAACATCTATTAGATTCAGAGTTGCGGTGTCAAACCACAAGTATGGTCCATATAATTCGCCAACAGTTGTATATTCTAATAACCCATACGATAGAAATAACACAGTACCTCCAATTTACTCATCAACAAGCAATGTTCTGAACATCGATACTTTTAGTTTGCAGAATGATACTCAACCACAGTATTTTGGAAATATTAAACCTGGAATGATATTGAGAGGTCAAACCAGTGGTGCTCAAGCAACGATCACTGAAAACAGACTAATCACAGATTATCAAGGAGTTTTACTCGGTTCATTCTTTGTTCCTAATGGAAGCATATCGGGAAATCCAATTTTCGAAACAGGTAGATCTGTATTCAGATTAACAAGTAGTTCATCAAATTCAAAAATTCCTGGAGTAGTAACGACAGTTGCAGAGGAAATCTTCTATTCTCAAGGTGATATTGATAACACTCAGGAAGTTACATTATCATTAAGAAATGCAAGAACAAGCTTTGAAGATTTCACACAAACTAGAACTTTAACATCATCAACATCAGATTCTGACACCGCAAGAGCATCAAGCACAACATCTTTTGATATTACAAGTAGTGAAGTAGTAAGTGCAAATACATCAACAAGCACTGGTTATAGAGATCCTCTTGCACAATCTTTCCTAGTTAGTGATGCAACTGGTGTTTTCTTAACTAAAGTCGATGTATTCTTCAGGACTAAAGACACAACCCTTCCAGTTGAATTTTATATTAGTGAAGTTAATTTGGGAATTCCTACTAAGAAGATAGTACCATTTACCGATGTTACTGTTTACCCAGATCAAATTCAAACATCTGAAGATGCATCAGTGGCTACAACAATTGAATTTGAAGCACCTGTTTATCTCGAATCTCAGAAAGAATATGCATTAGTTCTTTTATCAGATTCAACAGAATATACAGTTTGGATTTCTAGACTTGGTGAATTTGATGTACAAACTTTAAACAACCAGAGCACTCAAGTTTTAGTTTCTACTCAACCATTGCTTGGATCACTATTCAAGTCACAAAATGCTTCAACATGGGATCCAAGTCAATATGAAGACCTGAAGTTCAAGTTGTATAGAGCTGATTTCGTAGAAAGTGGTTCAGTACTGTTCTTCAATCCTTCTTTACCAACAGATGTATCTAGATTGACTTCAGATCCTTTTGATATTGATTCAAAAACTGTTAGAATTGGAATTGGAACTACTGTAAGAGATACAAATCTTACCAGTGGTAATACAATTCTTCAGTTAACTTCTGGTGCTCAAGGAAATCTTGTAGGAACAGCAGGAACTGCGAAGGGAGATCTAACTATAATTAATAGTGGCATTGGATATACTCCATCAAGTGGTTCACAAACTTTCAATAATCTAACATTGACTAATGTAGAGAGTTCTGGAAGAAATGCAACAGCAAATATTACAATAAGCAATGGAGTTGCAGTAGCTGCAACTATCCGAAATGGAGGAACTGGTTATTCTGTTGGAGATGTACTAACAGTATCATCAATTGGTATATCTTCAGTAGGAAGAAACCTAAGATTGAGTGTTTCGGAATTGAATGGTATAAATGAACTTATTGTAACCGATGTTCAAGGAGAATTTGTTGTTGGTGCTGGATATACTATCCAATATGTTAACAATTCTGGAATAACAACAAACCTAAATGGAGGATTCGGTGGAAATGTAACGCTATCTTCACCGGAAGAAATTGTGTTTGATGGTTTACATGCAAAAGTTCTCCATAGAAATCATGGTATGCATTCTGATGTAAACCAAGTCGTAATAACAGGAGCAAAATCAAGTGTAACTCCAACAACACTTGCTACTAACTATTCTTCATCGTCAACATCAGATATTGTTCTATCAAACTCAGCAAACTTCTCAACATTTGAAGGAGTTAATGTTGGAAGCACTAATCCAGGTTATGTCCTCATTTCTAATGAGATTATCAAATACACTGGAGTATCTGGAAATTCATTAACAGGAATAACTAGAGAAATTGATGGAACCAAGGCCTTCTCATACAATACTGGAGACCTAGTTTATAAGTATGAATTGAATGGTGTTTCTCTATTAAGAATCAACAAGACACATACATTAAGTGATGCTACAGTTACTGACCCAATAGGTCTCGATTACTATCATGTAAAGGTGGATATGTCTTCTGGAACAAACACTACAGATAGGCAAACTGGTTCTGGTCTTCCAAAACTATTCTTCACCCAAAATGGCAAATTTGGAGAAAAAGAAGTGAATGCAACATACAATGTCACATTTGATTTAATTACACCTAATTTTGGAGTTATTTCTCCTAAGTTTACTGCAACTTCGGCATCAGTAAGAACTGTCTCTGGACAAAGTATTGATGGAAATGAGTCTCCATATGAGGATAAGGGATTCCAGTCAATTTCACTTGTAAATCAATCAGCATACTTTGATTCTCCTCGAATAGTTGCTTCAAAAGTAAATGAAGATTCTAGACTAACTTCTCTACCAGGAAATAAGTCATTCACGATGAATATTAACTTGGTGTCTTCCAATTCCAAAGTATCTCCATGCGTGGACTTGAACAAGAAAAGTGTTATCTTTACAACCAATAGGATAAACAATCCAGTAACAGATTACACTACGGATCCAAGAGTTAACACTTATTATGATGATCCAAATTCTTGCATCTATATTTCAAATCCAATATCCCTTAAGAATCCAGCAACAGCAGTAAAATTACTAGTATCAGGTTCAATTCATGAATCTAATGATATTAGAGCATTCTACTCAATTCAAAATGATATAAATGAAGATCCGATTTTCATTCCTTTCCCAGGATATGGAAATATAGATTCTGTAGGTAGAAAAATAAATCCAGCTGAAAGCAGTGGACTGCCAGATACATTGACTCCTAAGAATTCATCATATGAGTTCTTACCAACTCCAAATTCTTTTGTTGAGTATGAGTTTTCTGATGATAATCTACCCAACTTTAAAATCTTTAGAGTTAAATTGATTCTCACTTCAACAAATCAGGCATATCCACCAATTATCCAAGATTTGAGAGCGATTGCTTTAGCATAAGATGAACTTAATACCTGTAGAGGGCGAGAGAAATCTCGCCCGAGATATGAGGACAAACGCCATCATTAACACAAATGAACAAGAATATAATGCATATCTTGCTAGAAAAAATTCAGCAACAAATGAAAAGCAAAGGATTGAAAATCTAGAGAATCAGATCAGTGAAGTTAAAGATGATTTGAGTGAAATAAAAATGTTACTTAGGAGATTATCAAATGGATCCTGATTCGATAAAATTAAATGATCTGTCCAAAAATTTTGAATATGCCAAAGCTTGTATAGAAATAGATTCTATAGATGATGTGGAAGAATTGAAAAACATAAGCAAATCTTACATGAAGTTGTATATGAAACAGCAAGAAGTATTGGTGGATATGCTCTCGCAATCAAATCATAAATAATTTCAAGAGGTATTAAATAAATGGCGCAACCTTCTTCTAGACAAGAACTAATAGATTACTGCAAAAGAAAACTGGGTGCGCCAGTTTTAGAAATTAATGTTGCAGATGAGCAGATAGATGATCTGGTAGATGATGCGATACAATTTTTTCAAGAGAGGCATTTTGATGGTGTCTCTCAAATGTACTTAAAATATCAAGTAACTCAGGCAGATATTGATAGAGGTAGGGCAAAACTTGGTGGA
>JACCDX011297401.1_pt1 | contig 15016 bp, 16 predicted proteins | sample 7449681 | NCBI WGS metagenome assembly JACCDX01 (sample SAMN15323450, study PRJNA562643) | freshwater metagenome | isolation source: river surface water | place: USA:Blue River Watershed | collected 2017-08-18
CAAACAGTGGTGTACCGTCCGGTGCAAGTTGTACCTGCGTTTTATCTTCAATTGTAAACAAACTATTAAATTCATTATCTGCAGGACCACCTTGTAGTCGAGCACCTTCAAGGGATTTTAAAAATCCTTTAGCGTCTGAAATTAATTGAAATGCTTCTTCTTTAGATTTAGTATTAAACAATTCTTCAACAAATGTAGAGAAATAAAGAATTCTATTAGGAACCCAGTCGCTAAACTCGATCTCTTTCTTGCCTTCGATGCCCTTCATTCTCCAATCTGGTTTATGTTTTGCACATTCGATGTCCATTAATTGTTGAGCACGTTGCACAGCAACAATATGACATTCCACATTGTGCCCCATCATTAGAGCATAAGCAAAACTATCCCACGATGTCTTGTTAGGAATCTTGTCTAGTTTGTTCTTTCTAGGAATCACATGATAATGATCTGGATTTAGGTGATTAAATTTTTCACCATTTAATTCTGCATCAGACTTGCGTTTGCCTAAGTCGTAGTATGCAATGTCTTCCATCGCTAATCTGCGACCAAACTCTGACTCAAACGGGAATGGGATATCGCTGCCCGACAATGCTTTATTGTCCGGAGCCTTATCCATAATAACTGACCAACGCTTGTTAGTATGTTGTGCGTTTGTATAAACTAGACCGTGTGCTGTTGCAATAAACGGACTTGCACAGTCAAAACTAATAGTAAGCTCTGGATTGATATGTTTGCGGATTTGACGTTGAATTAATGTCAAATAGCATGACCAATCTAACTGTGCTGTGCCCAAGAAGTGCATCCAGTTCTTGCCTTCTAACAATCCATCTTCACGAAGTGTCATTAGACGTTTGAGTGTAATGTCCATCTTACACATGTTAGCACCACCCATTGCCCACCCTTCGGCTTCGCGGCCAGCGTATGGTCCTTTAGGATCGCTAAACTCTTTAACACCATCATACCACTTTTCAGCAGTATCCCAATCACTACCTTGAAGAACGTTAAGCCATTTAGTTTGACCTAAACGATTATCGAGGAAGTATTTGTTGTTATAACGTGTCTTGTCTAAACAATCTTCGAAAGTTTTTAAGCCAGTCTTTGGGCTATGAATATGGTCACAAGCCCATGTTGGAACGTCGAGCATCATAGACCAATCAGCAGTTACTTCTAACCACTCTAGAATCTTTTGTCGAGTTTTTGTAGCCTCTGGACCTTCAAAGTTAAGCCAGTCAAACTTAAGAACACCTTTACCAATCTGATATCCGCCGGAGTCGCCTAGGATCATTGTCTGTCCGCGATCACGTTGTTGGATCATGGACTCTTGTGTTTGTGCTTTAACAACGTCGAGTTGTGCGTGACCCGCAGAATATAGTGCATACTTGTATGTAAAATATCCTTGTTCGGGATTTAAAAAGTTCATGCCTTCGATGCCGCGATCAAATCCTTTAGGAATGCGATCTGTAGGAACAAATTCTTCTAATCTTTGCTTTGCTACATATGTAGAATAGAAAGAACTAATAGCAGGCAAATATACTGCATAGTCTTTCTGTAATGGTGTTAAATTAAGTTGTCGTGTCATATTCTCTCGCTAATTTTGCAGTAACATCTAACTGCTGTTTTGCCTTTTCTAAATTGTCTAATGCTATTTTAACAGCTTGGTTCTTTTCTGCCAACTCTTTCCACTTCAATTCTTCCATGCGCTTTTCACGTGCCCAATCTAGAAGTGATTCTGCTTCACCGTTTAAACCTACAGACACTGAACCCATATTAAGCATTACCCAATTGTTGCCATCAAAAACTTCCATGTGTTGATTGGAAGTATTGTATCGCATATTGCCAACACCTTGTAAACCGGAGTACCCGTTTACATAGGTGCTGGATGTGCCGCCCGATACTTGGACATAACGTCCTTGTGCCATGACATTATTGATCATTAAGCAGCCTGAGCAGGAATGATGTACTTGTAAGTAGCAAGACCGCTATCTAGTGTAATTTGAATAGCACCTTCGTTACTCAACGACATCTTGGTGTTGTTGACATCTGCAATCTTAAGAATGCTCAAGATCGGCAACACTGGCCAAGTCCAACCACGATCTAGTTTACCTGCTACGTTTTGTGCAAAAATAAACTCGCCGCCGTGTGTGCTTGCATCACCGAAGATAAACTTTAAGTTGCCACCGTCTGTTTTTGCAAGGAATGTTGGGTGTTCGTTGTTAGCACCTGCTTGGAAGTTAAAACGAGCCACTGCTGCTTGACTAGGCTCAATCTCTACGTCCCACTTAACACCACGGAACTTAACAGTCTTCATCTTTTCGTTGATAATTTCTGTATTCATAAAACGGTAATCGTTTTTAAAGTCGCCGTCTTTGTTTTCAAAGTGGATACCGACTGGAATAGTTTCGCCGTTACGCTCTGCTGAAGTAATTGTAATCTTAGCGTTTTCTTTATATTCACTACCGTCGAGCAAATATTTCAACTTGTTAAGTTGTGGCATGCCAAACACGCCTAGCATATCTGGATATGGGTTAGCAGTTTCTGCTTCCATGATAACAGAACGATCATCTGCCATTGAGTTAATTGTTGTTTTTTCTTCTGTGCCTGTTACTTTAACTGTAGTAAGGAAGCCTAGGTTATTTGTGTGACTTACAATGTCTTGTAAAATGTCTTTCATTAGAGATTCTCCATGTATATTAAGATTATATTTAGATTGTGAGTAAAAATCAAGCCTGAAATCACTCAAAATCAAACAATTTGTTAAAGTTATTATCGTTACGAGTTGAACTAATATCCCATTCAAGTACACCGATTAAGTTTTCTAACTTTTCATCGATAACTGTATGTTCCATTAATGCATCGTCGAACGGTAAATCTTTAAACCATTGTGGTAAACGTAGTTCATCTACTGGATAAGCAACAGATGTATACGCCATTGGGTTGTCTTTGAGTTTACAAACGATGACTTTTGCACCGTCTACAATGCTCATAGAATACTTGTCGTCGAACATACGCTTTAACGTATTCCAATTCAGTGAAGCACGTACATGCCCTGGCATGTTTGCTTTACCTGCTTTCTTTTCTTTGTCTCGATATTGAGAAATATTGTTAGCACGTTTAGGTGAACCTTTCTCCCAACCTGGACGAGTTTTGAATTCTGTGCGGAAGTCGGTGATATATTCCAACACTTCTTCTTTTTCTGCACCATTCAGTACCTTTGTTAATACTTCGCTTAGAAAGTCTTGGATAACAACCGGGGTATCTGAGCGTTTGAGGTCGAGACCCATTGCTTTGATCTTGCCTGGTTTGCCGTCAGTGTCTGCTCGTTTGCCTTCTTTGTCATAGTAGAGGACTGCGTATCGCTTTTTGGTAATGAATAGTCCTTTGGAAGCAACAATCTCGCGACCTGCTTTAATGACTTCTCCTCTAGTCTTTGGGACGTGGAATGCATCTGACATGAGTTTGACGAAAGTTCCATTTACGGTTTCTCCTATGGTATCATAAAGTTCAATAACGTTTTCTCTAGTCCAAGGAATTGCTCCCTTGTCAATTTCTTTCTTTAATGTACTGTATGCACTAAAGTAACAAGAGTCTGTGTCACCGTAGATAATTGCTTTACCCACGTGATCAAATTCACCTGTGATAATTTCGTTAACTTTTGCCGCCATGTGTTTGGCAATTTGTCTACCAGTTAAGGTTGTTGACTGACCAATACGGTTGTCGAAGAATCTACAACCAGGGTTAAGAATAGCACCATACAAACTGTTAAGGTTAATCTTCTTAACAAGTTGTCGTTTGTCCCAGTATTCTTCTTCGATCTTATTTCCAGCCTGAATACATTCTTTAAGTTTGGCCTGCATTTCTTTACGTTCTGCATACCAACGCTTTAACAAGCCCGGAATAATACCTTCTTTCTCGTAAGTGAAGATAGTACCGTTAGCACTAATCATCCAAGGTTGGTTACTTTCAAAAATCAAGTCATAAACTTGTGCAGCCGACAATGTATCACTGCCGCCACCTTCCCAGTCAATAGTGATCTCACGACCAACTTCGCGGTTCATTACACTTGTGTATTCGATACTACCGAAAATACCTTCCCATGCACTTGCAAACGACTTGCCTTTGCCTTGCTCCGCTTCGATAAATGCTTTAGTACCATCTTGACGCAGTTGTCCAACGATAGTTTCTGGACCCATGTTTAATGCACGAATCGCAGATGGATACAGTGAGTTAATATCTAGTGAACCAATCCACTCGTGGATGCCTTTCTTAGGATACGCAACATACGCACCTGCCGCTTGATTGCTTTCGTTAGGGTCACGTTGCACACGATTAGGAACGATCATTCCACGCTTATGTGCTTCGTTAATGATAGCCTGTTCTGTAACAGCAACAGCACCCATAGTAGTCTGTAACAATACAGTACATTCGTGTGCTAGAGTGTTAGCAAGGTCTAAGAACTTCAACTTTTTGTCTAGCTTATCTAGCAATGCAGTATCTTGTCTATTATAACGAATGAATTCTTTAAAATCATTGTTGTATAATTGATCAAGTGTACCTTCGTAGGCTACTTTACTTTCGCCTACCTCCATTTCCCCGATCGCGTCAAGTCTGTATGTGTGTCGTTCTTCATATGTGTACTTTCGATATAATTCCAGCGAGTCAAGGTGGACACGCCCGACCAAATCATATGTAACAGCCGCTTTACCATACTTTTCATATTCCCTCTTCTTAGGATATTGATTCCACAAACAAAATCTACGAGTATCTTCTTTGCTTAGAACTTTTGTAACACGGTTAACAGTATATGGAATATCGAAACCTTCACTGTTCCACCCACTTAGTACGTCTGCATCTTGAATTAAGTCTAAGAATGTGTCTAACATATCTGCTTCGTTATCAAACAGCATTGTGTTAGGAAATTCTTCGACAGCTCGTAATGCTTCTTCCATCGACATTCCTTTAGGGGGAATAGCAAGGCATACTAGCGTGTCCATCCATTGTAGGTGAACAGCAATCGCAGTAATAGGCATAAACGGATCATCTGGACTTGCATAGCCACGTTCTGGATCAAAGTCCACCTCAATGTCGAACCATGCTACATTTAGCTTAGGTGCATCTTGGTTAAGATAGTTGTCTTCTAAACAACGATAAATTGGATTGATGTCGCTTTCGTAAAGTTTTTTATTAGAATGGATTGCAAGTTCTTTGCGAAGTTCTTTTACATTCTTACAACTTACACGACTAAGAGGTTCGCCCTTGATTGATTGAAACTTACCTCGGGGATCTGAATAATAAAATAAATGTTTGGCAGCGTAATCTTTAAAATGTCTCTGCCCTTTGTCATCGCGTTCAACAACACGAATGGTGTCGTTCTCGCGATCATAGAATGCGTCTACGTAACTCAAATTTTTCTCCTATGCAATTTTTAGGCTTGCAAATACCTAGTATGCGGATTATGGCCCGCCGACCCTCTATTACATATTTAGTAGCCTGACGTAGCCTATTAAATCTATAGTGACTAACAGAACATAGTTTGCCACCATACCTGTACTTTTACGTGTCCAAGCAGCCCAACCAAAAATAGCACATTGGGCAATAAAGATAGGATACAACCAGATGAATAACGGGTCTGTTGCTCCTGCTGCAAGCGTCAATGAACATCCAAGGCTCATAAACCAAGCTGTAATTTCTAACACAAAGCGAGTAGGCCACTCTTTATAGTCGCCTTTCGCCCAGTTATAGATGTTAATTACGGTATTGGTGATTTGATCCATGTTATTCTGGTAGACGCTTTGTTACGCCAAGAATCATTTCAATTTCGTCCCACTCTTGTTCGTGGTCTTTCCAATTGTCTTTGTGTGCAATCTTAATTGCTTTATTGATCCAACTTGGTTTAATTTGCAGTTCTTCTGCTACTGCTTTAACTGTGTCACGAAGGCCTTCTTGTAGGTCTTCTACTTCACGTAATACATTTGAGCCTTCATTAATTAGTCGCTCTAGTTTTGCTTTTTCTTCGGGTCCGTACATTTTAGACATGGATATCTCCTATAAGTTAATATTATATAGTGAATAAAAAAGCCAGTCAACTAAGGACTGGCTTTTTAGTGTAATTTGGTAAAATTACTTTTGGTCTTCGCTTAGTACATCGTACATTTCGAATACGCCACCGTTGCGCTCATAAATTAGACCAGCATAAAGATCTGCCTTCATACCTTCGCCTAACTTAGCAACTGCAACACGTTGAGCCCAGTTAAACAATGCTGTGTCAACTGCGTCGATTTGTTGTTGGCCACCGCTTTCTTGAACTAGTTGTACCATTTGTTTGAAAGTTAGTTTTTGTTCTACGCTTTCTGCCATCATTGCTTTTTTGGACTCTGTACTTTCCTTAGCACGTAGTTTCTTTAGAACTGCACCAGCAACTGCTTCACCACTCTTAGCGCCGCCCTTTTCTGCTTTCTTTGCAATTTTAGCAAACTGTTTACCTGGCTTACCAATGTCTTTGCCTGCTGCTGCTTTCTTAGCAGAATAATCACCTGTTGAACCTTCTTTAACAGCGCCCTTCCTCTTGTCAGCAACTGCTTTCTTCATAGGTTCTTTCTTGTCACCGTCTTTATCCATGTCTAGAAAATCTGGCTTAGAACCTTTCTTACCTTCTACCATTTTAGCAAACTTAGCTTTGAATGCTTCTGGATCAATAGACTCTTTCTTAGTTTTGCGAGCAGCTTCTTTGCGCTTCTTGTCGTCCTTGTCGTCACTACCTGGATCGTATTCGTACTTGTCACGCTCATGCTTAACACCAGTTGATGTCTTAGTAGCGGTACCAGTTTTAGTTTTGAAAGTGTCGCCAGTCTTTGATGTTTTATCAAATCCTTCTTCCATTTTCTCGTCTTCTTTCTTTTCTTCTTTAGCTTTCTTAGCTTCAGAAATGTAAGAAGATTGGCCAGCTAAAACACGTAGCGATGCGCTTTCGTCTAGCTGAACAGTTTTTGGTAACTGAGGAGCAGCAGGTGTTTCAACTTTTCCGTCGATGCTCTCAATCTTGTTTAGTAGTGATTTAAAATCCATGGTAAAAAGTTCCTAAAGGTCTATATTTTATTTATCTTTTGATTGCAGCACCCGACCCGAAGATATTGCTCTTGATGTCTAGTGCGTTTTTAGCTGTTCCGCCTGATGTTTTAGGCTGAACAATTTTGGGTTGAGGCGGCGCTTTTGTGCCACTCTTTCCCGGTGATCCTGTGTAGCTTTTCTTTCCGCGAGCCTTGCCCGGGCTTATTTGCGGAGCGTCAACTGTAGCAATAGCGCCTGCTGAAGTAGCACCTGCTGTAGCTGATTCTAAAATATCTCTTATTTTCATAATATATTATTTATCGCATTGCTGTGGTAAATTTTCCAAATTTTTCCTTGCGCTGATCGAGATGCTTCAGCCCTGGATTAATTGGCTTGGTGCTTGCTTTAGTATCTCCAAAATCTGATACTTTTGACTGTACTCTGTTTTGCCAAAACCAAACAGCTACCTTGGCAGCAACTTCTGGTTTTTCTACAAGCTGCGGGTTTTTAACTAGATCTAACCCTAGGGCTTTGCTGGCTTGTTCGTAGTTATATTTTCCAGTTAGTTGGATGTATCCGCGACCTTTGTACTTTTCACCATCGCCTGGCATAGTGTTGCCTAGTCTAGTTGCTTTAGGGTTAAAGTTTTTAGGCTTTCCTGTTTTAGGATCCATAACAAACTTTTTCTTTTTGTCTTTCTTAAATACAGGCTCGTATTTTTTAAAATAGTTAGAACCACCTAATTCGACAAGATCTTTAAAATTGTTGGATTCGTGTGCAGTCTGTCCTAAGAATTGTGCTAATTCTTCGCCTTTAATGCCAGCAGCAACAGCAGCCGAAGTTAAGAATTTTTCGTGCGGGCTTCCAGTTACTAGTTGCTTAGGAACAGCGTCTTTGGCAATTTTTTGTACACCTTTGTTGAAATCGCTAGGTGCTTTTGCTACAACTGCTTCTGGTTCCTTCTGGCTAGCTTTATATGCGTCATATGCCGCGCCACCACCGCCTGCTAACATAGCAGCAGCACCTGCACCTGCTACCCAGTCCTTCCATCCTTCGTCGACTTCTGAAGCAGCTGATCCGACACGACGAGTTAGAATAAAACTTAATGATGATCCCCATGTTTCAGTTTCTACTGAGAATCCCATGCTCTGTGCATATCGTTTTACTAATTTAGTATACAAGTTAGCACGACTCTCGCCTGGTTCTTTGTCTGCGGTGAATACAATTTTCTTAGGGCGTTCTTTTTTAACAAACTCTTGTATAGCTGTTAAAACTGTGGCAAAAACTCTTTGAGCATCACCCTCACCTGTAACGGCTAAACTATTGTTGCGCCAAAACTCAACATGCCAGTATTCTCTGTTATTTTCATCATACTCTACATTGAAATTGATACTGAGATTAGTGCCGTCGTCTAGTTTAGCTAGAGCATCATATGAATCATCACTTTGTTCCCAGGTTAACGGATAGGGCTGATTAAATGCTTCTTCAATACCTTCATCTTTCTCCTGCCACCAATATCTAACATTAGGATTTTGTGGTTTTGGTTTAAAGATTGGTTTAGGTTTAGGAGGATTATTAACTGCTTTGCTTCGAGCAGCTAATGCCATGCGTTTTAGTAGTTCGGGATCTTTGCCTTTTAAGTTAGGATGATCACTGGTAAGGAAATAGTCAATCCATGCTTGCGGACTGTCATTTCCTGTAGGTCGAATTCTGACCTCGTTAATAAACTCGTTTGCTCTCATACTGGACTATAGGGATTCTTAGGACGGTCGTATCCGTCGTCTTCGGGGTATACGGGATAATCAATTTTCATCTTTTGTCCCCGAACCAATGTTTAAACCATTCGTCTGTTCCTGGTTTAATGCCTTGCTCTCTTGCTATTTGACCTTTATTACTACCTTCAACCTTTGGAAGGTTAGCAGCGTTATAATCTGCTAACGCTGCATCAGTACCTAGACCGCCCATAGCACTAACCTTCATTAGATTATGTACTGGATCGTTAGGATCTAATACACAGTCATCTTCGGATGCGTGTAGTTGATTAACAGTAGTAATCCTTATTTGTCTCATTCAGGAGCTCTTCTCATCTCGTTTTTGCGATCGTCGATCTCGTATTCAAGCTCTTCGGCCTTATAGCTAATTTCTCTGTATGCATCAGTAAACGCATCGTCTAAGCTATAAACAGCAGATTCTAATTCTCTTGCCTTAGTCATAACGTCGCCGATAGCCCATTTGATTTCTTGTTCGCTAATGCCTACTTCTCTAGCTAGCTCTTGGACTCTATTTACAATTAGGAGTGCTGTGTCGTCGTACTTAATTTCAGTAGTAATCTTTCTAGCCTGCTCTACAGCACTTCTATAGATTTCTTTTTTCTTTTCTAGATCAGCAAGTTGAGCCTGCAATTCGTCAATGTTTACTTCACCACCGTCTTCTGCAATGCTAGGAATTTTCTTATGCTTAACATCGCCTTGCTTGGCAGCTTTCTTTTTATCTTTGTGTGCGCCAGCAGCGCCACCGCCGATACTAGCCATTGCATTTTTAGCAACGAAGTTACGTGGCTTGTCAGGTGCTGCAACCTGTGTAGGCTTCTCGTTATATTTCTTTGCTTTACGATTCTTTTTATGTTCGATTAAAAATTCATTTGCTTTCATCTTTTACACCCATTCCACGTTTGACTTCGTCAAAAAGTTTTTCTGCATATTGACCAGCACCTGTTGCTGTTTTAAATTTTTCAAAGTTGTTGTTTGCTGCTGCTTCTCTAGCTGCCGATGCTGATACACCTGCAACACCTTCTGCACCATCTTCTCTTTCACCGCTTGACACAAAGTCTAATACGTCAAACTTGTAAAAGCCGTGTGCTTTACCTTCAACACCGTTATATTGTGTTAAAAGTTTTTTCATATCATCTAAACGATCGCTACCTGCAACAAATGTTGCTGCGTTATATCCTTCGTCGAATAAAAATGTAGCGACCTTAACAATTGTATTGAGGCTAGGATTATCAACTACATCGTTAGCGTATTCAGGAAACATTGCTCTAACAAAACGAATCTTAGTAGAATAATCTAACGGATTCTTTTTGCTGTCTTGCGTTTGGCTAAGGAAAATCATCATGTTGCCGCCCTGTGATCTCATTGTGTCAAAAACTTGTTTATGACCAATGGTAGGAGGATTCATTCTGCCAAAACAGAATGTAACATGCTTGGTTCCGCCTTCAAACAACTCTTTAAGTAACATTACTTGTAATCGCCTTTGTCGATGTGTTTTTCTTGTTCGTTTGCAATCATTTTAGCAAGATCGATAAGTTTCTCTTTAGGAAACTTTTCTTCTCTATCTTCAACGCTAAATTTATCACAATACTGTTCTAGTGCAGTCTGCACAGGAACAATATATAGTTTAAACACATTGGGATTTCCTTTGTGTTGGTTATGTTTTTTAATTGCCGGAAAGAAATGCTGATTAAGAACTTCGGACTCGTTGTCTATAAAAAACTTCAAGTCGTCGATCCAATCAATTTCTTGTTGATCGTCTTTAGGCGCACCAATGGCACTAAACATCTCTCTTAATAGCATTACTTAGGTGCTCCCTTGCCGTAATTAATTTCGTAATCATCGTCCTTTGGGTTCATGTTTGTCATTTTGCCGCTTGGACTTTTATGAAACTCACCAACGCCTTTTAGTTTAGCTTCTTTTTCTAAATCTGCCTTGCGTTGTTGAACTGCTTTGGCAAGTTCGGGGTCGTTACCAATGACAGGATCCATTTGAAGATCAAGCAGGGCTTTCTTTTTAGCCTTATAATCTCCAACAGGATCTGATGGGTTTAATGCTGTTTCTGTTACAATTGCGTCTAATTTAGATAAAAGGTCTCTCATAGTATCTCTCATATGATGATACTATATTTATCGAACTTTAACGGTTAGTGATTATAACGAATTTCTGAGATTGTGCCTTCTTCAAGCAGGTATGCGGCACGAATAAACACGAATTTTCCTGTAAATGTACAGGTTGCGTTTGCACTAACGGGAGTACTGTCCAAAGCTGTTAGATCTACGTCTGCGCTGTCGTATGATACATCAAACCAATCGTTTTCACCTGGGTATAGCTCTAAGGTGGCTTGTATTTTTACGCCGCCTTTAAAATTATCGAACTCAAATACAACGGTGTGAACGCCTGATCCGTTTTTATAATAACCCGCACCGCGGTTTTTGTCAGAATATTGCCAGCTCAAGGGCTGGCTGTCATCTGTTGCGTTCGATAATAAAACAATAGTTTCTGTGGACATAGTGTTATTTATCGGAAATCACAAAGTTGTATATCCGACCTACAACCTCCGAATTACGGAGTTTTAGCATAAGCAACGTAGCTTCGTCTTCTACTAAAATATATCTTCGATCCCAGTTCCACTCAGTATTTAGAAACCACTTTTCGATAGCTGGTGTGCAGGTTACTTTAGGAGTTTGACCTTTAAGCCATGTTAGATACTTCTCTTTACCTTCTTTATCCCCTTTCATTTTGTGAGGAAGGAGATAAACCCTATAGTTATAGCGTCCTTTAGGAAGTTTATCTACAACAATAAAGTTACTGTTGGTGTTTAGAAGATCGATTGTTTCGTCTGTGGGCTCAAATCTGTGTACAATTAAGTCTTCAAACGTAGTAGAAGCGTTCTCGTAAACTGATTTATCGTTGGTATAAAAATCCAGAGATGAACTTTCTATTCTTATGCTATGATCTGTTTGAGCTTTTAAAAACCCACAGAGTTTGAGAATGTTTTCTCTATTAGCATATGCACGTTGCCATGTTGAATAGTAATTTTTTTCTGGATTTTCTCCCTGGCAGAACAGTTCGAGGTTTTCAGCAGTCTCAGTTCTTAACAAGGAACAGCCTGGAATATCCACGCTGACCTTGTATAACCATTTTCCGTAAAACTTTTTATTAGTTTGTTTCGTTTTCTTGGATAGCGTCATCTTCTGTAGTTGTGTTTTCTAGAGCCTTTTGAGCTTTAAGTGCTTTCTTTTCTTCTTTAGTTAACGGCTTAGGAATTTCAACAACTGTGAAATCCAACTTGTCGTCGACGATATCGACTGTTACACGACCACCGTTAACAAGGTCGCCGAACAACACTCGACGGCTCAACGGGCTCTTGACTTCGTTGTCGATAATACGTGCCAACGGACGAGCACCCATCTTGCTGTCGTAGCCTTTAATAGCAAGCCACTTAGTTGCCTTGGCAGTAAGAACAATCTCAATGCCCTTGTCTTTAAGTTGCGTATTCAAGTCGCCTACAAACTTCTTAACGATTTGTTCAACAACTTTTTCGCCTAGCTTAGTAAACTTAATAATTGCATCTAAGCGATTACGGAACTCTGGTGCAAAGAACTTCTTAATAGCTTTGTCATCTTCGCCGTCGCGGGCTAGATCGTTGAAGCCAATAGTGTTTCTTTCGTTGTCGCTAGCACCTAAGTTGCTGGTCATAATCAAAATAGTATTACGACCATCAGCTTGTTTACCATTTGAGCCAGTGACAAAACCGTTATCCATAAATGCTAGAAGAATGTTCATTACATCTGGATGTGCTTTTTCAACTTCGTCCAACAGCAAGATGCTATTAGGATGTTCTTGCAACTTGGTAATCAACATACCTGCGTTATCTTCATAACCGACATAGCCTGGAGGAGCACCGATCAAACGTGCTACTGAATGCTTCTCTTGATATTCGCCCATGTCAAAGCGGATAAGTTGCATACCCATCTTGTCTGCAAGCTGTTTAGCAGTTTCAGTTTTACCTGTACCTGTTGGACCTGAGAACAAGAAACTACCAATTGGCTTGTTAGGAGCCTTCATACCTGCTTGAGCCACAAAGATCTTATCTAGCAGAGTTTCAACGGCAGTATCTTGTCCGTAAACTGCGCCCTTCATTTGTACATCAAGGTCTGCAAGGTTCTTAGATTCTTTCTGTGCAACTGTTTCCAGTGGCATATTAACCATCTTGGAAAGTTCGTAAGTAATCTGCTCGATGTCGACAATTTGATCAACATCTTCCATGCCATCTTCGTCTTTGAGTTTATAACGAGCACTTGCACAGTCGATGATGTCGATAGCCTTATCTGGCAATTTTTTGTCTGCCATGTACTTTACAGACAGCTTAACTGCTTGATCAATAGCAGCATCGCTGATCTTAACTCTGTGATGTTGCTCATAGTACTTCTTAAGACCTTTAATGATCTTAACAGTCATTTCTGGACTTGGCTCGTCAACTGTAACACGTTGGAAACGACGCATTAACGCACGGTCGCTTTCGAAGTGTTTGCGATATTCTTCCCAAGTTGTAGAAGCAATTAATTTAATAACACCCTTAGTAAGGATCGGCTTCAACATATTTGCCATATCGTTGCTGCTGTTATTGGCAGCACCTGCACCCTGCATCATGTGTGCTTCGTCGATGAACAGGATAATATTGCCTTTCTTTTCTAGTGCAGCAAGCACAGCCTTAACACGTTCTTCGAAGTCACCGCGGTATTTGCTACCTGCTAGCAATGCTGAAATATCGAGTGTGTAGACTTGGTGGTCCTGAATAAATTTAGGAACTTTCTTTTCGTGGATCTTACGTGCTAGACCCTCTGCAATAGCAGTCTTACCTACACCTGGGTCACCGACCATAAGCACGTTGCTCTTGTTGCGACGAGCAAGGATAAGTTGGATCTTTTCAATCTCGTCATCGCGGCCGATTACAGGGTCAATCTTACGTTGCTTGGCCTTAAGGCTCAAGTTAGTACAGAACTGATTTAGAATCTTATCAAGTTGGTTAGTGTTCACAACTCGTGTTTCTGGTTCTTCGTCGTCTGTTTCATGTGGCAGTACATTTTCTTGGAAGAACTTGATGAACTTCTCTTTTGTTACGCCGCCCTTAGTAAGGAAGTAATAACCGAACGAGTTCTTTTCTGACAAGATGCTAATAACAACATCAGCAACTTCCATGCGCTGACGACCACTAAACAATACCTGCGTAAAACAGCGATTAAGCACACGCTCTACACTATTTGTTTTCTTAGGTTTAACATTAGGGTTTGTTGTTTTAATATCGTTGAGATTATTTTTAAGATAATGTTCAACGTTTGTTTTAATAAAGTCAGCATCTGCACCAAAACTCTTAATAAGAGTATAAGACTCTTGGTCGCTCAAAATACCAAACACCATGTGTTCGATAGTAATGTATTCGTGATTGAGATCCTTGGCAATGCCAATAGATGATTCAAAAATAGTTTGCAGATGATTGCTCGGTTCGATCATGCTTGATTTCCTTGTTTAAGTTGTTTGATTTGGTCTATCTGTGTTTGTGTAAGATTTCGCGGGATTAAAACTTTGATTTTTATTAACAGATTTCCTCTGATTCTATTTCTCATGTGTGGCAAACCTTCGCCACGACAACTTAAAACAGTTTCTGGTTGTGTCCCAGCAGGAACAGTTATACTTAATAGTTTATTATCTAAAGTTGTAATGTCAAGAGTCGTTCCAACCATTGCATCCCAAGCACTGACTTCTTTTTCAACAATCAGTGATGTTCCTTCGCGCCTGAAGTTTATGTGATTTCGAACTAGCACATTAACTAGCAGATCGCCCGGCTTAAGGTTTGGAATAGAATTGTCGCCCATTCCTTCGTAGCGAATTTGTTGACCGTGATCGATGCCAGGCGGAATTTGAATAGTAATTACTTTGCTCTTTCCACCCGGAGCAGAAACTTCTGCTGTAAAGTCTTTACCGTTTAAAACATCTTCGAGATCGATTTCGATGTTAATATTAAAAGACTTGTTACGACGCATTGGCTGTCGGCCAAACCCGCCGAAACCAAAATTCCCAAACAGATCTTCCATGTTGCCTGAGTTGAAATGAAACTCAAACGGATTACCTTGATTAAATCCTCTACCGGGCTGAGCATTAGGATCTCCGCCCATATCGATAATGCGTTTCTTTTCAGG
>JACCDX010063229.1_pt1 | contig 15015 bp, 12 predicted proteins | sample 7449681 | NCBI WGS metagenome assembly JACCDX01 (sample SAMN15323450, study PRJNA562643) | freshwater metagenome | isolation source: river surface water | place: USA:Blue River Watershed | collected 2017-08-18
CCCGCCCGCCAGTCTCGCCCCATGAAATCGTCCATGCGCGCCATCGCCAAACTTCGCCCCGGCCAAGGTCTCCAGCTCACCGAAGTCCCGATCCCCGAACCCGGCATCAACGACGTCCTCATCAAGGTGAAACGCACCTCCATCTGCGGCACCGATGTCCACATCTACAACTGGGACGCCTGGGCCGAGCAGACCATCAAGCCCCCGATGGTGATCGGCCACGAATTCGTCGGCGTCGTCGAGGCCGTCGGCTCCAATGTCCAGAGCTGCAAGCCCGGCGACCTCGTCGACGGCGAAGGCCACATCGTCTGCGGCGTCTGCCGCAACTGCCTCGCCGGCCGTCGTCACCTTTGCAAGGATACGCGCGGCGTCGGCGTCAACCGCGACGGCGCGTTCGCCGAATATCTCTGCATTCCCGCCAGCAACGCCGTCGCCGTCGATCCCGCCATCCCGCTCGACGTGCTCTCCTGTTTCGATCCGCTCGGCAACGCGGTCCACACCACGCTCCAATACGACCTCATCGGCGAGGACGTGCTCATCACCGGCGCCGGTCCGATCGGGTGCATGGCCACCGCGATCGCCCGCCAGGTCGGGGCGCGCCATGTGGTCGTCACCGACGTGAATCCCACCCGCCTCGCGCTCGCCCACCGCATGGGCGCCACGCGCGTCGTGGATGTCTCGAAGGAGAAACTTCCGGACGTGCAGCGCGCCCTCGGCATGAAGGAGGGCTTCGACATCGGCCTCGAGATGAGCGGCAACCCCCGCGCGCTCGCCGACATGATCGACAACATGTCCCACGGCGGCCGCATCGCCCTCCTCGGCATCATGCCCGGGGCCGCCGCCATCGACTGGAACAAGGTCGTCTTCAACATGCTCACGATCCGCGGCATCTACGGCCGCGAGATGTATGAGACCTGGTATAAGATGACCGCGCTCATCCAGAGCGGCCTCGATATCACCCCGGTCATCACGCACCGTCTGCACTACACCGAGTTCGAGAAGGGCTTCGAGCTCATGCGCTCCGGCCAGAGCGGCAAGATCGTGCTCAACTGGGACTGAGCGATGACGCCCGCCTTCCGCGACCATCTCCGGCAGACGCTCGCCGGCATCGAGCAGGCCGGACTCTTCAAGCGCGAGCGCCTCATCGCCACACCGCAGCAGGCGCACATCCGCACCGCCGACGGGCGCGCGGTCCTCAATTTCTGCGCCAACAACTACCTCGGCCTGAGCGCGCACCCCGCCGTCATCGCCGCCGCCCACGCCGCCCTCGACCGCTGGGGCTACGGCCTCTCCTCCGTGCGCTTCATCTGCGGCACGCAGGAAATCCACCGCGAACTCGAGACCAAGCTCAGCGCCTTCCTCGGCACCGACGACACGATCCTCTACTCGTCCTGCTTCGACGCCAACGGCGGCGTGTTCGAGACGCTGCTCACCGCCGAGGACGCGGTCATCAGCGACGAGCTGAACCACGCGTCGATCATCGACGGCATCCGCCTCTGCAAGGCGCAGCGCTTCCGCTACAGGAACTGCGACCTCGCCGACCTCGAGGCCAAGCTGCGCGAGGCCGACGCGGCCAAGGCCCGCTTCAAACTGATCGTGACCGACGGCGTGTTTTCGATGGACGGCTACATCGCGCCGCTCCGCGAAATCTGCGACCTCGCCGACCGCTACGGCGCGATCGTCATGGTCGACGACAGCCACGCCGTCGGCTTCATGGGCGCGACCGGTCGCGGCACCCACGAACACTGCGGCGTCCTCGGTCGCATCGACATCCTTAGCGGCACCCTCGGCAAAGCCCTCGGTGGCGCCAGCGGCGGCTACGTCAGCGGCCGCCGCGAGATCATCGACCTCCTGCGCCAGCGCTCGCGCCCGTATCTGTTTTCCAATTCCCTCGCGCCCGCCATCACCGCCGCCTCGATCGCCGCCCTCGACCTCATTTCCGCCTCGACCGAGCTGCGCGACCGACTCGCGGAGAACACCGCCTTCTTCCGCGCCGGCCTGGCCGCCGCCGGTCTCACACTCCGGCCGGGCACCCATCCGATCGTGCCGGTGATGCTCGGCGACGCCGCCCTCTCGCAACGGTTCGCCGCCGCCATGCTCGAGCGCGGCGTCTACGTCGTCGGGTTCTTCTATCCCGTCGTGCCGCAGGGCGCCGCGCGCATCCGCACCCAGGTGAGCGCCGGCCACACCCGCGCCGATCTCGAGACGGCCATCGCCGCCTTCGCCGCGGTCAAACACGCCCTCGCCCTCTGACTATGCCCGCCCCGCTCACCGCCGCCGTCCGCCGCAAACTCGAAAAGGCCGCCCGCATCGCCGCCGCCGCCTCGTATTCGCCGTATTCGAAATTCCGGGTCGGCGCCGCCTTCCTCGCCGGCTCGGGCAAGGTCTACACCGGCTGCAACGTCGAGAACGCCTCCTACGGCCTCTGCAACTGCGCCGAGCGCACCGCGATCTTCACCGCCGCCGCCGCCGGCGAGCGCGAGATCGTGGCCCTCGCGGTCTACACGCCAACGCCCGCGCCGACGATGCCCTGCGGCGCCTGCCGGCAGGTGATCAACGAATTCGGCCCCGGCGCGCTCGTCATCAGCGTCTGCGATTCCGCGGAGCGGATCGAAACCACGCTCGATGCGTTGCTGCCCGCCGCCTTCGGCCCGCGCGACCTCAACGTGCCGCCGCCGCCCGCTCCGCGCCCGCGGCGCTGAAATCACGCAGCGCGTCCCAGTAGGCTTCGCCCGCGACCTCGATCAGGTTGTTGTGTCCGGCGCCACGCACCCACAGCGACCGCGCCGGAGCGCGCGCCGCCGCGAGCAGTTTCTCGCCGTGGCTGAACGGAATCACTTCGTCCGCCGTGCCGTGCATCACCAGCACGGGACATGCGATGCCCGGGAGCGCCGCGAGATTGTCGAACCGGTCGCCGGGCAGTATCCGCCGTTGCGTGACGACGCGGAACGCGCTCGTGAATGTCGCCTGCAACACCAGCCCGGCCGGTCGCCGTTCCGCCGCCTGCCGCACGGCCGGCCCGCCGCCGAGCGAGCGGCCGTAGAGCAGCGTGCGCTCGGCCGGCACGCGCAACTCGTCGCGCAGGTAGTCGCCCGCCGCCCGCGCCGAGGCATGGACCGAGGCCTCCGTCGGCCGGCCCGTGCTCTGCCCGTAGCCCGGGTAGTCGAACGCGAACACCGCGAACCCGCGCCGCCGCAGCTCGTGCAGAAACGGCTCGAGATCGCCGAGCGTCTCCGCGTTGCCGTGGAAAAACCACAGCGTGTGGCGCGCGTCGGGGTTCGGCAGATGCAGCACCGCGATCTCGTTGCCGTCGGCGGCGCGGATTTTCCGCAGTCCGTCCGGCGCCCGCCGCGACCCGAAATCCGGATGGAAAAGCGCGCGGTCGACGAGCAGCTGCGCCGCGATCAGCAGCACCACGTAGCCGCCGGCCGCGACCCCGATCGCGATCCGCAGCAACCGCCATATCCACTCGTTGGCCATGGCTCGCCGCGGGGTTGACGCGTCAGTCCACGCGCTCGTGTCCGGCCGCCGTGAGCGCCGCGACCGCCTGCCCGAGCACGTCGCCTTTGATCATGAAATAGTCCGTGTCGTAGGTCGCGATCGAGAGCAGGCTGATCTTGGCCTTCGCGAGCGGCGTCGCGATCGACGCCTGCACGCCGACGGCGGTGAACGGAAACGGCCCCACGAGCTTCAGCACGCGCCAGTCGCGCTCCGCCCGCACCTCCGCCGGCACGTCCTCGCCGGGACAGATGATCGAGAGCTCGTCGGGCGTGCGCGTGATGTTCACGAACGCCCCGCCCACCCACGTCGGAACGCTCTCCCGCGGTCCGAGCCGGCAGACGGCGTAGCGGCCGTCCAGCACCCGGAATCGCTGCCCGCGGCGCGGCTTTTTCATTCGCCGGAGAAGTAGTCGCGCACGTGGGCCGCCACCTGCGCGCGCGGGACTTCGATTTCGTTGCGCTGGCCGAGGTCGCGGATTTTCACGACGCCCTTGGCCAGTTCGTCGCCGCCGTAGATCAGGGCCAGTTTCGCGCCGGATTCCGTCGCGGCTTTGAATTGTTTGCCGAAGGCCAGGTCCTTCATCGGGTAATCGACCCGGAAACCCGCCGCCCGCAGCGCATGGATGTCGCCGAACGCCGCCAGGCGCTCCGCTTCCCCGCCGATCACGCAGTAGACATCCGGCGCCGATACGAAGGCCGGCATCAGTCCGCGCTGCTCGAGCAGCAGCGCAAAAGTCATGTCGCCGATCGCAAAACCCACCGCCGGCAGCGCCGGCCCGCCGAGTTTTTGCACGAGATCGTCGTAGCGCCCGCCGCCCGCCAGCGCGCGCAGCTCACCCTTCCGGTCGAAGGCCTCGAACACGAAACCCGTGTAGTAGGCCAAGCCGCGCACGACCCCGAGGTCGACCTCGACGAAGCGGGTGAGGCCCATCGCATCGAGGGCGCCGAGCAACTTCTTCCAGTCGGCCAACCGCGCCGCGAGTTTGTCGCCGCCCAGCGCGCCGAGCGTCTGCTGCAGGGCGTCGAGCGATTTGATCTGCAGGAACGACAGGACCTTCGCCTTCAGCTCCGGGTCGAGCGGTCCGAACGCCTCGGTGTAGCCCTTGAACGCGTCGTCGCCGTATTTCTCATACTTGTCGATCGCGCCGAGCACGCCGCGGGAGCGCGCCTCGTCGAGGCCCAGCGCCTCGAGGTAATAGAACCACAGGTTCCGGTCGCTCAGCCGCACGTAAAAATCCTCCGCGGTTAGGCCGAAGGCGCACAAGCACTGCACCAGCAGCGCGATCAACTCGATCTCCGCCTCCGGGCCGGGCTCGCCGAAGATGTCGGCGTTGAACTGGAAGAAGCACCGCCCGCGCCCCTTTTGCATCCGCTCGTAGCGGTAGAATTCCGCGATGCTGAACCACTTGATCGGCCGCTTGAGGGCGTTGGCCTTGGCGCCGACCAGCCGGCACACCGTCGGCGTCATCTCCGGCCGCAGCGCGACCTCGCGTCCGCCCTTGTCGGTGAAGCTGAAGAGCTGCGTCTCGATCTCGTCGCCCGACTTCGCCTTGTAGAGGTCGAGCGGCTCCAGCACCGGCGCGTCGTATTCGGAAAAGCCGAACGTCGTCGCCGTCTGCCGCCACAGCCGGAAGATGTGGTTACGACGCGCGAAATCCTCGGGATAGAACTCCCGGAAGCCGGGCAAGGTCTGGAACGTGGCCATCGCGATCATCGTGGCGAACCGCCGGAGGCGAGCGCGAATCAAAAAACACGGACGGCACCGCCGGGCGCCAAGCTCGCGCCGCCCCTGCGCCCGTCCGTCCGGCGCAGCCCAAACGCGCACCGGGCCGGATGCGGTCCTTGCTGCATCTGGCCCGGATCTTACGGACGCGGAAGAAATTCTTCCGCGTCCGGACTCAGGCTTCCGTTTCCCCGTCGCCCGACTCGGCCTGCAACTTGGCCAGATCGATCTTCTTCAACTGCTGCTTGAGGATTTTGCCCGACTTGAACTTCACCACTGCTCGCTGCGGAATCACGACTTCCGCCTCGGGCTTGTTGGGATTGCGGCCGATCCGCTGTTTGCGCACTTGAACTTCAAGCACGCCGAAGTTTCGCAGTTCGACGTTTCGTCCGTTGGCCAACGCTTTTTGGATGATGTCGAGGGTCTGCTGCACGGTGTCGACGATCTGCTTTTGCGGAAAGCCCGACTTCCGGTATATCTCCAGCACGATTTCGCGTTTCGTCAGGTTAGACATGAGGGGTCCTTGGTTGATGTGGTCCTTGAATGAAGCATCTTAAACAATTTGCGGTCTTCTAATTGCGTCAACTCTTATGACCAGTTTGCGTCCGGCCGTTTTCGCCGCCGTATTTCCTGTCCTCCATGCCCGATCCCGCTGCCGTTAACTCGATGTTTGGCCGCATCGCCCGCCGCTACGACCTCGCCAACTTTATCCTCTGCGGCGGGGTCGACACGTGGTGGCGCCGCCGACTGGTCCGGGCCGTGGCGGCCAAGAGCCCGCGGGATGTCCTCGATCTCGCGACGGGCAGCGGCGACGTCGCCTTTGCCCTGTGCCGAAGTCTGCACCGCGGCACCCGGGTCGTCGGCATGGATTTTTGCCAACCGATGCTCGACGAGGCGGAGGCCAAGAAACGCGCCGCCCCCGCCGACCTCGTGGAACAGCTTTCCTTTCGCCAGGGCGACGGCCTCGCCCTGCCACTGCCCGACGCCGCGTTCGATGCGGTCACCATCTCCTTTGGTCTCCGCAACCTCGCCGACCGCGACCGCGGCCTCCGGGAGATGCACCGCGTGCTGCGACCCGGCGGACGATTGGTCGTGCTGGAGTTTTCCCAACCTTACCGGTGGTTTCGGCCTATCTACTACGCCTATCTCCGCCACGTGTTGCCGCCGCTGGCAGGCATAGTCACCGGTGATCGCGCCGCCTACGAATACCTCAACCGCACCATCGGCGAATTTCCCGATCGCTTCGCGCTGGCGCGCGAGATCGAAGCGGCCGGTTTCTCGCCGGTCAGGGCCGAGCCGCTCACCCTCGGCATCGTTGCGCTCCACATCGCCGATCGGCCGGCCTGACCGCACCGGCTCCGGGCCGGCTTCGGTCCGGGGCTCCGCGCCACCCCGGACACTCAGGCAAACGACTTGCCGCAGCCGCAGGTGCTTTGGGCATTCGGATTCTTGATTTCGAATCCCTTGCCGTGCAGCCCGTCGTCGAAGTCGATCGCCGACCCGTCGAGGTAGGCGAAGCTCGTGGGATCGACCAGAAACGACACCCCCTCGCTCTCCAGATTGGCATCGTCCGCCTTCGGCGCATCGAAGGACATGCCGTATTGGAATCCCGAGCAACCGCCGGACTCCACGAAGACCCGGAGCCGCTTCTCGGGCGCGTTGAGTTCCGCGTGCATGGTGCGCACCTGCCGGGCGGCGCGCGGAGTAAGCGTGATCATGGGCCGGACCGTATTTCCGCGTCCGGTGCTGTCAATCGGAGCGCACAGCAAATTTCGCGCCGAACTCAACCTGCGCTCTTGCCAGCCTGTCGGCCCGCACCTTTGCTCCGGTCAGTGGCGTCGATCAAAAACATCTTCAACGAGCTCCACTACGAGATGACCCGCAAGATTGCGGACGGCGGCATGGGAGTCGTCTACGAGGCGCAGCAGCACGGGGCGGGCAACTTCCGCAAAGTCGTCGCGGTGAAGCTGATTCGCGAAGAGTATTCCGCCATCGAGGAATTCCAGAACAACTTCATCGGCGAGGCCCGCCTCGTCGCCGATCTCATCCACACGAACATCGTCCAGACCTACCATCTGGGACAGGTCGGCGGGCAGTATTTCATGGTGATGGAATTTGTCCGCGGCGTGAACCTCGAGCAATTCCTCGACCAACACCGCCGGCTCGGGAAAGCCATTCCGGTCGACCTCGCCGCCTTCATCGTCTCGCGCATCGCCCGCGGTCTCACCTACGCCCACGCCAAGTGCGATCGCGACGGCCGCCACCTCAACATCGTCCACCGCGACATCGGCCCCAAGAACATCATGCTCGCCTACGAGGGCGACGTGAAGCTCACCGACTTCGGCATCGCGAAGGCCCTCGACCTCATGTATAACGAGGAAGGCAAGGTCATCGCGGGCAAAGACGAATACCTCTCCCCGGAACAAGCCAGCTACGCGATCACCGACGCCCGGGCCGACCTCTTCCCGCTCGGCATCGTCCTGACGGAACTCCTGCTCGGCAAAAACCTCTTCCGCGCGACCGAGCGCGCCGTTTCCCGGCGCAACATCCTCACGATGCCGATCCCCAAGTTCGCCACGCTCCGCGCGGATATCGAACCGCGCCTTGAGGCGATCATCCAGAAGGCCCTGCAGCGCGACCGCGACAAACGCTACCAGTCCGCCTACGAGATGCTCACCGATCTCGAACTCTTCCTCTACAGCGACCGTTACGGCCCCACCAACGAGAAGCTCGGCGTCTACCTCAAGGATCTCTACGGCGTCCGCGACCCGGTCATCCCTGCGCTTTCACCCCGCCCCACCAGTTGAGATGAACCCCATCGATTTTCATCTTCATGAGCGGGCCCGGATTTAGTCACGAACTTCGTCAGCGGCAGACCCAATCGCTGGTTCTCGCCCCGCAGCTTCGGCACTCGCTGAAGATTCTGCAGGTCGCGGCCCTCGATCTCCGCTCCGTCATCCAGGAGGAGTTGCAGAGCAACCCCACCCTCGAGGAACTGCCGATGGAAGGCGTGAGCCTCGACAAAAACGCCGACGACTCCGGCGGCGACTCCGGCGGAAACGAGTCCGACGGCGGCGGCACCCCGGAATCGGCCGCGCCCACCGACCAGACCGAGGGCGAGCCGAAACGCGACGAGATGGATTTCTCCAAGGACCGCGAGTTCGAGATCCTCGGCAAACTCGACGAAGACTGGCGCGACCACATGGCCAGCGTCGGCGGCAGCCAACCCTACACCTCCGAAGACGCCGAACGCCGGCAGCACTTCTTCGACTCGCTCGTCAGCGAAACCTCGCTGCAGGAGCATCTGATCCAGCAGGCCGAGCTGACCGACCTCAGCGGCCCGGCCATGGAGGGCATGAAACACCTGGTCGGCTGCCTGGACGACCGCGGCTTCCTCACGCAGACCCCCAACGACATCGCCCTGCAGACCGGCCTGCCCCTCGACGCCGTGCAGGAGGCGCTGAAGGTGCTCAAGACCTTCGACCCGCCCGGCATCGGCGCCCGCGATCTCGCCGATTGCCTCCTGCTCCAGCTCGCCGCCAAGGGCCGCGGCGGCTCCCTCGCCTCGCGGATGATCCGCGACTACTTCGATCTCCTCACCCGCCGCCGCATCCCCGAGCTCGCCCGCAAACTCGGCGCCGACGCCGACGACGTGCAGTCCGCCATCGAGGAAATCGGCAAACTCGACCCCGCACCCGGCCGCCGCTTCGCCGAGGACAACAACCGCGTGGTCGTCCCCGACGTCACCGTCGAACAGGACGGCGAGGAGTGGAAGATCACGCTCAACAGCGACTACATTCCCCGCCTGCGCATCTCGAGCACCTACCGCGACCTCATCGCCAAGGGCACGCTCTCCAAGACCGAGCGCGACTACCTGCGCGAGCGGATGCGGTCCGGCAAATTCCTCATCGATTCGATCGAGCAGCGCCAGCGCACCATCGAGCGCATCACCCGCGAGATCATCAACGCGCAGAAGGATTTCTTCGAGAACGGCGTCTCCGCCCTGAAGCCGCTCACGATGACGCAGATCGCCGATGTCGTCGGCGTGCACGAGACCACCGTCAGCCGGGCCATCGCCAACAAATACATCCGCACCCCGCACGGCGTCTTCGATTTCAAATACTTCTTCACGCCCGGCTACCAGGCCGAGAGCGGCGCGGCCGTCTCCAACACCAGCGTGAAGGAGATGATCGCGGACCTGATCAACATGGAGGACAAATCCGGTCCGCTGAGCGACCAGGAACTGGTCGCCAAGCTGCTCGACAAGGGCATCACCATCGCCCGCCGCACGGTGGCGAAGTATCGCGAGGAGCTCGGCATTTTGCCCAGCAACCTGCGCCGCGACTACAAATAGCCGCGGCCCCGGCGCGACGCGTCCCGTCACGTCGAAACCGTAATCCGGCCCCGGGCCGCGCCCCGGAGCCCGTGCGCCGGCGCCACGATCCTGCGACCCGATCCCAATCCGGCGCGGCGCTCAGTCGACGAACGCCAATTCGTTGGACAGCAGCAGCACTTGCGCGAACTCCTCCCACGGCGTGAGCGGCGGGGGCGGCGCCTTCGGCGTTTCGCCAAAATCCTTCTTCGCGTCCCACGTGCGCACCTCCATGGACGCCGCGGCCGTGAACGCGATCCGCGGCGCCCAGTTGAAAGAGTCCGCCGTGGCGGAGCCGACCGCATCGACGACGAAATCCACCGTCTCGCCCGCCTTCACGGCGAAGGCCGCCGGCTTCGTGTCGACCTTGGTGTTGCGCGCCGTCCATTCCCCGACCGGACCGGAGGTGCCGTGCACGATCCGGGCGCGCACACCGTCGCCCTCGGCCCGCGCATGCCCGAACGTCCCCTCGATTTTCACCTCGCCGTCGGCCGGCGCCACCCACCGGCGCACCGCCGCAAACTCGCCGCTCTTGCCCGGATGGCCGCCGTCGGCCGTCAGCATGAGGTGGCCGAACTTGGGATCCGGGAACTTCGCCGCCGGATACAATTTTCCATCCCGCCGCTCGGCGATCGCGTGAAACTCCCGCACCCGGCCGGCCGCCGCATCGAACCGGGCGTAGCCGTAGCGCCATCCGCCGCTCTCCGTGGGTGACGCGGCGGGTTTCTCCGGCCGCTGCACGAACGCCAGCGCGAGTGCGTGCTCGTCGCGGTCGGGCGCCCGCTGCAGCACCGCGCGGTAGAGCGCGGTCACCCTATCGGCGTCGTTCTTCGCCGCCTTCACCTCGGTCCGGGCCAGCGCGTGCCGCGCCTGCTCGACGACGAAGGGACTGTTGAGGAGAAACAGCGCCTGCTGCGGCACCGTGGTCGCGAAACGCCCCGCCGAGGAGACGTCGGGGTTGGGATAATCGAAGGTGCGGAACATCCCGGGCAGATTCTGCCGATCGATGAACCCGTAGACCGTGCGGCGCGCGGCGAACGGCTCCTTCACGAGATCATCCGGCAGGCCGCCGGCGCGCAGGTCGAGCCGGCCGGAGACGGCAAGGAGCGTGTCGCGCAGCGCCTCGAACTCGAGGCGCCGGCGCTGGAAGCGCGTGAGATACTGGTTGTCGGGGTCGGCCGTGGCCGCCGCCGCCGGCGCGTCGCTGATCTGCCGATACGTCGAGGAGAGCACGATCGCGCGGTGCAGTTGCTTCACCGACCAGCCGCCTTCGACGAAGCTCGCCGCCAGCCAGTCGAGCAATGCGCGCTGCACCGGCGCCTCGGTGCGGACGCCGAAGTCGCTCGCCGTGCGCACGAGGGGCGTGCCGAAGTGCCAGCCCCAGACGCGATTCACAAACACGCGCGCCGTGAGGGGATTGTCCGGGCTGGCGATGGCGCGGGCGAGTTCGAGCCGGCCGCTGCCGTCGCGGAAGGGGGCGCGGGCTTCGCCGCCGAGCACCTCCAGAAAGCGCCGCGGCGCCTCGGGACCGCGGTTGGCGGGGTTGCCGCGGAGGAAGACGTTGGAGTTGCGCGGCTGGGCCTTGTCGACGAGCGCCATCGCCCGCAGCGGCGCACCCGGCTCGGTCCAGTTGAGCGCCTCGACGTCGCGCCGCAGCCCGGAGGTCTTGTCGTCGATCTGGCGTTTGATCATGCGCGCCGCGGCGTCGTAGCCGAGATTGGTCGGCGCACCGTCGGCGAGCAGCGCCCGGCGCAGCGCTTCCTGGCCGGCGTCGGCGAGCGGCGCGGTCTCGCCGCCCGCGGTCATCGCCTTGTCGAGGTCGGCGAAGACGCGGTTGTAGACCGCGGCGGCGTCCTTGAGCGCCGCGAGTGGCTTGTCGTGGGCGGCAAACGCGGCGACGAGCGTGGGATTGAATGTCGCGTCGCCGTTCCAACTCGCGACCACCGCGGGCGCACGAGCGGCAAACTCCGCCTCCGGCAGCGCGGCGAGGGCCAGCCACGGGGCGAGCACGGGATCGGCCGCCGCCGACTTGGCGCGCGACTCGAGCCACGCCTGCCAGCGCTTGAGCACCTCGGGATTGATCTTCCGCGCGCCGGCGAAGAGGTCGAATTTCTCGTCCTTGCCGAGGCGCGCGGCGTCGTGCGCGCCGAGCAGGTAGTCGCCGGTCTTGGTGCGCAGGCCGGAGAGGAATTTCGCGACTTCGCTGCGCGCGCGCTCCTGGACCTTCGCCTCGGCGGCGGCCTTCTTTTTCAGGAATTCCTGGTAGGCGGGTGAATCGACATGCGGCCCGAGCAGCGGCTTCTCCTCGGGCTCCTCCGACGAAGCGAACACGCCGTGCAGCGAGTAGTAGTCCTTGATCGGCACGGGGTCGAACTTGTGGTCGTGGCACCGCGCGCAGGTGACGGTGAGCGCCATCGTGCCTCGGGTGACGACGTCGATGCGGTCGTCGATGATGTCGTTCTGGTTGTTGAGAAACCGGCGGCCGAGCGTGAGGAAGCCGAGCGCGGCGAGCGCGGACTTGTCCTCGCCGAGCGGCAGACGGTCGGCGGCGAGCTGCTCGACCAAAAACCGGTCGTAGGGTTTGTCCTCGTTGAAGGCGCGGATGACGTAGTCGCGGTAGGTGTGGGAAAAGGCATAGCGCCGCTCCACGTTGCCGGCGAGGTAGCCCTTGGTGTCGGCGTAGCGCGCGACATCGAGCCAGAAGCGCCCCCAGCGCTCGCCGTAACGCGGCGACGCCAGCAGACGGTCGACGAGCCGCGCGTAGGCGCGCGGATCCGCCGCGCTCTCGCGGACAAAGGTCTCCGTCTCCTCCGCCGTCGGCGGCAGGCCGGTGAGATCGAAGGTCACGCGCCGGACGAGCGTGCGGGCGTCGGCCAGCGGCGCGGGCGCGAGGCCCTTGGTCGCCTGCGTGGCGAACACGAAGGCATCGACCGGCGTCGCGACACGGGCGGCCAGCGCCGGCGGGACGGCGGGCACGGCCGGCTTTTGCACCGGCTGGAAGGCCCAGTGCTGCCGGGCGGCGGCCATGTCGAGCGGGTGCGGCTTGCCGCCGGTGCGCGGATCGGGCGCGCCCATTTTCACCCACTGCTCGAGCAGCGCGATCTGCTCGGGCGGAAGTTTGCCGCCCTCGCTCTTCGGCGGCATCTGCAGGTCCTCGGTCGCGTAGCGGACCGCTTCGATCAGCAGACTCTTGTCGGGCTGGCCGGCGACGACCGCGGGACCGCCGGCCCCGCCCTTGAGCAAGCCGGCGCGCGAATCGAGAAACAGGTCGCCCTTCGATTTGCCGGCCTCGGCGCTGTGGCACTTGTAACACGATTCGACCAAAATCGGCCGGATCTTGGCCTCGAAAAACTCCACGTGCTCGGGCGGCAGCTCCGCGTTCGCGCCGAACGCCGCGTGGCCAACCACAAACGCCGCGGCCGCAAGCCCGAGCCGGCTACTTTTCCTTCCGCCCGCCCGCGGTGCGCGTGGTGCGCGCGGCGACGGTGACAAGAGTGACGCGAGTGACGCCGCCTTTCGGGTTTCCGCGTTCACGCGATCAACTCCTTCACGACGTGGCCCTCGACGTCGGTCAGGCGGTAGTCGCGGCCGGCGTGGCGGAAGGTGAGTTTCTCGTGGTCGAAGCCCAGCAGCGCCAAGATCGTCGCGTGCAGGTCGTGCACGTGGACGCGTTTCTCGACCGCCTTGAAACCGAATTCGTAGGTCGCGCCGTGGACGTAGCCGCCGCGCACGCCGCCGCCGGCCATCCACATCGTGAAGCCGTAGTGGTTGTGGTCGCGGCCGTTGACCTTGCCGGCGTTGGCGCCGGCGGTGGGCAGTTCGACCACGGGCGTGCGGCCGAATTCGCCGCCCCAGATCACGAGCGTGTCGTCCAGCATGCCGCGCTGCTTGAGGTCCTTCAGCAGCGCACCGATCGCCTGGTCGCTCTCGCGGGCGAGGCGGCGGTGGTTGACCTCGATGTCGTCGTGGTTGTCCCAGGGTTGGCCCTCGCCGTGCCAGACCTGCACGAAGCGCACGCCGCGCTCCAGCAGGCGGCGGGCGGTGAGCAGCTGGCGCCCCTGGGTGGTGTCGCCGTAGAGTTCGCGGATCGGGGCGGGTTCGCGCGCGACGGCAAAGGCGTCCGTCGCCTCCAGCTGCATGCGGTAGGCAAGTTCGAAGGACTGGATGCGCGCCTCGAGCTGGCTGTCCTGCGCGCGGCGGGCGGCGTGGCGGGCGTTGAGCTGGGCGAGGAGGTCGAGCTGCGCGCGCTGGTTTTCGCGCGACGTCGAGCGGTTGCGCACGTGCTCGATGAGTTTCTCGAGGTCGGTGTGCTTGGTGTCGATGTAGTTGCCCTGGTAGATGCCGGGGAGAAACGCGCTCTGCCAGTTCTGCGATTCCTGGATCGGGTAGCCGCCCGGGCACATGGCGATGAAGCCGGGGAGATTCTGGTTTTCGGAGCCGAGGCCGTAGGTCACCCACGAACCGAGGCTCGGGCGCGGCAGGCGCGCGTCGCCGCAGTTCATCAGCATGAGCGAGGGTTCGTGGTTGGGGACGTTGGCGTGCATCGAGCGGATGACCGCGATGTCGTCGATGCTCTCGGCCACGTGCGGGAAGAGTTCGCTCACCTCGATGCCGCTTTGGCCGTATTTCTTGAAGGCGAACGGCGAGCGGAAGGCGGCGCCGGTCTTGCGCTCGGTCTTCAGGTCGAGCGGCAGCGCCTTGCCGTGCCACTTGTCGAGCGCCGGCTTGGGGTCGAAGGTGTCGACCTGCGAAGGGCCGCCGTTGGCGAAGATGTGGATCACGCGCTTCGCCTTGGCCGGAAAATGCGGCGCGCGCGGCGCGAGGGGGTTGTCGAGATTGACCGCGCCGTGCGCCGCGACGCCACCGGTCATGGCGGCGAGCCCGAGCGCGCCGAAACCGATGCCGCACCGCGACAAAAACTCCCGCCGAGTCAGGAAATGGTCTTCGAGGCGGGGAGCGTGGTGCATGGGAGGCGACGGGAACGGGGAATGACGAAGCGACGGGCCGGCGGTAACGCACCAAAACATGCGCAGTCCGCGCGCGCGGGAAAGCGCGGATTTCGCAAAAGCACCCCGCGCACCGGATTCGCCGATGCCCTGCCTCCGGCCCGCCGCGCGCGACACCGCCGACGGCCTCAGAACGACCCTTAGCCGCGCCGCGCCGACGCGCGAGGCCGCGGGCGCGCGCGGCGGCCCGTTTGGATCCGCCCCCGCGCCTACTTCGCGGCCGCGGTCGGCGGCGTGTCCGCGTAGCGGGTCCAGTTTTTCACCAGTTCGTGCACCACGCGGCTGCCGACCTTGTGCGCGGCCTCGAGCGAAGGGATGTAGGCCGAATAGCCGGCGCCGAGCTTTTCGCCGCTGAGGCTCTCGGCGGCGTCGCCGCCCGGCCACTGCATGTCGAAGTTGCTGGCGGTGCGGAGG
>JACCDX010096597.1_pt1 | contig 15009 bp, 15 predicted proteins | sample 7449681 | NCBI WGS metagenome assembly JACCDX01 (sample SAMN15323450, study PRJNA562643) | freshwater metagenome | isolation source: river surface water | place: USA:Blue River Watershed | collected 2017-08-18
GCCAGGCCGACACCCGGGAACGTAAAGTGGCCATCTGCACCCGTGCCTACAAAATCCTGGTGGATGAGATTGGATTCCCGCCGGAAGATATTATTTTTGACCCCAATATTTTTGCAGTCGCCACTGGGATTGAAGAGCATAACAACTACGCAGTCGACTTTATCGAAGCCACGCGCTGGATACGAGAAAACCTGCCGCATGCCAAAGTATCTGGTGGCGTCTCGAATGTTTCGTTCTCATTCCGTGGCAATGATCCGGCGCGCGAGGCGATCCATACCGTGTTCTTGTATCACGCGATCAAGGCCGGCATGAGCATGGGTATCGTCAATGCCGGCATGATGGGTGTGTATGACGACCTCGACCCCGAGCTGCGCGAGCGCGTCGAGGACGTGGTGCTGAACCGCCGTCCGGACGCGACCGAGCGGATGATCGAGATCGCGTCGACGCTGAAGGCCGGCGACAAGAAGGAAGAGCAGAACCTTGCCTGGCGCGATGCGCCGGTCGAGAAGCGCCTCGCGCATGCGCTGGTGCATGGCATTACGCAGTGGATCGTCGAGGACACGGAAATCGCACGGCAGCAGGTCGCCGAAAATGGCGGCCGCCCGATCCACGTGATCGAAGGCCCGCTGATGGATGGCATGAACATCGTCGGCGACCTGTTCGGACAGGGCAAGATGTTCCTGCCGCAGGTGGTGAAGTCGGCGCGCGTGATGAAGCAGGCGGTCGCCCACCTGGTGCCGTTCATCGAGGAAGAGAAGGCCGAAGAAGAGCGCCGCACCGGGCAGGCCGCCAAGCCGAAGGGCAAGATCGTGATCGCCACCGTGAAGGGCGACGTGCATGACATCGGCAAGAACATCGTGTCGGTGGTCCTGCAGTGCAATAACTTCGAGGTCGTGAACATGGGCGTGATGGTTCCGTGCGCGGAGATCCTCGCGAAGGCGAAGGAAGAGAACGCGGACATCATCGGGCTGTCCGGCCTGATCACGCCGTCGCTGGAGGAAATGGCGCATGTCGCGAAGGAAATGCAGCGCGACCCGTGGTTCCGCGAGCGCAAAATCCCGCTGCTGATCGGCGGCGCGACGACCAGTCGCGCGCATACTGCGGTGAAGATCGCGCCGAACTACGAGGGGCCGGTGATCTATGTTCCGGATGCGTCGCGCTCGGTGTCGGTGGCGCAGTCGCTGCTGACCGACGAAACGCGCGAGCGCTACCTTGCAGAGATCGCGCTGGACTACGAGCGCATCCGCACGCAGCATGCCGGCAAGAAGGCGCTGCCGATGCTGACGCTGGCCGATGCGCGCCGCAACAAGATGCACCTGCCGTTCGACGGCGAATTCGCGCCGGTCAAGCCGAAGTTCATCGGCCGCCGCCACTTCCGCAACCTCGATCTCGCGGTGCTGGCGAACTACATCGACTGGGGTCCGTTCTTCCAGACCTGGGACCTGGCCGGCCCCTTCCCCGCGATCCTGACGGATCCGGTGGTTGGCGAATCCGCCAGCAACGTCTATCAGGAAGGGCAGGCGCTGCTGAAGAAGATCATCGAAGGCCGCTGGCTGACCGCGAGCGGCGTGATGGCGATCCTGCCGGCCAACAGCGTGAACGACGACGACATCGAGGTCTATACCGACGAAACGAAGAGCGAAGTCGCGTTCACCTATTACGGCCTGCGCCAGCAGACCGAGAAGCCCGTGATCGACGGCGTTCCGCGTCCGAACCAGTGCCTCGCCGACTTCATCGCGCCGAAGGCCTCGGGCATCACCGACTACATCGGCATGTTCGCCGTGACCGCCGGCATCGGCATCGAGAAACACGAGAAGCGCTTCGAGGATGCCGGCGACGATTATTCGTCGATCATGCTCAAGGCGCTGGCCGACCGTCTCGCCGAGGCATTTGCCGAATACCTGCACGAGCGCGTGCGCAAGGACCTGTGGGGCTATGCGGCCGCCGAATCGCTGGCCAATGAGCAGCTGATCGCCGAGCAGTATCGCGGCATTCGTCCCGCGCCGGGCTACCCGGCCTGCCCCGAGCACACGGTGAAGGCCGACGTGTTCCGCATCCTCGAAGCGGAAGATGTCGGCATGAGCCTGACCGAGTCATATGCGATGTTCCCGGGCGCGTCGGTGTCGGGCTTCTACTTCGCACACCCGGAGTCGAAGTACTTCACGGTTGGCAAGATCGGCGAGGACCAGGTGCAGGACATGGCGGCCCGCCGCGGCGAATCGGTCGAGCAGCTGCAGCGCTGGCTCGCACCCAACCTCTGATCAGTCGTCGACGGGCGCCCCGTCGACGAACAGCCTCAGCTCGCCGGCAGCAAACGGCTGCCAGGTCTCATTGGTCGTCAGCGGTTCGGTGACGATCACGGCCACGCGGTCGTTCGGCGTGGTCACCTCGGAAAAGTCGACCGACAGGTCTTCGTCGGACAGATTGGCCTGCGTGAACGGGTACTGGCGCACGATGTAGTGCAGTCGCGTCGAGCAGTGTGCAAACAAGGCCGATCCGTCCGACAGCATCATGTTGAACACGCCGTGCGTCGCGATCTCGCGCGTCAGTGCATCGATGGCGCTCTTCAGCGCATCCATCGCCGGTGGCGTGTCGCCGAAGCGCCGCCGCAATTCCTGCAACAGGTAGCAGAACGCCTGCTCGCTGTCGGTATTGCCGACCGGTCTGAAGGCGTCATCCAGCACCGGCGCGAAATTCTTCAGGTCGCCATTGTGCGCAAACACCCAGTAGCGTCCCCAGAGTTCGCGCACGAAAGGATGGCAGTTCTCGAGTGCGACATGGCCCTGCGTCGCCTTGCGGATATGCGCGATCACGTTCTTCGACTTGATCGGGTAGCTCTTGATCAGTTCGGCGACCGGAGAGGCGACCGCCGACTGGTGGTCGACAAAGAGCCGCACGCCTGCGCCTTCGAAGAACGCAATGCCCCAGCCATCCTTGTGCTCGCCGGTATGGCCGCCACGGTGGGCGAAGCCGGTGAAGCTGAACACGATGTCGGTCGGCACGTTGCAGTTCATGCCAAGCAACTGGCACATGGCGTATTCCTTGTCAGATCAAAATGCCGGAAACGGTATCACACCTGCCGGTGCTCAGGCCGTCGGCACTGCCGCGCGACAGCGCCACAGCGCGTGGCCTGATTCGAGGTATTTCTCTTCGAAGGGCGTCAGCGGCGCGGCAGGGTCGGCCGCGAAGGGCTCGGCTACTGCAGCGACACCCGTCAATTGTGCAAGTGCGCCGGCGAATTCCTCGACATAGGTTTGCCAGTTGCTGCGGCATTCGATTTCTCCGCCGAGGGCGACCACGGTCGGAAATACCGGATGCCCGTGCCAGCGCCGTCCAACCTGGTCTTTTTTGGGCCAGGGATTCGGATAGAGCAGGAAATGCCGCGCGGGACGGATGCCGTCCCGGTGCATCAGTCGCCAGAAATCGACGAGGTCGGCGCGCACGGTGACGAAGTTATTCGGTAGCGCTCCGTTCCAGCGGACTTCGCGCTGCAGCCGGTCGGCTGACTGGTCGACGCCAATGACGAAGCTCTCCGGATGGCATGCGGCCAGTCGCCGCGTCGACAGGCCGACGCCGCATCCTGCATCGAGGATCAGCGGTCCACCATGCCGGTGCCATGCCGCGACCGCGAGGTCAAAGGCCGCGCAGCTGGCCGGCGACAGCGGTTTCAGGAAGGTCGATTGCGCATGCTTGCGCACGATCGCCTGAAGGTGTTCATGCGGGCCGGGCTGGTTGCTGGTGACGGGACGGGAATTGGCGCGCATGGGTACGGATCGTGAAATGCAAAGTGCCCGCACAGGCGGGCACACGAGGGTAAAGGCTGGTGAGCGGCGGCCGCAGCGGGCGGCCATCCGTTCCGGGCGGCCGCTTAATGCAGAATCACCGGCTGCGCCATCAGCGAGCCATAACCGCCGAGGAATTCATCGATTTCTTCCATGGTCGGCTCACTCGCGATCAGTTCGCGCACATGCTGCCGGAACGATTCAGCCAGCGGACCGGCAATGAAGATCTCGCGCTGCGCCGGCTTGTCCAGGATTTCATAGCCGCCGAATTGCATCGCTTCGAGACCGGCCTCCGCGCCGAACTCGACGACACTGTAATGCTCGCTGTTGTAGATCAGGTTCATGCTGGCTCCTTCGGATGATGCAAGGGAAGTCGGAGCGGCGCTCCTGATCCCTTGCGTCTGCAAATGGCGCTGTCGCACGAAAATTCAATAGCCGGTGTTCGCAAAACCTGTGCCGGCCACTGAGCAATCGACAGGCTGACCGATTTTCAACCGTTCGCGATACTGATCTTCTCTCAAGAAATCTATCACACCTGCAAGGTGGTCGTGGTGAGCAAGGCCCAGGTAAATCCGATCGGGGTTTTTGCGCAAGGTTCGGTTCAGGATCACGCGCATGGCGAGTTTGCCGGTACAGCAGGGACACCCGGGGGCGATTCGAATGATCTCGACGCCGTTCGCGCTGGCCTTGCCTTCGTCCGGCGCGCCGGCGCCTGCCAGTCCTTCGATAATGGCTACGGCGTTTTCATCAGGCATGGCCAGCGCGGCGATTGCCGCTTCCCGCGCTGCGCCGCTGCCACCGTGAACCAGCGTGACGATCGTCATCCGGCCTTCTTCGCGTGGCCTTTGCTGGTGTCCACGCCAAGCTGTTTCAGTTTGCGGTAAAGATGGGTGCGCTCCAGGCCGGTACGCTCGGCGACGCGCGTCATGCTGCCACCCTCGCGCACGAGGTGATGTTCGAAATACGCGCGCTCGAACGCATCGCGCGCCTCTCGCAATGGAAGTTCGAACGAGACCCGGAATTCGTTGTCGGAGGTGGGGTATGCCTGTGAAGGCGGTGATCCGTTATAGCTGTTATATCCGTTGACTGGTTGAAGCTGCGGCATCAGCGTGAGCTTTTCCTGGCTGACCAGCGGACGGTGCGGCTGCTGCAGCAGGGTGCCACGCGCATTTTCCTGGCCGCGCGCCAGACCTTGCTGGACCATGCGCAACAGCTTTTGCAGTGAGATGGGCTTTTCGAGGAAGTTCATCGCGCCTATGCGCGTGGCCTCGACAGCGGTGTCAATGGTCGCATGGCCGGACATCATGATGACCGGCATGGTCAGCAGGCCGTCACGCTGCCATTCTTTCAATAGGGTGACGCCATCGGTGTCCGGCATCCAGATGTCGAGCAGGACGAGGTCCGGAGAGCTCGACAGGCGCAATTCGCGCGCAGAGTTGGCGTCCTCCGCTGTCGTTACCACATGTCCTTCGTCGCCAAGGATTTCGGAAAGCAGTTCCCGAATCCCCATTTCATCGTCAACGACCAGAATGTTTGCCATGGATGCGCCTCTTGAGCTCAGTGCAACGGCCAAGCGTTGCCAAAATTGTAATTTTTGCAATAGCTCATGTCAATTCAATTAACTTGCGAGCTTCAGCAATAAAATCAAGACCTTGGCTCCCTTGCCGTCCTTTCGGTTCTGCAACTCGATCCGGCCGCCGTGTTCTTCGATGATCTTTTTCACGACTGCCAGTCCGAGCCCGGTGCCTTTCGGCTTGGACGTCACATACGGCTCGAAAGCCCTTGCCATCACTTTGGGATTGAAGCCCGATCCGTTGTCCGATACCGTCAGCCGCACGGCAATCTGATCGCGGCCGTCTGCATCCGAATAATGAACCGCCTCGGTGCCAATGACGATGTCCGGAGGGGGTTGTCCCTCAGCAACTTCCACGACTGCATCTTGTGCATTTTGCAAGAGGTTGTGTACCACTTGTCGCATTTGGGTTGCATCACCCAGCACGAGGGGCAGATTCGACTGAAGATTGGTGCGGAAAACGTGCGAATGTTCTTCGCTTGAATACAGTTCGAGTATCTCGGCGATCAATGCATTCAGATCGAGTGGTTGCAGGCTTGCCGGCGGGGTTCGTGCGTAATCGCGGAAGTTGTCGACCATTTGTTGCATCGCCACGACTTGGTTGACGATGGTGTGCGTGCCGCGCGCCAGCAGTTCGGCATCGCCGGCTGCCAGCTTCGGTTCCAGCTTCATCAGCAGGCGCTCGGCCGACAACTGAATTGGGGTCAGCGGGTTCTTGATCTCGTGGGCAAGCCGGCGTGCAACTTCCGCCCACGCGATCGACCGCTGTCCGGAAATGACCTCTGAAATATCATCGAACACCACGACAAATCCCGTTCCGGACCCGACCGGCAAACGCGCGCCGCGCGCCAGCAGCGTGATGTCGCCATCGATGTCCTGGCCGATCATCCGACGCGGGATCTCGAATTGCTGCTGCCAGTGCGGCGCGTCGGCATCGGGCTCGCCGCCGGCAGTGCGCGCGCTCTGGCCGCTGAATGCGCGCATGATGGACTCGCTGACGGGAGCGAGCGCTGCGATCGCTGCCAGCGGATGCCCCAGGAATGGCATCAGGTCGGTGTGCAGGATGCGTCCGGCGGAAGCGTTGAAGGTCACCAGGTGCCATTGGTCATCGAGCACCATCACACCGGCCGACATGTTGGCGAGGACCGATTCGAGATACGCCTTGGCGTCTTCCAGCGCCCGACGGTTGCGCTCGACCGCCACGCGCGCATCGGCAAGCTGCAGGGTCATCGCATTGAACGATTGTGTCAGCGTGCCCAGTTCGTCATTCGTCGCGACGATCGGTCGCGGTGACAGGTTCCCTTCGGCCACGGCCTTGGTGCCTTCGGCCAGCAGCAGTAACGGCTGAGCCAGGTCGGAGGCGAGCAGGAAGGCACTGACCATCGCCGCGAACATCGCCAGCAGCAGGACCAGCGTCAGCGTGACGAGGTAGAACTTGCGCAGCCCGGTGCGCGCCAGCGAACGTTCCTGGTACTCGCCGTACGCGATACGCAGCGCCTCGGCGTTGGCGGCCAGTGTTTCCGGAACCGGTTGCAGCACCTGCAGGTAGCGCGTCTGCCCGTGCAGGCTCTGCAGCGAACCATCGCCCCTGATCGCCACAATCACGCGCAGCCGCAGATGCTCGGCCTGCACCTTGGACGGACCGATTTCCGGTTCGCCTTCGATTGCGCCGTAGCCGTGAGCCGTGCGCGCGCGCGCCAGCATGTTGGGCGTTGGCAGGTCGGGCATCAGTGTCGCCAGCCGGTTGTGCGTGCTGGCGATCACGGTGCCGTCGGAAGCGAGAACCATCGCATCCTGTATCTGGTTGTGCCCGATGATGCGCGTGAGCTGCGACGCGATCGTCGCATCCGACATCTCGGACAGTTCGGCGGCGATGCCACGGGCTTTCAGCCGCAGGTCCTTCAGCGAGGATTCCAGCGCAGCGCGGCCGAGGTTCAGCCCGGATTCCAGCGCGGTCTCGACCTTCACGTTGAACCAGGATTCGATCGAGCGCGACATGAACTGCACCGAGACCGTGTAGATCACGATCCCGGGCAGGATGCCCATCAGGGTGAACATCAGCACCAGCCGTGTCATCAGCCGCGAACCGAAGCGGCCGCGCCGGTAGCGGCTGTAGAGCCGGCCGAGCAGCAGGCACACCAGCACGAACAGGCCGATGCCGACGGCGATGTTGATGCCAAGGACCCACGAATAGTACTCGTCGAACAGCCGCGTATTGCCGCTGGCGGCCGCCAGCGCGAACAGCAGCAGCACGACCGTGCCGGTCGATCCGGCCATCAGGTAACGGAGCGCGCGTCTCATCGGCCGTCGTAGCTGAAGCGGTTCCAGCCGGAGGACATGCGCCAGTCGCCGTTGCCCAGCGCACTGACCTGGATCGGCTTGGGCAATGCGGACACGTCCAGCGACAGCTGTACGGCCACCGTGTAGGTTTCGTCCTTTTGCAGTGCGCCGGATTCGGCGACCAGCCAGCGGCCCGGACGGCGCAACAGCGCAAGCAAGTCGTCGAGGCGGGCGAAATTGCGATGCAGGCTGCCATCGACCGACGCCCGGTATTGCTGGGTCAGCACGTTGTAGGAGAGGCGGATCTTGCGGGTCGCCCTGATCGCGATTTCGTCGAACCAGTACCAGCGCTGCCGCGACACGGCGACCTGCAGGTTGAAATACAGCGGCACGCCGCGCATCAGCGCATCTTCGAGCGAGCGGGTCAGCTCGACGGAGAAGCTCGACGACAGCTTGTAGCCCTCGTCGGACGCTTCAAGCGTGGCGCTGTTGAATTCGATGCCGTCGGCGGCGGGCGCCGGCAACGGCACGGCGGCCAGCAGCAGGGTCAGCGATAAGCCAAGCAGGAATCGACGGATCACGCGGGGGATAGGGGGCGCTACCCCCGGGAAAGATTTCAGGCGATAGTATCAAACCGACGGCTTCTGGAGTAGCGCGTAGAAAAGCCCGTCATGCTCGTTCTGTTCGGCCATTGCCGGCAGCAATTGTCCGGGAGCCGGCAGCGCGATCGCCGAATGCCGCTCGATGAAGGCCTGCGCCTGCGACGCCGACTCTTCCGGCCACAGCGAGCAGGTGGCCAGCAGCAGTTTCCCGCCGGGCTTCAGCATTGCCCACAGATTGTCGAGGATGCGTGCCGACAGCGCGGCCAGTTGCACCGAGTCGTCCGGGCGGCGCAGCCAGCGAATGTCCGGATGCCTGCGCACGATGCCGGAAGCCGTGCACGGAACGTCGGCGAGGATGCGGTCGAACGGCTGGCCATCCCACCAGTCGGCCTTGCTGGCGTCGCCCTGCCGCAATTCGGCCTGCAGCGACAGCCGCTGCAGGTTTTCGCGCACGCGAACGAGTCGTTCCGCGTCCTGGTCGAGCGCGAGCAGGTCGACATCCGCCAATTCGAGCAGGTGCCCGGTCTTGCCGCCGGGCGCAGCACAGGCATCCAGCACCCGCATGCCGTCGCGCAGGTCCAGCAATGGCGCTGCCAGCTGGGCGGCCGCGTCCTGCACCGAGGACAGACCTTCGCCGAAACCGGGAATTTGCGAAACCGGCAAGGCGCGCGCCAGCTTCAGTGCCGACGGGCCGATCGGGGTCGATTCGATGCCGTTCGCTGCGAGTTCGGCTCGGTAATCTTCCAGCGTGGTCTTGCGCCGGTTCACCCGCAAGCTCAGCGGCGGCGGGCTGTCGCCGGCCGCCAGCACCTGCTGCCACTGCTGCGGCCACGCATCACGGGCTTTGTCTATCCACCATGTCGGGTAATTCCAGCGTGCCTCGTCCTGCTGCCGCAATCTGGCCAGCAAGGCATCGCGCTCGCGCAGAAAGCGCCGCAGGACCGCGTTGGCCATGCCTTTGGCGCGCTGCAGTTCGTGGTCGGCGGCACAGGCTTCGACGGCCTGATCGACCACCGTGTGCGGCGCGTAGGCCGGCGTTTCGTCGGACAGCAATGCCAGCGCGCAGCACAGCAACGCGCGCAGCCGCGGCTGCGCAGGCGCTCGCTCGGCCAGTTCGCGCAGCAGTGCCTGCGCGAGTCCCCAGCGGCGCATGCTCCGGTACGCGAGGTCCTGAATCGCACCCCGTGCGGGCGCGGGTGTCGCACGGGCCGAAAATACATCGGCCAGCGCACGCGGCAATGCATTCCCTGCTTCCACGGCCGCCAGCGCGCGTGCCGCTCCTGCCAGCGCAAAGGCCAGCGAATCGCTGCTCAACTTCATCCGCTCGTGTCGCCTTTCCTGCTTCAGACGCCCCACATCACGAACTCTTCGTCGCGATGGGCGGCACGCAGCATTTCCAGCAGGGGAAAGCTGCGCGTCGAGAAACTGACGTGGTCAGCCCGCGCGGGGTCGGCATCCCTGTCATCGTTCTGCTCGTTGGCCGCCGCTTCCTGGACCGCATCGGCCTGCTTGCGCCGAACGATCTCGGCTTCGATGTGGCGAATCGCCTCCCCGGTTTCCCCGGCGGTGATCACGCCGCGCCCGACATCCTTGCCCAGCAGGTCGAGGATGGGCTTCGCATGCGTCGCGTACATCAGCACGTCGGCGGCCGCCTTGGACTTGAAAGTGATCAGCATGATTGGCCTCGTCAAAATGCTTGTTTATTTGTTAAAAATAGCACGGCAAGCAGCGCTTGTTCCAATTTAATTCAGGCCAAAGGCGTACCCAGTTCAGGCGCGTTCCTGCTGCGCATGCCGATGAACATGGCCAGCGCAAACAGCTGCACCAGCAGATAGCAGGCCAGCGCCAGGCGCATCGCCGCAGCAGCCGGCCAGCCGTGGCCGGCAAACCAGTCGACCATCAGCCCGATGCCCCATTGCACGGAGAAAGCGCCGATGAAAAGCATCAGGTTGAATGCGCTGTTGGCGCGGCCGGCGAGGGCGGGCGGAAAGGCCAGGCTCACATGGGTCTGCGCCAGTGTCGTGACGGTGATGACGATGCCGAGAGCGATCCACAGCGTCCAGCTCCACGGGAACGGCAGCAGCACCATCACCGCCTGCACGGCAACCGACAGGCCCAGCCCGATCGCCACCACGCGCAGCACCGGCAGGGCGCCGCTGGCCAAACCACACATGTCGCGGCGCCCACCATGACAGCCCGAGATAGGACAGCATCAGGCAGAAGTTAAAAATGAACAGCACCTGCGATGCGCGTTCGACTGTCATGCCCAGCACCGTCACCATCCAGGGGCCGGCCCACAGCGACTGCATCGCCATGAAACCGCCCTGGTGTACCGCGCCCAGCAGCGCCATGCGGCGGAAATAGCGGTCGCGAAAGATCAGCAGGTACCCCGGACCGGGGCCGGCCTCGCTTGAATGCCTGGCCATCGCCTGCTCGACCGGCCGCAGTCGCACAAATACCAGCGCCGCCGACAACAGCAGCGCGATCGACATGCCCCAGAACACGCCACGCCAGCCCACCAGCGGCAGCAGCAGGGCCACCGGCACGGTCGATGCGAGCGCGCCGACCGTGCCGAACACCAGCATCCAGCTGCCGAGCTGGCTTTGCCGCTCCGGCGCGTACCAGACCCGGTAGGCCTTCAGCGCCGCCATCAGGCAGGAAGACACGCCGACGCCGATCAGGGCGCGACCGATCCACAGGCCAGTCAGCGACTCGCTTGACGCAAAGACCGCCGCGCCGAGCGCGCCGAACAGCAGCAGTGAGGCTTCGGTGCGGCGCGAGCCATGGCGGTCCAGCCAGACGCCGATCGGCAGCTGCATGCTGCCAAAGCCGACGAAGTAGGCAGAGGACAGCAGGCCGAGGTCGGCATTCGAAAGCTGCAGGTCGGCCGACAGCGCCGGCGCGATCACGGCATTGATCGCCCTCAGCGCGTAGGAAAGAAAGTAGGCCGCGCCGAACACCAGCACCACGCGCGTCGCCGTCCTGCCCTGCAGGTAGTTCGCGTCGCCGCTCATTTCACCGCAATGCCAGCGATCCGAGGAAGGTCTCCGCCGCCTCCGCGGACAGCTTGTCGCGCGGACCGAGCGCCACGGCCTGATAAACACGTTCGCCGCGGGCCGCGAAGCGCGCATGCATCACGAGCGGGCGGCCGTCGCGGGCGGCCTGGCCCTCGGCGACGATTTCAGTCGCCGGCGCTCCGCCCTTCAGCGTCACCGCTTTTTCGGTGTGCTTCGTCGCGCGGATGTTGCGCAGCATGGCCTGCTGCATCGCCGCCAGTGCCGTCGCGTGTTGCGAGGCTTCGGCAACCTGCGCGCTGGCGACCACGAAGCTCAGTTCATCGACCGCGGCGCCGGTCATGCTCATCTCGACCTTCAGGCCGCTCAGGTCAATCTTGCGGGCATGGGTCGCGGGCTTGGACGGCAGCAGCACCGTGAAGTGCGCGTCATTGCCGTGCACCTCGCGCCAGTTCAGTTCGGGGGCGCAGGCCGCCAGCGCCGCGCAGACCAGTATGGCGGCGATGGCGCGCAGTCCGGTCATGGGTATCTTGGAAAACATCCGCCGATGTTAACAGGCGCTGCATGCAGCCGGTCAGAAAGGCGGCGCGCCCGGCTCAGCGGGCGGGCAATGCGCGGCGGTACTGGATCGCTTCGGCCGCATGCGTGCTGTCGATTGCGGCCGCTCCGTCGAGGTCGGCGATCGTGCGCGCGAGTTTCAGCACGCGGTGGCAGGCGCGCGCCGACCAGTCGAGCCGCACGATGGCTGCGCGCAGCAGCACTGCCGCGCCTTCGTCCGGGCGGCAGTGGCGGTCAATCTCCGCCGCTGCAAGCAGGGCGTTCGGCTTGCCCTGCCTGTCGATCTGCGCGGCATGGGCACGGGCGACCCGAGCGGCGATGGCGGCGGAGGGCTCGCCATCGCCGCCGTCCAGCAGCTCGACCGTATCGAGCGCGGGCACGGACAGTTGCATGTCGATACGGTCCAGCAGCGGACCCGAGATCCGTCCCTGATAACGCGCCACCTTGTCGGGTGTGCATCGACAGGCCCGCTTCGGGTGGCCGAGGTAGCCGCAAGGACAGGGATTCATCGCTGCCACCAGCTGGAAGCGGCACGGGAAATCGGTCTGCCGCGCCGCGCGCGAGATCGTGATGCGGCCGGTTTCCAGCGGTTCGCGCAGTACCTCAAGTACCTTGCGGTCGAATTCCGGCAGCTCGTCCAGGAACAGCACGCCATGATGCGCGAGCGAGATCTCGCCCGGCCGCGGCACGCCGCTGCCGCCAACCAGCGCCACCGCCGATGCGGTGTGGTGGGGCGCGCGGAAAGGCCGCCGGCGCCAGCGCTGCGCAGAAAAGCTGCCCGCGATCGACTGCAGTGCGGCGCTTTGCAGCGCTTCTTCATCTGTCATCGGCGGCAGGATGCCCGGCAGGCGCGCGGCCAGCATCGACTTGCCGGCGCCGGGCGGCCCGACCATCAAGAGGCTGTGTGCGCCGGCCGCTGCGATCTCGGCGGCTCGCCGTGCCTGGGCCTGGCCGCGCAGGTCCGCGAAGTCCGGCACCCCGGCGTCGTCCATGGCGGCGGCGGGGGCCGGGATGTACTCGGCCAGCCGGGTGCTGCCGGGGCCGCCGGCGAAATGGGCCACGACCTGCAGCAGCGAGTCGGCCGGGAAGATGCGGGCACCGGGCATCAGGGCCGCTTCGGCGGCGCTGGCGCGCGGCAGCAGGAAGCCACGGCGGCGCTCGCCATCACGCTGCAGTGCGACGCTCATCGCCAGCGCGGCGCGAATCGGCCGCAGTTCACCGGAAAGGGACAATTCACCGGCAAATTCGTAGTCATCGAGTTCGCCGGCCGGCAGCTGGCCGGACGCAGCCAGAATGCCGAGCGCGATCGGCAAGTCGAAGCGACCCGACTCCTTCGGCAGGTCGGCCGGGGCCAGGTTGACGGTGACATGCCCGGGCGGGAATGCAAAACCGGCATTGGCCAGCGCCGCACGCACCCGGTCGCGCGCCTCGCGCACTTCCGTGTCGGCGAGTCCGACAATCGCAAATGTGGGCAGTCCATTGGCCAGATGAACCTCGACCGTGACCGCAGGCGCTTCCATGCCCGCCAGTGCCCGGCTGCGGAGGACGGCCAGCCCCACGCCGGAATCAGCCTTTCAGCTTCGCTTCGAGTTCGGCCACGCGCGCCTCGAGGGCTTCGAGCCTTGCGCGGGTGCGCGCGAGCACATCGACCTGCACGTCGAATTCCTCGCGCGTCAGCAGGTCGAGCTTGGCGAAGCCCTGGTTCAGCATGGCGCGCATGTTCTTTTCCAGGTCTTTGGCGGGCGATTGCTGCAGCACCTGGTGCACCTTGTCCTGAAGTTCGCTGAGAAAGCTGGGTTTGTTGCTCATATCGGCCTGATGGTTTGCACTGCTTTGGGGCGAGCGCCCCCGGCTGGTGCGGTTCGGGCGGCGACGCCCGGGAATGGGTGCGCAAATGCTAGCGGAAATGGCGAGGTTGGCAAATGTTTCTTCTCGCCTCGGTTGGCACACGGCTTGCTCAGTTGCCTTGTGCATACACGCCAATCGTGGGGCATCCGTTGTGGACAACCAATAGTACAAAGGAAAAGCCAATGAAAAAACTGACTCTCGCCACCGCCATCCTCGCTGTATTTGCGGGCACCCTCGCCCACGCGGAAGAAGCTACCCCGGCTTCGGACCATGCCGTCACGTTCAACGTTGGCGCCACCTCTGATTATCGCTTCCGCGGCATTTCGCAGAGCCGTGGCGACCCGGCCGTGTTCGCCGGTGTCGATTACACCCACACGCCGAGCGGCTTCTATGCCGGCGTCTGGACCTCGACCATCAAGTGGGTCAAGGATGCGGGCGCAAGCTCGGGCAGCTACGAAGTCGACATCTACGGCGGCAAGCGTGGCCAGGTCGGCGCGTGGGCCTATGACGTCGGCCTGATCAGCTACAACTACCCGGGCAACAACCTCAAGGCCGTCACCGGCGCCAACGCCAACACGGTCGAGGCCTTCGGTCAGGTCGGCTACAGCTTCGCGACCCTGAAGTATTCGTACTCGCTGACGGACTTCATCGGCTGGGCGCCCAACAGCGATGGCAGCGATTACATCGACCTCAGCCTGAACCCGGAAATCAAGGACGGCTACATCCTGAACCTGCATGTCGGCAAGCAGCGCGTGAAGAACTACAGCAGCGGCCTGGCGAACTACACCGACTGGAAAGTCGGCGTGACGAAGGATTACGGCGTCGTGGTGGGTTCGCTCGCGGTGGTCGGCACCGATGCCGACAAGAGCACCAGCGGCTACAACTTCGGCGGCAAGGGCTACCTCGGCGACACCAAGCTCGTCCTGACGGTCACCAAAAACTTCTGATTCCCGACAAGAGGCTGAAATGAAACTCATCACTGCCATCATCAAGCCGTTCAAGCTCGATGAAGTGCGCGAGGCGCTGTCGGCCATCGGTGTGCAAGGCATCACCGTCACCGAGGTCAAGGGCTTCGGCCGACAGAAGGGCCATACCGAGCTCTATCGCGGCGCCGAATACGTGGTCGACTTCCTGCCCAAGACCAAGATCGAGGCGGCCGTCGAGGACGACATCGTCGAGCGCGTAGTCGAGGCGATCGAAAGTTCGGCCCGCACCGGCAAGATCGGTGACGGCAAGATCTTCGTATACGACCTGCAGCAAGTCGTTCGCATCCGTACGGGCGAAACCGGCAAGGAAGCACTCTAAGGGGATTCAACATGAAAAAATGGTTCACTAGCCTGATCGGCGCCGGA